>UMEL01031986.1_pt1 | contig 25130 bp, 23 predicted proteins | sample 1964741 | NCBI WGS metagenome assembly UMEL01 (sample SAMEA4836019, study PRJEB28245) | human gut metagenome | biome: gut microbiome; material: fecal sample | place: Denmark | collected 2008
AGTCCTGTCATAACTGCAGATGCCACACCGGCACCGACTTTCGTTCCGATCGAACCACCGGCAAAGATCAGACTTTCCTGACGTACATGTGTCTTCCACTGTCCGAATTCTACTACATCACCAATCATACCGAATACAACTGCATTCAGTGGAGCAAGGCCGACTGCTCTTGCAACACAACTCATCACCATCCATGGAATGCTGTATGGATTCAGGAAGTATAACAGATGACCCACCAGGGCAATGATACTTCCAGCCAGAGCAATGTTTCGCTTTCCGAACTTACGGATCAACGGTGCACATAAGAAAATACATACAACCAGTGTCAGAATTTCTGTCAGATACAGTGCACTGTAAAGCCATGTATCATTGTGGAAAATGTATTTGCAATAATATGGTAAGATCGTTCCTGATACGCTAAATGACACACTCTGGAACATCCAAAGTAATAATACAGCCCAGAAATACTGGTTGGTAAGAAGAAGTTTTAACCCTTTCTTTACCGGAACCTTTTCCGCCTTATCCTGTCCTGCGATCACAACAGTCTCTTTGCAGTTTATAAAGCAGATCAGAAGTAAGATCAGGGCGATGACTGCCCATACCGTCATCGTCTTTACCCATGCTGCCTGGTCATTACCGAATAGTTTAACCAGCGGAGTGGTACAGGTAACGGCAATAATCTTACCGAGCGGTGATAATCCCATTCGTACTACACTTAACATATCTCTTTCGGATGATACACGTGTCATCATGGCCGACAGACTTCCGTATGGAAGATTGATTGCTGTATAACATACAGTTGTACAGAAGTTATAAGTTACAAAAATATAGATCGACTGAACCACTCCCATCGTATGCGGTACAGTAAATAACAGGATCGCAGACAGCGCATATGGTACACTCATCCACAAGATCCATGGTCTTGATTTTCCCCATTTGGAATTGGTCTTTTCTACGATGATTCCCATGATCATATCGGAAAATCCATCGAAGAATCTGGATAACAGCATGATCAGACCTACAGTTGCTGCTGCCACTCCTACATAGTCTGTATAAAATAATGTCAGAAGTGTTCCGACCATACCGAATACTACATTACATGCCACGTCGCCTCCGGCATAAGATAATCTGACCGGCCATGACAGTTTTCCGTTTGCTGCATTGTTCGCCTTTTTTTCTTCCACGTCTCTTCTCTCCTTTTCCTCCATAAAATGACTTCCTTTTCCGGTTCATTTCATGTCTCTCTTGATATGCGAAAAGATCTGTAAATTCATGCTTCACAGATCTTTTCTTTTTTATGCCTTATACTACTTATATTCTAGACTGTGATCTCAGATATTTTAACCGGACGGTGTTCTTCCAGAGATTTCTTAGCTGCAAGTCCCATCAGTACCGGCTGCAGTCCGTCCATAACGCCAAGCGGTGTGTCTGTATCATTTTCGATTGCTTCAATGAAGCACTTGATCTCTTTTGCATAAGCTGCCATGTAACGCTCCAGGAAGAAATATAATGGTTTCTCACCTGTTACGCCATCTGCATTGCTGATGACTGCGGATGATGTAGAGTCATTGGATACGGCAACCATTCCTTTGGATCCGAATACTTCGGCTCTCTGGTCATATCCGTAAGCTGCTTTTCTGGAGTTATCGATCACTGCGATCGCACCATTTTCCATCTTCAGTGTGATGACTGCCGTATCTACATCTCCGGCTTCTCCGATTGCAGGGTCTACCAGTACGGCTGCCTCTACGTATACTTCTGTTGCATTGCATCCTGCAAGGAAACGTACCATATCAAAATCATGGATTGTCATGTCAAGGAAGATTCCTCCGGATACTTTTACATAGTCTGCACATGGCGGCTCCGGATCTCTGGATGTGATCTTGATGATATGTGTATCTCCGATCTTTCCGTCTGCTACTGCTTTCTGTACTGCTTCAAAGTTATGGTCAAATCTTCTGTTGAATCCAACCTGGTATTTTACATTGCTGTCTTTTAATGCATCGATGACTTCTTTGATCTTTGCTACATCATGATCGATTGGTTTCTCACAGAATACATGCTTTCCAGCTTTGATTGCCTCTACCGAAATTGGTGAATGTGTATCTGTGGATGAGCAGATCAGCACTGCATCGATCTCCGGGTCTGCAAGGATTTCTTTATAATCCTTTGTAACTGCTTCTACGCCCATGTCTTTTGCCCATTTTGCAGTCTCATCATTCATGAATGGGTCTGCAAGCATCTTGACTTTTGCATCCTTTACCTGTGTGCAGATACTTTCTACATGTACTTTTCCGATTCTTCCTGCTCCGATAATTCCTACGTTAACCATTTTTTCTTCTCCTTTTCGCGTTTATAATCTTTTTATTTCTATATTTTTGTTCAGTTCCGTTTTTATCCCTTTGGAAAATCTCCCGGTATTTTTCCTGGATGATTTTGTCTGCAGATTGTATTTTTCTTCTATAATCCTGTCTTTTCAGAAATGAACTTTCTTGCTTTCAGTGCATATTCCAGTGGATTGGCTTTTGCCGGATCCTGTTCTGCCTCTACTACCATGTATCCGGTATATCCTGATTCTTCCAGAACTTTGAAAATTGGATCAAAATCAATATCGCCGTCTCCAGGTACTGTGAACGTTCCCATTCTGACTCCGTCTAAGAAACTTAATTCTTCTTTCTTTACTTTCTCTACCATGTCTTTTCTGATGTCTTTCAGATGTACATGTTTGATTCTGTCTGCGTATTTCTTCACCATTTCCAGTGGGTCTTCTCCACAGTATGCGAAATGTCCGGTATCGAATAAGAGACTTACATATTCCGGATCCGTATTGTCCATCATGCGCTCTACTTCATCTGCATTCTGTACAACCGTTCCCATATGATGATGGAAGGTAAGTGCAATTCCGTATTCCTCTTTTGCGATCTTTCCAAGCTTGTTCATTCCGTCACAGAATATCTTCCACTCTTCATCATTCATCACATATTTGTGTCCGAAGATCGGTGTATCAAGCATGCCCTGTACGCTGTAGCTCTGCTCGGAAGCTCCGATCACTTTTGCTCCCATTTCTTTTAAGTATGCAAGCTGTGCACGGAACTCTTTTTCTACTTCTTCGAATGGCTTTGTGATCAGGAATGCTGAGAACCACTGGTTGCAGATCTCTACACCTCGAAGATCCAGTGCATGTTTCAGGACTTTCGTATCTTTTGGATATTTGTTGCCGACTTCCGATCCTGTGAATCCTGCAAGTGCCATCTCGCTTACGCACTGTTCAAATGTATTCTCACTTCCAAGGTCCGGCATGTCGTCATTGGTCCATGCGATTGGTGCGATTCCAAGTTTTACTTTCTTTTTGTCAAACATTTTTCTTACCTCTTTCTTTATGATGTTTTTTCTATGTCTTTCATGTTTTTCTTTGTAACTATATAATACTAAGGATCCGCCTGTTCCGGCATTGGGAGAATCTTTTGAAATGTGTACTTTATTTTTAGATGGCATTTTTCTGATTTTTGTGTCTTTTTTTCAGGTATTGCTTTCCACACTTTTTGTGTCTTTTTTTTTGGGTTTTATTTTTTGATTTTTCTTTGTGCTTTCTTTTTTGCCAGGTATTTGCACGCAAAAAAAGATACAGTTGCTTTTTCCTTTACATATAGAAAAACAACTGTATCTTTTATTTTTAAGAATGCTTCCGGTACTGCGCCGGGCTCATCCCCTCTGCTTTTTTAAATACTTTTGAAAAATAATGGTAATCATTGAATCCCGATTCTTCTGCTACCTGCCACATCTTAAGATTGGTCTCTCTTAATAACTTCTTCGCATGTTCCATCCGCAGATTCAATAGATAGTTGGCAAATCCAATCCCCATCTCCTGACTGAACAGATAACTCAGATAGGTGCTGTTCACGCCTGCCGCTTCTGCCGCATCACCAAGTCCCACTGCTTCCCGGTAATGTCTCGCCGCATAATCCGCTGCAATCTTAACTGCCTGGCTTAAATCTTCCGGGATATTCGGTTCGCCACATTCAAATGCCTGCTCTGCCAGATGTTCCAGCTCTTTTTTCACCTCTCCGATATAGCCAAAATGCTGGTCCGCCCTTGAGCCGTCTACCTGTAACTTATGTTCCAGCTTCCGGAACCACTGCCGTACCAGCTGACTGTCGCACCGCTCTTTTTTGAACGCCTGTATTACTGTCCCGGCCATGAGAAGAAATTTATCCTTTTCACTTTTCTTCTTTAACAGCTCTGCCTCCTCCAAAAGTGTTTCTGCTTCTTTCGGAAGTTCTTTTCCCATCGCTCTATCTGCTTCATAATAGGCAATTCCATCCTTTTCATAGAAACTATTCTTTATCATCATCCTTGCCTGCTGATATGCCTGGCGAAGTGCATCTGCTCCAATACAGATATTACTGACACCGATCTTGTAGGCTTCCTCTTCTTCCGCACAGATCTTATAACACGCCGATGCCGTTCCGGTCAGATGCTGATACATCACACTGCTTTTGTATTCATCTGACAGATCCAGAAAGCAACAATATGTTCCATTTCCTAGATAGATCATTTCTTTTTCCGTCTCGGATTCGCCGGGTCTTGACTGTAACTTTTCCTGCATACGCCTGTAGAATTCCAGACTATACTGCTCTTTTCTTGCTTCTTCCAGCGGATCCTCGGTATACTCTGTTTCTTCTCTTTTGATCACGATCACTGCACTGTTCTTATATTTTCCACGTATTCCTGCCCGGATTCTTTTTTCTTCCCGTTCCTCTCCGGACAGGGTTCCCGCCAGGATCTGGTTAAAAAACAGGAATTTTTCATTCATATTTCCTGTCTGATCCGACTTCTCTCCCGTTTTCCCGTCAGCATCTGCATTGTTATCTTCTTCTGGATCCTTTTTCATATCCGCATGTTCCTGCGTCTGCTGTTTCTGATCTTTCACACCTGCTTCTTCCTTGCTCTGCCGGATATGTTCTTCCGCCGCTTCAAGAACCGTATACAGACTTTCTTCATTCAGTGTATTCTTTAATACATACTCGTCTGCTCCTTCTTTCATCGCCTTTTTCACATATTCGAATTCATCATGACAGCTAAGTACGATCACATAGATGTCCGGATATTTTCTCCGGATTTCCCGGATCAGTTCGATCCCGTCCATCAGCGGCATTGCAATATCAGTAACAACCAGATCTATCTTTTCCCGGTCCAACACCTCCAGTGCTTCTTCCCCATCTCTTACATCCGCCGTAATCTCAAATCCTGCCTTTTCCCATGACGACAACATCTTCAGATAACTCCGCACAAGAAAGTCATCGTCCGCCAGTAATGCTTTTCTCATGATTCTTCATCCTCACTTCTGTTCACAGGCAGATAGATCGTTGCCTCTGTACCTTCTCCGCTGCTTTTCAGCGAAAGCTTTGCCTGTGTTCCATAATATAATTGCAGTCTTTCCTGAATATTCGGTATTCCGACTGCCGTAAGTCCCTTCGTCTTCTTTCCCTTCTTTTTCAATAATTCTTCAATCTGTTCCTGTGTCATTCCTCTTCCGTTATCCCTGACCTTCATATAAAGTCTGGAGCCGGAAGTATACGCTTCTATCGTTAAATGTTTTCTGTTATTTTTCAGATCCAGTCCATGAATCAACGCATTTTCTACAAGGGGCTGTAAGATCAGTCTTGGTATCAGACATTGCTCTGCTTCGCGCTCTATCGCGTAAGCTGCCTGATATTCTTCTCCATTGCGGAATTCCTGCAGATGAATATAATTCTTCAACACCTGTATTTCCTCTGCAACAGTCAGAAATGTGCCCTTTTTCCGTATACATGTCTGCAATAACTCTACAAAATCCCCGATGACCGTTGCAATCTCTTTCTCATTGTGGATCATTGCATAACACTTGATCGAATTCAGTGTATTATACATAAAATGCGGTGTGATCTGATACTGCAGTGCCTCCAGTTCCGCATCCTTTTTCTTCTTTTCTTCCTGAATAAGCTGTCCGATCAGTTCTTCGATCCGGTCTAACATCCGGTTAAATTCTTCCGCAGCAAGACCAATCTCGTCTTTGGATACGACCTCTGCCCTGGTGTCCATCTCGCCATCCGCAATTGACTGCATTGCAGTCATCAGCTTTCTCACCGGTTTATAGACAATCCTTGAAATGTATATCGCCGCCAGCATTGCGATCAGCCCGAACACGGCCGTCACACCGAATACATATTTCCGCATCTGCGCCAGGTCACCTAATACGGCACTTCTCTTTACACTGGCAAAAATTCCGCAGCCGGAAAAGCTTCCTTCACAGTAAATGTATATATTTTCTTTATCTGCCCCGGTAACTTCAGAATGACTGATAAAATTTTTATACTTCTTTACCGGAAATTTATTGCCCATCCGGGACTGCTCTCTGGCTGCAATGATCCTGCCGTCTTCGATCAGTTCGATCTGTCCCAGTTCCTGATTCGACGGATCTTCCAGATAATCATATCTTAAGTTCTGTTCTTCGATATTCGCACACAGATAACCGATCACCTGTCCATCTTCTCCGGTTACCTTTTCCGTAAACTGTAATAATTTATCTTTGCTGTGCACCAGATCATCCATGATCGCCGGTCCGCCATTTTTTCCACATAGTGTTTCAAATTGACGAAGGTTATCCTCCTTAAGTCCACTTCTGTACACCGGATAATCCAGCGTTGTAACAAACTGACTCTCGCCTGGGATCACCAGATACATACTGGAGATTGCCTGATCCATCTTGGAAAATGTACGTAATCTTGTTGAGATATTGTTCAGCCGTTTCTCATCTTTGTCATTCAGATATTGTTCCAGTTCCTCTTTGATCTCTTTGTCACAGGATGCTTTGATATCGATATTGCATACATTTTTTAACATATCATCTACGGTATCCGTAAGCAGCCTGGTTCTCTGACTGAGCACTGTTATGTAATTTTCCTCAATCATCCGGGATGACCTTCCATAAAATACGAAAGCCATGGCTGCTGCCGTAAGCAGTGTGATCCCGGTGATTGCGATCAGGACCTTACTTCTTATACTTCTGACTTTCATCTTTTTTTCTGTACTCCTTTACATTGTCCTGTGTCAGTATCTCTGCATTCAGATAATACTTCTTTTTCAGATGCTTTCCGTTCCGCAGATTCTGGATATAGTGAATCGTTTCATAACCAATCTCATATCCCGACTGTGCCGCAAGCGCCAAGATCTGCCCATTTTCTACTGCCTTAAGGGAATCTTCCTGTTCATCCACTGCCACAATTTTGATATCAGTATCTTTCAATTCATCAACAAGTCCCATCGCAGTGACAGCACTGGTCGCCATAATTCCCCTGATTTGCGGATATTGTCCCATAAGATCCCGTACTTTCTGTTCCGACATCTGCAGATTGGCATAGCCGCTTTCTACGAACTTCACCGTCATCTCCGGTTCGGACTTCATATATTCTTCAAATCCTTCCACACGTTCTCTGTGGCCTTTCTGTTTTAAATCACCTGCCACAATTCCTACCTGGCCTTTGTGGTCTAACTGTTCTGCCAGTTCCTGTGCCAGCTGATATCCTGTCTTATGATTGTCGATTCCGATATATGGAAGTTCTCCGCCCACCATTCCATTGTCAAAACATACTGCCGTAATCTTCTTTTTCTCTATTTCATCCAGATAGTCCGGAACATGATAAGAGTCAATCGGTGCAACTGCCAGCGCATCCACATTCTGATCGATCAGCTTTTCCACCTGCTTTTCCTGAACTTCCCGGTCCAGTTCCGAATCCGGAGCAAGCGTGATCACATCCATGTCATATTTTGCAGCTGCCGCTTCCATGCCGGAATTCACCGACATCCAGTACTCACTGGTATTGGATTTGGTTACAACTCCTACCACATACCGGTCTTTTGCCTTCTGCCAGGAACTGTGATTACTGCAGCCGCAGCACAGAATTACCGTCATGAGTAATAAAGCTGATATCTGTTTTCCTCTTCTCTGTCTTATTATCATTCTAATCATCCCTTTATCTGCAAAACCTGCCACTGGCACCTTCTCTTGCATCTCTGGTATCAGGGCTGTGTACCCCGGATTATCTTACAGGTTGTATTTTGTCTTAATATCGATTCCTGTATACAGATATTCTGTGTCCGGATAGGTTCCGTTCAACAAGATATCTGCAAGGATCCTCGGCGGCCGGTATCCCTGTTCGAACCCATTCTGATCGATCAGGAAATCTGCGGTTCCTTCTTTTAACAGTGTTTCATTCTTTGCAGTCTGGTCATAGATCACAACATATGGCCGCTGCTCTACACCAAGTTTGCGGAATGCCTCGACGATGCCTTCCTGTCCGCCGGATACCACAAAGATTCCGTTAATCCCGGATATACTCATCATGGCATTCTCTATAATGTGTTCCACTTCATCTGCATTGTTAAAGCTTCCCTGCACGCCGGCAATCTCAAGCTTTGGTGAAATATTCTTTATCTCTTCTACGAATCCGTCTACACGAGAGTTATTCAGCATACTGCTGAAATATCCGGTAATGACAAGGATCTTTCCGACGCCTCTGGTCATCATCCCGAATAACCCTGCTGCTGTCTGCCCGCTTAACTTATTATCCATTCCGACAAAACAGCATCTCTTTGTTCCTACGATATCCGAGTTGAATGTCACGACCGGAATCTTCTTTTCATTCACAAGCCAGTTTAATTTCTCCCTGACGCCTTCGGTATCTACCGGCATCAGTGCCAGTCCCTGGATTCCTTCTTTTACCAGTTCATCAATTGCACGCAGCTGGTCTTCCTCTCGCACGGAAGCATTCTCTTTTACAATGACTTCCACACCAAGTTCTTCCAGCTCTTTTTTTCCGGTCTGGATTCCTCTGTTTATTTCCAGCATGAAAGAAGAACCGGAAAGCTGGGTTACGATCCCGATCTTTTTCTTTCCTCCTGCATTTTTCTGTCTCTTTCTTGCTTTGTGTACATATCCCATCTCTTCGGCGGTTCTTTTCACCATTTCTGCCACTTCCGGGTTGATCCGGCCGCGGTTATTAAGGGCCCGGTCTACGGTTCCTCTTGATACGCCTGCTTTTTCGGCAATCTGTTGTATTGTTACTGCCATATACTCTCTCCTTATAACTACTGATTTAATGTGTTAATCTCTGATTTCTTATCTTACATGCTATAATAATATCACGCACTCAAAAAGCACGCAATATTCCACTGCGTGCTTTTCTTATTTCGTAACATTTTACAATTCTGTTCTCTCTGTAACAGGCTTTATCTCCTGCTTTTTCGGCATATTGCCGATATTATCTGTTCTTCACATTAAATGCTGCTTTTCCAGGATATACAGCGCTTGCTCCAAGCTCTTCTTCGATTCTCAGTAACTGGTTGTATTTTGCAACTCGTTCTGATCTGGAAGGTGCTCCTGTCTTAATCTGGCAGGTATTCAGTGCTACTGCAAGATCTGCAATTGTTGTATCTTCTGTCTCTCCGGAACGGTGAGATGAGATTGCTGTGTATCCGGCTTTGTGAGCCATCTTGATTGCTTCTAATGTCTCTGATACCGATCCGATCTGGTTTAGCTTGATAAGAATTGAGTTACCACATCCAAGTTCAATACCTTTGGAAAGTCTCTCTGTATTCGTTACGAACAGATCGTCTCCGACTAACTGTACCTTATCTCCAAGTTCAGCTGTCAGTTTCTGCCATCCTTCCCAGTCTTCTTCGTCTAATGCATCTTCGATAGAGATGATCGGATACTTGTCTACCAGTTTCTTCCAGTGCTCGATAAGTTCTTCGGAAGTAAATTTTGTACCTGCTTTTGGAAGTACATATTCGCCCTTCTTCTCACCTTTCCATTCAGAAGATGCTGCATCCATAGCAATCATGAAGTCTTTTCCAGGCTCATATCCAGCATCTTTTACTGCATCTAAGATGTACTGGATTGCTTCTTCATCAGATGCAAGGTCCGGTGCAAATCCACCTTCATCACCTACGGAAGTTGCAAGTCCTTTTGATTTTAATAATGCTGCCAGTGCATGGAATACTTCTGCACACCAGCGGAGTGCTTCTTTGAAGCTTGGTGCTCCTACAGGCATGATCATGAATTCCTGTACGTCAACTGTGTTGGCCGCATGTGCGCCTCCGTTTAATATATTCATCATAGGTACCGGAAGTCTGTTACCATTTACGCCTCCGAGGAAACGGTAAAGCGGGATCTCCAGTGCATTTGCTGCTGCACGTGCACTTGCGATCGATACCGCAAGGATTGCATTTGCTCCTAAGTTCGATTTATCTTTTGTTCCGTCTGCTGCGATCATTGCTGTATCTACTGCATAAATGTCTGATGCATCTACACCTTTCAGTGCATCGTTAATCACTGTATTAATATTCTCTACGGCTTTGGTTACACCTTTTCCGCCGAAACGTGATTTGTCTCCGTCACGAAGTTCCAGTGCTTCGAATTCTCCTGTAGATGCGCCGCTTGGTGCTACACCTCTTCCTACAGTTCCATCCAGAAGATATACTTCTGCCTCTACCGTCGGATTACCTCTCGAATCAATAATCTCTCTTCCAATAACCTTCTCAATTGCTAAAAAATTCTCCATGTCAAGATCCTTTCCCATGGAACTACTTCTGCCTCTCTTGCTCAGGGATGAGACAGAAGGAGTATGCCATGATTTATTCACACGATAGTTAGATTATTCTAACTATCGTCAGCATATCATATCTTTTTAGGTGAATCAAAACGCGGCTAGCAAAGTGCCTTTCCAAGTGCCTGGCAAGCTGCAACTGCATCATCATCCGGTGCTTCATTTGCAAGTACACTATCACATGCAAGAACAGCTCCATCAGCCTTGCATGTCTCTTCCCATGTTCTCATCCATTCTCCGTCTCCCCATCCATAAGATCCGAAGAGTGCGATCTTCTTGCCTCCAAGTTTTCCTTCACAGTCAGAGAACATTGGCTCGAATTCGCTGTCTTCCAGTTCTTCTGCTCCCATAGCCGGGCAGCCGAATGCCACTGCATCGTAAGCGTCCATCTTGTCTGCGCCAAATTCTGAAGCCGTTAATACATCAACTTCTGCTCCTGCCGCCTTTGCTCCTTCTGCTACTTCGTTGGCCATTGCCTCTGTGTTACCTGTTCCGCTCCAATATACTACTGCAATTTTACTCATTGTTTCTACCTCTTTCATTGATAAATTTATATGTCAGGCAGCTACCGTAAGCTGCAAAACACTTCTTCCCTGCTGCCAGAGACGTACATAGACATCTCTGCATTTTTTATATTTTGCAAATGTTTTCCGGCATGCACACTCATCACAATATACCTTCCAGCATCCTGCGCATTTGAAATTGCGTCCCTGATTCACAATGAATCCGATCACGTCACCAAGCGGATAATCCAGAAAAATTCCGATTTCATGTGGGAATTCATTATTTTCCCCTATTCTTGACTTTAACTGGCTCAATGCATATTTGATCTCTGTGCTTTCATAGCCGTATTTCTTCAGGAACTTTGCTACTCCCGGCCGGTTCAGACTGACCTCGAGCTGTTTCTTCCGATAGACATAGACCAGTACACGTTTATCCTGTCTCTGTAATATATAGAGATGGATTCCTTTTTCTTTCATGCACTGATTCCAGAACTCAATCTGATCTTCCACGTCTGTATCATCTGCAAATGTCATATTAAATAAATTTGCTGATTTCATAGATGCCAGTGTTGCCGAACAATGTTCCACCAGACATTTTTCAATCAGATATCTGTCCATCGCCTTAGTACCTCCTAACAAGCGTTAGCTATATCTAACAATCTATATTTGAATACTATATCATTCTTCCCTTGCTGTCAAGAATTATGTATAAAAAAAGAAGCTTAATGACATAAATCCTCATTAAACTTCTCAGATTGTAAATATTTTTAGCAAAACCGTCTCATATGTATAATATTCCAAATACAACTCTTCCTTATAATGCTTCTAACGCTGTATTAGATCCAACCAAAATCAAAACCATATCTTTTCGCAATACTTCTAAAGGATCCGGGTTGACTTCTACATGCGCCCCACTTTTAATTCCTACGACATTCACTTCATAGTTCCGGCGCACATCCAGTTCTTTCAAAGTTTTTCCACTCCATTTAGCCGGCATTGGAGTTTCCACTATACTATAGGCCGGAGATAGTGCAATCCAATCTGTAAAACTGGCTGACATAAGATTCTTTGCCAGACGGACTCCCATTTCTTTCTCCGGAAAAATGATGGTATCCACACCGATTTTCTTTAATACAGTTGCATGACGGTTATTTTTTGCTTTTGCGATTACGTTCGGTACTCCAATTTCCTTACACTCAAGTGCTGCCATAATACTTGCTTCCAGACTTTCTGCTTCAGCAATCACAACAGCGTCCAGATTTCTTGTTCCAAGAGATCTGATAAATTCTGGATCTCCAATATCTGCCTGCATCGCATATGATACAGAATCAGCAATTCCATTTACCCGCTCCATATCTTTATCTACAGCAACTACCTCACATCCAAGTTTTTGTAATTCTAATGCAATGCTTTCTCCAAAACTTCCCAGACCAAATACTGCAAATTGTTTCTTCATAATCTTTTCCTCCTTGTTACCCAATCATAATCTTTTCCGTTGGAAGTGTCCGCATCTTTTCTTTTAAGTTCACCTTTCCTGCAAATAATAATGCAATGGTCATAGGCCCGACACGTCCTATATACATCATTATCATCAGCACAATCTTGCTTCCCGTCCGCAAGTGTGTTGTCAGATCCTGCGAGAGTCCAACTGTCGCCATTGCAGATGCGGTCTCATACATGATTCTCTGAAATGAAATTGTATCTGGTTCAATGACAGCAACAAATGTTGTTCCTGTTATGTATATAGCTAATGCCAACATAATTGTAACAAATGCTACATGGAAGTTTTTTTCATCCACTTTTCTCCGGAAACATTCAATATCATGCCCTCCCCGAAGCATTGTATGAAATGCGAGAAATAAAAGTGCAAATGTCGTCGTCTTCAGACCACCTGCAGTTCCTCCCGGAGAACCGCCTATAAACATCAAAATAATATTTAAAAAACCAGTTTCTTCGTACATCCCAGATTGCTGAAATGTACTAAACCCAGCCGTTCTTGTTGTCACAGCCTGAAATGCGGAAACCATCAATTTCTGTCCGGTATTAAGATGCCCTATCGTTGCCGGATTATGATACTCCAGTGCAAAGTTCAAAACTGTCCCTGCTATCAATAAGAATCCCGTTGTAATGATCGCTATTTTTGAATGTAACTTAAGTCTGGTAAACCACCATTTTCTGGGAATTTCCCGATGCCAGATCTTCTTTCCGTTATCAATCACGTCATACCACACGGTAAAACCAATTCCGCCAAGGATAATCAACAGCATTGTTATAATATTAATCAAAGGATCTGTTGCGTATCTTGCCAGACTGTCATCTCCAAGGATGTCAATTCCTGCGTTGCAAAATGCAGAAATTGAATGAAAAATTCCATACCAGATTCCTTTTGCAACCCCATAGTCCCGAATAAATTGTATGGCGTAAAAAACGGCCCCAATTCCTTCTACTACTACTGTCCCAATCAAAATTTTACGTACCAGACCTACCAGACCACCGAGAGAATTCATATTATAAGCTTCTTGAATAACAACTCTCTCTTTTACCGTAATCTTTCTTTTCAGAAGCATAAAAAATGCGGTAATACATGCAATCACGCCCAATCCTCCAATCTGAATTAAAATCAGCAAAATTACTTTTCCTGTAATTGTAAATTGGTATTTGGGAACAATTGTAACCAATCCGGTCACACATACCGATGATGTTGATGTAAAAAGCGCATCCAGAAAACTGATTGATTTTTCGTTAGATACCGGCAACCATAAAAGCACCGCTCCAAGAAAAATTACACTTAGAAAACCTACTGCCAGAATTTTCATGGTATTCCATCTGATATTTTGTTTTCCTGTTTTCTTCATTTATATTTTTCCTCTTTTCTGTCTTGTTCTTCCAAAATTGACTATCTTTTAATCTACACTTGCGCTTCGCAAAAGTCAACAGTTATTCTTCCTTCGTACAGAGAACTTGCCACCGGCAACTTCTCTTGCATACTTTGATCGGGTAGGAGGTCAATAATTATTCCCACTACTAGAGCGGATTAGGGACTTTCACCCGTTAGAAACGTGCGCCGCAAGGCGCACGTATTAAAATGAACAGGGACGACTTTTGTCATCCCTGTTCATTTCTTTATCCATTATTTTTTAGATATTTTTTCATATTGTATCTTTACTCATCGAGCAGATTCTGCATACTTCTAAGTCCAATGATCAGAGTGGATGTATTATGAAGTAATGCGGATGTTGTCGGCATGATGATACCTGCTACACCAAGTGCGATCAGTCCTGCATTGAATCCTACAATTGAATGATAATTGTGGCTGATTCTCTTGATCAGACCGTTACTGATCTTCTTTAATGTAACCAGTTCTTTTAAATTGTCTGCGCCAACTGTAATATCAGCAATTTCTCTTGCAATCTCTGCTCCATCACTGATTGCGATTCCTACATTGGCTGCGGAAAGTGCCGGTGAATCGTTGATACCGTCACCAATCATGATAACTTTACGTCCGGCTACTTTTTCTCTTTCACAGAATTCTGCCTTATCTTCCGGTAATACCTCCGCATAATATTCATCTACACCAACACGCTTTGCAATAGCCTTTGCTGTACGTTCACTGTCACCTGTCATCATGACAATTTTGCTAAGTCCGGCCTTTCGCAGTTCACGAATCACTTCTACTGCTTCTTCACGCAGTGGATCTTCGATACAGATCACGGCTGCAAGTTTTCCTTCAATTGCCATATAAAGATGTGAATATTCTTCGGGCAGATTCTCAAATTTTTCTTCCATGCCTTCCGGTATTACTACTTTTTCATCTTCAAATACAAAGTGATAACTTCCGATTACGGCTTTCTTTCCTTCAATCTGTGTTGAGATGCCGTGAGCAACAATATACTCAACTTTTGAATGCATTTCTTCGTGATCCAAATGTTTTGTCTTTGCCGCGCTTACCACTGCTTTTGCCATTGAGTGAGGGAAATGTTCCTCCAGGCATGCAGCAATACGGAGCAGTTCATCTTCACTCATTCCGTTAAATGATACCACTTCTGCTACCGTCGGTTTTGCCTTTGTCAGTGTACCGGTCTTGTCAAATACGATCGTATCTGCTTCGGCAACCGCTTCCAGATATTTTCCACCTTTTACAGTAATCTTGTACATACCTGCTTCACGGATTGCAGAAAGTACGGAGATTGGCATAGCGAGCTTTAATGCACATGAAAAGTCTACCATCAAAATCGACAGTGCCTTTGTTGCATTTCTTGTAAGCAGATAAGTAAGGGCCGTACCGCCAAGCGAATACGGAACTAGTTTATCTGCAAGATGCTCTGCCCTGCTTTCCAGTCCGGATTTTAATTTCTCGGATTCTTCGATCATTGCTGCAATCTTCTCATAACGGCTGGAACCGCCGACTGCTTTAACATCGACTGTCACTTCTCCTTCTTCTACAACAGTTCCGGCATAAACATAATTTCCTGTAGTTCTTCTTACCGGAACAGATTCTCCTGTCAGTGAAGCCTGATTGATCATAGCTTCTCCATCCACAACCTCTCCGTCAAACGGGATGACATTTCCCATATGTACGACAACCTGGTCTCCGGATTTGATCTGATTAGAAGAAACCAGAACCGTCTGATCTCCGGTCTTTAACCATACTTTTCCTACATTTAATGACATGGTTCTTGCCAGGTCATCTACAGACTTTTTATGTGTCCACTCTTCTAAGAGTTCACCGATTCCAAGCAGGAACATGATCGAACCTGCCGTACTGAAATCACTTCTGAAGATTGATACTCCGATTGCTGTTGCATCCAGTACCGGAACTTCAATCCTTCTTTCCATCAGGGTCTTGATGCCCTTCCAGATATATTTTGCCGACATGATCGTTGTATATGCTGCCGAGATCGGATATGGCAGTAAGAATTTTCTTCCATAATGGAACAGAATCTTATCCACCAGTTTCTCCTGATACTCTGCATTCATTGCTCTTCCGGATGTCTCTAACAGGCCATTCGGCACTTCTACTTCCTCATAACGAAATCTGCGGAGTCCTTCGATGATTGTTTCTCTGTTTCCCTTATAATGAATCGTTGCGTCCGCCGTTCTGTCATAGACATCTGCGCGGAATACGCCGTCTATATTCTGCAGATAAAAGAGAAGAATGTCCGCCTGTTCATGAGTCATGCGTTTCTGCTCCATGTGGATACGGATTCTTCCTCTTATCTCATGCTTAATCTTAAATTTCACTCTTGTCACCTCTTGCTAGTCTTACAAAAGCACCTGCAGATGTTCCGCAGGTGCCTGTGTCTATGTATTTTCGGCAACTTTTCTTTATCTTCAGTGCCGGATTTTTATTCTTCTGTTGCTTCAGCAGTATCTTCTGCTGTCTCTTCTGTCTCGCAAAAATCATCTACAACTTCTGCTTCTGCCTCTGCTACTCTGTCTTCATTGATCTGCTTTGCTTCTGCTAAAATATCTCCTGCATTCTCCTGAACGCTTGTTGCAGTCTTCATCACACAAGATTTTGCTCTTAATACGGCTGCTGTACAGTTTGTATATAATTTCTTTGCATCATCACTTGTCAGGATCTTGATTCCCGCTGTTCCGAAAGCTACTCCTGCCGCAAAAATTCCTGGTTTTTTCCAATTAATGTCTTTTAAATTTAACATATGTATTCCCTCCATTGTATATTTATTAATTCATCACTACAAACATTATAACAAAAAGGACATCCCTTCATTTGTGTCCGGCAGTCGTTTTTGTTTCTGCAAATTATAACACCAAGGAATGTCCTTTTCAAATATTTTCAGGCTATTGATAAATTTTATCAACTGCATATTTATGACTGCACTGTTATGTTCCGTACTTTCTGATCTTCTACATAACCACATGCTTTCAGTCCTGCCTGTATCACAGCATTCCAGTTCTTTGCAGACAGATGCTTGATCGTATCATCGTCCAGTTCAACCGTACATGCATTCTGCAGGTCACAGTCCGGATCACATGCTACTTTATACATATTTCTTCGATTGATCGCTCCGATTTCCTCCAGCTTGTTGATCATCCGGTATACGGTTGCTGTTCCGATGCTTGGATCGATCCGAGATGCGCGGTAATAGATTTCTTTGCAACAGGAACAGTTTTCTTCCAGTATAATATCCAGAAGCATCAGTCTCTGCTTGGTGATCCTGCATCCACTGGCTTTTAGTTTCTGTACAATCGCTTCTTTTGCCTTATCCACCTGTCATCCTCCTATCGTATCTACTCTGTAATAGAAGCAACCTGAAATCCTGCTTTTTCAACTGTTTTTTTCAAAACATCATTTGCAATCTCACGGTCATAAGACACCACTGCTTCTTTCTTCTGTAAGTCCACTCTTGCCGAAACACCTTCTATCTCATTTAACGCTTTCTTTACTGACTGTACGCAGTGCTCACAGGTCATACCTTCGATATGAACTATCTTCTTTCCGATCACCGGATTCTTCAGTTCTTTATCGTCAGTTTTGATGATACCGGTTCCGCCGCCACAGCAGGGACTGTCACCTTTAAAATGCCTGATTGCTCCTCTCAGTGCAAATCCAAGAAGAACGATCACGATTAATACAACTATAATATCTGCCATATCTCTATCCCTCTATTCTTTGTTCTCCTCATTATCCATGCTGAACTTTTCGTCTCTTTTTTTCTCCTGCCATTTCCTGAACCAGAGAAATGCCTGATAGATAGAAGCACCGACAATGTAAAGGACAATCACGATCACGAACAGGTAGAACATAGAGCCTGTCGAATTGCCCATGACTGCCAACTCCTTTATTTACCATACATATTTTCGATCATTTTTTTCACTTCATCAGGATCTGAACTGCAGCATCCACCACCGCATCCACTGCATCCGGCACAGCTGCCGCCGCATCCCTGGATGACTCCATTTTTAAATCTCTTCACAATTCCGTATACCAGGTATGCGCAATACCCTAATATTAATGCTAAAATAATGATATCTGCTAAAATAGCTACCATGAAAACTGCCTCCTTCAAAGGGAAATCCGGACGTAAATGAGTTACGTCCGGTCCGCTCTACTTATGCATTTACAGAACGTTTGGAATAAACTTTCTGATCTTTATACGGATCAGGTCTGAATAACAGGAACAGCATGACTGCTACTACCACAAATGCTACTGCTGTACCAACTCCAAATCCGCCGCCGGTTACTAATGTACCGATCTGGTATACACAAAGTGTTACGAGATAAGCGAATACATTCTGGAACAAGATTGCAAACCAGAACCATTTCTTAGACTGCATCTGCTGTGCCATCGTTGCTATGGCTGCCAGACAAGGGGAATCTAACAGGTTGAATAACAGGAATGAAAATGCTGCTACTGCACTTGGAAACCAGTTCTGGATAGCCTGAGCTACTGTTACAGTATCTTCTGACTGGCTCTCTGCTACGTTCGCAAGTACACCCATTGTTGAAACGATTGCTTCTTTTGCTGTGAATCCGGAAAGAGAAGCTGCTACTGGCTGCCACTCTCCAAATCCAAGTGGTGCAAAGATTGGTGCGATAAATCCACCGATTGCTGCAAGTAAGCTGTCTGCACTGTCGTCTACAAGTCCGAATCCGCCATTTGTGAATCCGAATCCACCAAGGAACCACATTACTACACAAGCAAGGAACAGGATTGTTCCGGCTTTGATGATGAATCCTTTCAGTCTTTCCCATACATGGAGAAGAACTGTCTTAGCCTGTGGAATATGATACTGTGGAAGCTCCATAACGAATGGTGCCGGTTTTCCTGAGAATGGTTTTGTCTTCTTCAGGATGATTGCTGCTACTAATACTGCTACGATACCTACGAAGTACATGATAGGTGCCATAAATCCACCTGCCGTGTAGCTTCCTGTTGCATAGCTTGTCATAACTCCACCCATTAATGCGATAACCGGTAATTTAGCTCCGCATGGGATGAATGTTGCTGTCATGATTGTCAGACGTCTGTCATTGTCCTGCTCAATGGTCTTAGAAGCCATAATTCCAGGGATACCACAACCTGATGAGATCAGAAGTGGAATGAAACTTTTACCAGACAGTCCGAAGTGTCTGAATACACGGTCCATAACGAATGCGATACGTACCATATATCCGCAGTCTTCCAGGATAGAAAGGAAGAGGAACAGGATTGCCATCTGCGGAACGAATCCGAGAACAGCTCCGATACCGCCGATGATACCATCAACTACCAATCCTTCGATCACGCTGCTTACGCCGGCTGCTTCAAGTCCTTTTGAAGCGATATCCTGAATTGCAACTACGAATGTATCATTCGTCCAGTCTGTAACGATTGTACCGATTGTTGTTACGGAAATGTAATAAACAACAAACATAACTGCGATGAAGATCGGGATACCAAGAATACGGTTTGTAACAATTCTGTCGATCTTATCGGATGTTGTCAATTTGTCTTTTCCTTTTTTGACAGTTGTCTCAACGATCTTCTGGATGAATTTGTAACGTTCATCTGTTACGATACTTTCCATATCATCGTCGTGCTTTGTCTCAAGTTCTTTTCTGTCTTTATCAACTGCTGCCTTTGCTGCTGCGGAAAGGTTCATACTTTCTACAACCTTGCTGTCGTTCTCAAGGAATTTCACAGCATACCATCTCTTCTTGTCTTCTGAGATTGTATCCGGAAGAACCCCCTTCACGTCTGCAACTGCTGCTTCCATTTCTTTAGAGAAGATTTCTCTTGGAAGATCAACTTCTTTTTTATTAGCTACTTTGATTGCTGTCTCAATCAGAGTATCCAGTCCTGTCTGTTTCAGGGCAGAAGTCTCAACGATTGGGCAATCTAACAACATAGAAAGTCTCTTTGTATCGATCTTGATTCCTCTCTTCTCCAGAAGGTCTGTCATGTTCAGTGCGATAACTACCGGAACACCTGTCTCGATCAGCTGTGTTGTAAGATACAGGTTACGTTCAATATTCGTTGCATCTACAAGATCAATAATAACATCCGGATTATCGTTTAAGATATAATCACGGCTGACTACTTCTTCCAATGTGTACGGTGAAAGAGAATAGATACCCGGAAGGTCTGTTACAACAATGTCATCATTCTTTCTCTTTCCTTTTAATTTTCCTTCTTTTTTCTCTACTGTAACCCCCGGCCAGTTACCAACATACTGGTTGGCACCCGTTAAGGCATTAAACATTGTGGTCTTACCACAGTTTGGGTTTCCCGCAAGTGCAATCTTGATTCCCATTCCTATTTACCTCCTTGAACGTGTAAATTCTAATGCGACAATATGTATCTGTCAGTTCTTTCGGTAAGTCTTATTTTACCTGAACACACTGGGCATCGTCTTTTCTTACTGAAAGTTCATAGCCTCTTACTGTAATCTCTACAGGATCTCCGAGAGGAGCTACTTTTCTGATATACAGTTCACTGCCTTTTGTGATTCCCATGTCCATAATACGGCGCTTGTATGCGCTGTCCCCTTCAATCTTCGTTACAACAACTGTACTTCCAACTTTTGCATCACCTAAAGTCATTGCTGTTTCTCCTTTCCTTAGATTGTTAGTATCTATAATACAGCAGACACCCCGGTACTAAACCATGATGTGCCGCGCCATATCCTCATTTACTGCCACTCTGGAGTCTTTGACATTTACGATCACATTACCTCCAAGCTTTGACAATACAACAACTTCTGTTCCTGCGACAAATCCCAGATTCGCCAGAAAACGTCTTGTCTCTTCATTTCCACCAATACGTGAGATTGTGTTTGTTTCACCGATACCGGCCATTGTAAGCGGCATAATAACACCTCGTTTTCTTTATGTATGATTTTTTGCATTTTCTCTGCCTGTTTTGATAATGATAAATGTTTTCATTATCTCCTGTAATAGTTAGTATATGCTAACGTTCGTTAGCTGTCAACCACTTTATTTCATTTTATTGATTATTTTTTCTCATTAAGATTTTTCTTTTATTTGCCAGTAATTTGGAACTATGCTATACTAAATTCAATGTTAACGTATGAAGGAAGGAATGACTTATTATGAGCAATGTATTAAATGAATCTGCTGAGAACTACCTTGAAACGATTCTGATTTTAAGCCAGAAACTGCCTGTAGTGCGTTCCGTAGATATTGCCAATGAGCTTGGATTCAAGAAATCCAGCGTCAGTGTTGCCATGAAGAACCTTCGCGAGAAGGAACATATTAAAGTAGATGAGCAGGGATTTATTCATTTGACACCATCCGGCCTGGAGATTGCAAATATGATTTACGAACGCCACACACTTTTATCATCCTGGCTGATACATCTCGGCGTACCTGCGGATGTCGCTGCTGCCGATGCATGTAAGATGGAGCATGTGATCAGTAAAGAAAGTTTCGAAGCGATCAAGAGACATGTATACGAGAACAAAGAAGTGTAAATCATCCGTTTCGTTTTATTTTCTTTTTATATTATGAGATTTTATTTTTTCACTGTATTCTAAAGGAGTCTTGATTTATGAACGAAAGTATTAAAAACATGATCGAACGCCGCAGTGTACGCGGTTACAAACCGGACATGATCCCGAAAGAAGATCTGGATCTGATTCTTGAAGCAGGCACTTATGCCGCAACCGGCATGGGAATGCAGTCACCGGTTATTGTTGCCGTTACAGACAAAGCCACCCGCGATCAGCTTTCCAAAATGAATGCGGATGTCATGGGAACTGATACAGATCCGTTCTACGGAGCACCGGTTGTCTTGGTTGTATTAGCTGATAAGAACAGACCGACACATATCTATGACGGAAGCCTTGTCATGGGCAATCTGATGAATGCTGCCGCTTCTCTTGGAATCGGAAGCTGCTGGATCCACCGGGCGAAAGAAGTCTTTGCATCGGAAGAAGGTAAGGCTCTTTTGAAAAAATGGGGCGTGGAAGGTGATTATGAAGGCATCGGACACTGCGTGCTCGGATATCCGGCCGGAGATGTGCCGAAAGCGAAGCCTCGTAAAGAGAATTATGTGTATCATGTAGATTAAATGAATAACGAGAACAGAAAAAGAGGAATCCTGGATCAATGTGATCTTTGGGATTCCTTTTTTCTTCGAGCAGCGTATTGTAAATCTGCTGTTTGATACTTCGGTATGTATGGTCTTATGCGTCCTTCCATACCTCTTCTGCGATTTCTTTCACCAGTTTTAATTTTGCCCACTGCTCTTCTTCTGTCAGTTTGTTACCAATTTCACAGGATGCAAATCCGCACTGCGGGCTTAAACACAATCTCTCAAGTGGAATATATTTTGCTGCTTCATAGATTCGTTTGATCACTGTTTCTTTGTCTTCAAGTTCCGGTAACTTAGTTGTGATCAATCCCAGAACAACTTTCTTTTAGAGTAGCATGATTTGGATGATTTGGATAATACATATAACTTGTGTGTTGCTATAGCTTTAAGCTATAGCAATTAAAGCATCTATAAACCATATATCGCTGACGTTTTTACAAATACCAAGAATTACACTCTTTGACATAAAAAAATACAGTACCTATATCAGATACTGTATCATTCAATCGGAGTGACGTGATTCGAACACGCGACCTCTACGTCCCGAACGTAGCGCTCTACCAAGCTGAGCCACACTCCGATATATGCAATTTTAAAAAGTAACCGGACACTTCCAAAAGCATCCGGCGCCCCTGCCAAGGAACTACGGATAGAGGACTCGAACCTCTACTAACAGAGTCAGAGTCTGCTGTGCTGCCATTACACCAATCCGCATCAGTGTTATGTTCTGCATTGTTCAGCGAACAAATACTATTATACTGATTTTTAGAAAAAAGTCAATAGGTATTTTTGATTTTTTTCATACATTTCCGACAATATGAAAAACCGGATACTTCTTAATGAAGTATCCGGCATTGTAACTACGGATAGAGGACTCGAACCTCTACTAACAGAGTCAGAGTCTGCTGTGCTGCCATTACACCAATCCGCATCAATGTGACTTTTCTCTGCTGTTCTTAAGTTGTCCAGCGAATATTAATTATACTCGGATACAGAGAAAAGTCAATAGGATTTTTTAAAAAAGTTATTTTTTGTCATAATTTTTTGGTTCTACCGTTTTATTTTCAAAGTCTATGAATAACTGGAACGCATATCCGTCATCACTGGTATCCCAGACTTCCACATACTTTGGCTGTACTTCAATCAGAATCTCTGTATCTTCATGGCTGTATTTGTTATAACTTTCCCAGAGATGTTCTTTGTATCCCTTTTCAAAGCGTCTTCCCGGTTCTTCGACAACCAGGCCTTTATTCACAGCAATTCCTTCTACCTGCACACCGCTCCAGCATAATAATTGTGATTGCAGTAACATCATCTGCTAGATTTCATCTATATTCCTCTATGCTATATATGTAAATATTTCCAATTGAAATATTTTATCATTTTTCTCTTTTCCTGTACCACCGATAAAGCCCCAGTGCCAGCACCACACAGCAGCTCTCCGCAATCACCGGTGCCCACCAGATCGCTTCTCCTCCAAATACTGCCGTAAGGAACACCAGACTGATCACCAGTGCAACCAGACTCCTTGTAAGCGAGATCATCGTTGCAAATCCGGCCCTTTCTACAGAAGTAAAATATCCGCCAAGAACCACATTGAGTCCCGCAATCAGGAAAGACAGGATAAAGATACGGAACACCCTTACGGAATACTTAATCAACGATGCTTCACTTTCTTTCAAAAACAGTCTTACAATGCCGCCTGCTCCCATATAACATACGACAACTGCTCCTACGGAACCCACAAGAGCCGCCGTGATTCCATATTTCAAAAGCTTTTTATATTTACCCGGTTCATTTTTCCCATAATAGTAGCTGATCAATGGCTGTGATCCATGTGCAATGCCTGCCATGGACATGACAACGATCGTATTCACATACGAGATGATCGTATAACTTACCAGTGCGTATTCTCCGATGTACTTCAGGATTGCCTGATTAAAGAAGAAGATAATGATTCCACTTGAGAATTCCGTCACGCCGGACGACATACCATTGCGGATCTGACGCCAGATTTCTGACGGCATCAAATGGAACTTCGAAAATCTTATCGTTCCTTTCGGTCCGAGGAAATGCCACAGATACAAGAGGATCACTGCTGCCTGCGAGATTCCCGTAGCAAACGCTGCCCCCCAGACACCTTTATGTAACACCATGACCAAAATATAATCCAGGATACAGTTCAGTACGCTCCCGGACGTTACATAGATTGTCGCAAGTTTTGGATAGCCATCCGTCTTGATCAACGTCTCAAATGAATAAGAGAGAATATATACCATGGAAAATGGTGCAATTGTTCCAATATATGTTTTCGCATAAGAGAGAATATTATCAGTTGCTCCCAGAAATCTGGCAAACGGCTCTAGAAACACTATTACAAGAATTGTGATCAGAACCGATAATGTGCAAAGCAGCACAACATTCTGGGTAAACACTTCATTTGCACGTTCTTTTTCTCCCTGTCCCAGAAGAATCGCCACGATTGTCGAATTTCCCACCGCAAACAGGATAGAGATGGAAAACAGCCCCGTTGTAAATGGCATTGAGATATTGACGGCAGTTAATGCCACTTCTGACACTCCTCTTGCCACAAATATTCCGTCTACCATGGTATAAAGCGAGAATACCCACTGGGCAATGATCGATGGGATAATAAAACGTAAAAAATCACTTTTTAAAGACTTTCCCTCAAGTCTCATTCATAAAACCTCATTTCTTTTTATTCTTTTCTTTCATTTATAGTTTAAACCTTGGTATAATACTAAGGTCAAGTATCATATTTTCATATACACAGGAGGTTTTCTTATGAATATTTTAATTTTAAACGGAAGTCCACATCCAAATGGTACAACTGCACAGCTTCGTGCCGCATTCGAAGCAGGTGCACTATCTCTTCCAAACAGTAATTATATTGAAGA
>UMEL01029392.1_pt1 | contig 24787 bp, 20 predicted proteins | sample 1964741 | NCBI WGS metagenome assembly UMEL01 (sample SAMEA4836019, study PRJEB28245) | human gut metagenome | biome: gut microbiome; material: fecal sample | place: Denmark | collected 2008
TTCCTTTTTGAAATAAATGTGGATAATACTTGTTTTCCATATTTTCTTTTCCTTTCACGTAAATTTTTGATATAATGAATTGTAATAAAATGTGAAAAATTAAACAAGAAACAGTTGTTGAGAAAAAATTGCATATGCAACTTTTAAAGGTAAAATGTTGCAGAGGAGAGATATGAGCGAAGATTTAAGAGTAACAAAGACCAGACAAAATATCCAGATGACATTTATCAGACTGTTGGAACAGTGTCGTTTTCAGGATATTACTATCAAGCAGCTGATCCAGGAATGTCAGATTAATCGCTCTACGTTTTACAGAAATTATGAGGATAAATATGATCTCATTCAAAAGATAGCGGATGAATTGCTTGTCCAGTTCCAAAAGGCAATAAATCCGGGATTTATAGCTTTAAATGGAAAAAAAGAGAATTATATTTCGTATTTTTCGCCAATCCTTCATTTTTTTGAACAGAAGAAAGCGATTTTGAAAATGATGGCGCGGCAGACGCTTCCTGTTAATATTTTTGATGAAATGCATATGATTTACAGCCATGCATTATTTGAGGAACTTTGTGAAAACTATCATATTCATCCCAACAGTGAAAAGAAAGCAGTCTATTTCAGCCAGATCATTGCATCTAATATTCTCACAGCGGTGAAATGGTGGCAATTGGAAAGTTCACAGACATCGGAGAAAGAAATTCTTGAGATGATCGTGTTAACGGTGACGAAAGGTATTTTACCAAGTTTATATGAGCAGTTTTGGTAAGGAAATAAAGAATATGCACCAGGTAAATGTTTGGAAAGTGAAGTGTTTGATGCGGGCTACTTTGAGCAGTTTGTGAAACAAGTTATAGAAATGTAGCTATGTAAATTTATAGGTATGTCGGATATATTCTGGTATACCTATTTTTTTACGTTTTAAACCGATAGTTCAATGACATAGATATATGCTGCATATAGAATAAAAAAGTAGGAGAGTTAGGATTGTATCTGGTGGGGTTATAGCTGGTAGTTTGGTCTGTATGGAATATCAGAGATAAAGACAGGTAATGAAGAGTTTTTAAAACTTTTTATTGCCTGTTTTTTTGATATTACAGATAGTTGCAGGGAACGGTGATTAGGTGTACAATAATGGCGTTTTAAGTTTAACGGATGATGAAAGTGGCAGGAAGATGGAAATATTATTAGCGGGAAACACAGGATATTTAACGGGAGAATGGATCGAACAGACTTTTCTCGGGACGCATGTCCTGATCTGTGGTGATACACAATTTAAATACCATAAGGGAAAAGTTCCCATTTTAAGACTTCAGGAACATCGTGCAGAAGAGATTGATTTAAAACAATATGAGCTGGATCGTATTGTATATTTTTCCGGCTTTTTATCGTTAGGTGCAAAAAACAGTGGGGAAATCGAGGCTCTCAACCACCTTTTGGAGTATTGCAGAGGACGCGCGATCCAGTTCTTATATATTACAAATGAAAACGGGAAAGGAGACAATCTGCTTCTGAGAAATATGGCGGATGATATATGCAGGTATTATCGGGAGAAAGCAGGCGTTTCGTTAAAGGTTGTGAGTGCTCCCTGCCTTTATTCTGCAAGATACAGTAAAGACTGGCTGTACAAGACCTTTCAGTCACTGGAAAAGGGAAAGATGCCTGAATTTCCAAAACAAAATGAGGATATGGCTGATTTTTTGTATCTGGATGACCTGGGAGAACTGATTTTTCGTATTTTTGATAACTGGGATCAGGATGACAGGAGTCTTGAAATCCCGGATGTGTTCCATATTCGTTAGGGAGAACTGGAAACTGCAATCTTAAAATTGTTTCCTGCGCTAAAAGCAGACCGTTCAGAAAAACGGGAAAAAACTGTGAAGACTGTACCGGACAGCAGGAATATGATTGAAAAAGAGAATCTGGAAAAGAATACGATCCGGAAAAAATATGGCTGGTTTCCGAAGATCAGTATTCTGGAAGATTTAAAGGATCAGTATCAGGATTTTCTTGATAGAAGGCAGAAACGTGAAAACTGGTACAGACTTATTTTAAGCAGGATTACAGGTCATGCCGCGGTCATTAAATGGGGAGAAATCCTTCTCTTTTTCGGATTTTCTGAAATCCTCCACAGAGTTCTTGGAAATTCTGTACAGTTTCGTTATATTGATGTACGTCTTTTGTATGTGGTGATCATTGGATCTATTTATGGATTGAATGAAGGGGTAGCGGCAGCTTTTCTGGCAGTCTGTGCTCTGACAGTTTCTTACATCAGAGAAGGCATAAACGGTTTGACACTGTTTTATGAACCATCTAACTGGCTGCCGTATATTTTATATTTCGTGGTTGGGGCTGTATGTGGTTATAGCCAGATGAAAAACAGAAAAGATATTGCGTTTGCAAATGAAGAAAATGCACTGTTAAAGGATAAATTCCTGTTTATCCTTTAACAGTGCATTATATGGAATATAACATTAAGTGAAAGGGCAAAGCTGTATGCCTGGAGCAGCGGGAAATATAAAATCCCTCTGGTCTGGGAAAATGATTATGGTTCTGGGAAATTTGTGGTAGTAAATCTGGGAATATATGTAAAGGCAGTCAGAGGTATTTTTTCAGCTGCATACAGTCTTCTGTCAGATTGTACCATCTACCCGGTTATCAATGGATCTGCTTTTTATCTGGATGATTTTCCTTCCCCGGTACCGGGTGGAAACGGAGAGTATATATACCGTGATTATGGTATAAATGTCAGAGATTTTTATGCAAACATCTGGTGGCCGGATATCCTGGCCCTGGCGGAAAAATATGGTGTTAGATATACAGGAGTTGTGATTGAAAACTATGGGGATCAAACAGACGGGGTAATCGAACATCAGATGGAAACATCCAGGTTCCAGTATTTTGGAAATATGCTTCTGCGTCACGGAGGAGAAATAGGATATCATGGGTATAATCATCAGCCACTGGCCCTTGGAAATGTAAAGTATGGTGACATTCTTCCGTATAATACATGGGCTGATACGGAGGCAATGGAAAATGCCATGACAGAACTTTTGCAGTTCTGCCGGGAAATGTATCCGGAGGCTTCCATGAGTGTGTATGTTCCGCCATCCAATGTTCTTTCAGAAGAGGGGCGGCAGCTGTTGGCGGCAAAATGCCCGGAGATTAGAACAATTGCCAGCAACTATTTTACAGGTGAATTCGCATACGAACAGGAATTTGAAGTGGCAGAAGATGGAATTGTGGAGCAGCCAAGGATAATTTCCAGTGCAGTGATCGATGATTATATGCAGCTTTGTGCCTTTTCCGAACTGAATATGCATTTTGTAAATACTCATTTTATGCATTCGGATGATCTTCTGGATGAGGACCGTGGAGCAGCACTTGGATGGGAAACGTTAAAGGAAAATCTGGACAGATATATGGGCTGGCTTTATACGTCTGCTCCTTTGCTCCGAAATCTGACGGGATCGGAACTTTCAGGTGCGATCCAACGCTACAGCGCGGCAGCCGCAGAGAAAGAACGTACAGCAGACGGATTTTGTTTTCATATTGAAAACCGATATGATACAGCGTATTTCTTTGTGCGGTTTTCAAAAGAAAAGCCGCTGGCAGTGACAGGTGGGACAATGGAACAGCTGACAGACAGCCTGTATCTTCTTTGCGCAGACAGCGATGAAGTGCAGGTGAAGACGGACAGGTGATGCAATGAAAATATGTTTGATTTTGGAAGGATGTTATCCTTATGTTCATGGCGGTGTTTCAACATGGATGCATCAGTATATTACAATTATGAAAGAACATGAATTTGTGCTGTGGGTCATTGGCGCAAAAGCAGAACAGAAGGGAAAATTTGTTTATGATCTTCCGGATAATGTGACGGAAATTCACGAAGTATTTCTGGATGATGCATTGAAAATCCGGGAAAACGGTGTACGGTATGTACGTTTTTCGCCGGAAGAGGAATGTGCGCTGGGAGAAGTGATGGACTGCAAAAGCCCTGACTGGGAGATTTTGTTCCGTCTGTACCAGGAGAGAAAGATCAATCCCATGTCCTATCTGAAAAGTGAGGCATTTTTAAGAATTCTGGAAACGATCTGTGAAGAGCGCTATCCGTATATTGCCTTTGCGGATGCATTTCATACGATCCGTTCGATGATGCTCCCGGTGCTCTATCTTCTTGGAACATTTGTACCCCAGGCAGATGCATATCACGCCATTTCTACTGGTTACGGAGGACTTCTGGCATCCCTTGGAAGCTGGAAATATAAAAAACCACTGATGCTGACGGAACATGGCATTTACACAAGGGAACGGGAGGAGGAGATCATCCGTGCATACTGGGTTGCTCCGGCATTTAAAAAGCAGTGGATCCGTTTTTTCTACATGCTCTCTGATGTGATCTATAAGAGGGCATGCCGGGTGACATGCCTGTTTACAAATGCCTTGAAGATACAGGAAGACATCGGCTGTGCCCCTGAAAAGTGCCGGGTGATTGAGAACGGGGTCAGTTATGAGCGTTTTTGTGAAATCCCATTAAAGGAAGAAGACGGCTGGGTGGATATTGGCGCAGTGGTCCGTCTGGCCCCGATCAAAGACATCAAGACGATGATCTATGCATTTTATGAGCTTTCCTCAAGAATGGAACATGTCCGGCTTCATATCCTGGGAGGTGTGGATGATGAAGAATATGCAAAAGAATGTTATGATCTGGTTAAACAGATGGAGCTTCAAAATATCATTTTTACCGGAAGGGTAGATATTCAAAAATATATGGAAAAGCTGGATTTTACGATCCTGACAAGTATATCGGAAGGCCAGCCGTTGTCTGTACTGGAATCAATGGCAGCAAGACGTCCCTGTGTCTGTACAGATGTTGGCTGTTGCAGGGAACTGTTGGAAGGTAAGCAGGGTGATCCTTTTGGACTTGCAGGATATTGTGTGCCGCCGATGTATCGGGAAGGGCTGGCTGATGCGATGGAAAAAATGTGTCTTTCAAGAAACAGGAGACTGAGGATGGGAGAAAGCGGAAGAAAACGTGTGGAGAAGTATTTCCGGCATGAATATATGATGGAAAAGTATAGAAAGCTGTATAGAGAGGTAGAAGAGATTGGCAGGAATCGGATTTGAGTTAAAAAAACTGTTTCGCAGAAAAGGGATTTTCGCATCTTTCCGTGCATATGGATATGCAGGTGTGATCTGTACAGGCCCGATGCTGTTAGGTGTTCTTCTTCTGCTGGGTGTAATGTTTCTCTGCAATCTATACAATGTATCAGAACATAGCAGGGAGCTGATCATCTGTATGATCACCTATGCTCTCCTCGGTTCCCTTACAGTTACCAGTTTTTTTTCCATGGCAGTTACCAGATTTCTGGCGGACATGCTTTATGAGGATAGAAAAACAATGATCCTTCCTTCTTTTTGGGGATCAACCGGGATTTTGCTGGCAGCTGGCGGTATCTTGTATGGACTCTTTTTGCTGTTTGCAGGGATCGGACCGGTGCTGCAGCTTCTCTGTTTTGGATTGTTTGGTGAACTGGTGGTCTGCTGGATGGCAATGAACTATTTGACAGCGATCAAAGATTATAAAGGGATCATGCTGTCATTTGTTGCAGCCGTTCTTGTGACATTTCTGCTGGGGTTTCTATTTCTCTGCCTGGGATTTCCGGCAGAGGAAGGTATGATGGCAGCTGTATTTTTTGGATACTGTGTAATGCTTATCTGGGATGTTGTGCTTTTGTACCGTTATTTTCCGCAAAGTGAAGAGAAACCATTCGCGTTTTTAGCGTGGGTAGACGAGTTTCTCCCTCTGGCATTTACAGGCCTGTTTGTAAATCTGGGGCTTTTTTCTCATCTTGTCATTATGTGGATGGGGCCATTACAGGTACACGTTCAGGGATTGTTTTATGGTGCGCCTTACCATGATGTGTCAGCCCTGATGGCATTTTTAAGTATTCTGATCACCACTATAAATTTTGTGGTATCCATGGAAGTAAATTTTTACCCCAAATACAGGAATTATTACAGTCTGTTCAATGATGAAGGATCCATCCGTGATTTGAAACAGGCAGAGCATGAGATGCTGGAGGTTCTTGATAATGAACTGAGATTTACGGCACTGAAGCAGATATTTGCAACAGCTGTTGCTATTTGCAACAGCTGTTGCTATTTCCATAGGAGGAATCGTCCTGAGTTATCTTCCTCTTGGATTTAATGATCTTATGGAAGGATATTTCAGGACACTCTGCGTTGGGTATGGGATCTATGCAGTTGCGAATACCATGCTTTTGATCCTGTTATATTTTACAGATTATCAGGGTGGACTTGTGGCATCGGCTCTGTTTGCTTTGGTTTCCTCAGCTGCAACGGTGATATCCCTGTTCTTTTCCAAAGTGTATTTTGGCTTTGGATTTATTCTGGGATGTGCAGTTTTTTTCCTGGCAGTTTATATCAGATTAGAACAATTCACCAGGAGGCTTCCATATTATATTCTCAGCAGACAGCCTTTAGTGGAGGAGGATAAACTGGGGGTGTTTACAAAACTTGGATATTTTCTTGATGGTGAGAGAAAGAAGGAAAAACTTCATGAAAAAACGAATTAGTTTACTATTAAGCGTTTGGCTTGCGGTTTCATCTGCTCTTTGTGGATGCAATATGGTTTTGCAGAAAAATGAAAAAATTCAGGAAAGCAGTACGGATTTAGCGACCGCATCAGAAGAAACGGAGATACAAGGTGTAAAAAAAGCAGAGGAACAGGATATTAGCCAGGTACATCTGCGGGATAAGGACCTTTTATATTCAAAGGAAGATGAAACAAATGTGACTACTATGTATCTGACAGTCAGTCGTGGAAATGATGCAGAAAATACAAATCACAGTTGGGAAGAAATTAATTCATATTCTGTATTTGATTATGAAGAAATGGGAGTGCCAAGGTATCAGGTGGCAGCTCTTTTACAGGTGGGAGACGAAAACGGCCCTGTTGCAGGAGAGGTTGGATACGGTGAGACAGTACCGAATGCAACTGTGCAGATCAGGGGACAAAGTTCCAGTAAAAATCCCCAGAAAAATTATAAGATCAAGTTGAAAGAGAATAAGGGATCATGGGAAGGCCAGCAGACGATCGCGCTAAACAAGCATATGTCAGAGGGACTACGCTTCAGAAACAAATTATGTTATGATCTTCTTAAGGGTATCCCACAGATAATGAGCCTCAGAACCCGCTTTGTCCATCTTTATGTAAAAGATACAACTTCCGGGAAAGATGCATTTGAAGATTATGGTTTGTATACACAGGTAGAACAGTTAAATAAAACAGCTTTGGAGGCACATGGACTTCAGAAAAACGGGCAGCTCTATAAAGTAAATTATTTTGAGTTTTATCGCTATGAAGATACGATCATGACAGAAGATACACCAGGTTTTGATCTGTCAAAATTTGAAGAAAGGCTGGAGATCAAAGGGGATCACGATCACACGAAATTAATCCAGATGCTGGATGATCTGAATAATTATTCAATACCTGTTAGCGATGTGTTAAAGCAGCATTTCGATGAGGAAAATCTGCTGTACTGGATGGCATTTCAGATTTTAGTTGGAAACAGTGATACGCAGAGCCGGAATTGTTATTTGTACAGTCCGACAAATTCGCCAATATGGTATATTTTGCCATGGGATAATGATGGAAGCTTTTTTAATACAGAATGGGCTTTGAAAAAAATACAAATCGTGGAAGCTGGGAGGTAGGAGTCAGCAATTACTGGGGAAATATTTTATTTCAAAGATGTTTGAAATCAGATGCTTTCCGTGAAAAACTGGATCAGGTGATAGAAGAACTCCGCAGATATCTCAGTGAAGAACGGCTGGAAGAAATGGTGGAACAGTATGCAGGTGTTGTACAGCCTTATGTAGAGAAAATGCCGGATCAGTTGAATGAACCACTTACACCGGAGGAGTATGAACAGGTAAAAGCAGGGCTTCCGAAAGAAGTAGAACAAAATTATGAGATGTACAGGGAAAGCCTTGAAAAACCAATGCCGTTTTATATTGGAAGACCTGTGACAGAAAATGGAAAACTGAAAATAAATTGGGATGCTTCCTACGATTTTGATGCGGAAGATATTACATATAGTGTGGAAATTGCCCGGGATTATCAGTTTACCCAGGTGATCTACAAGGAAGAACAGACGTTGATCCCGGAGATATTGGTAGATATTCCGGACCCTGGGCAATATTTTGTGCGTATACGGGCCACAAATGAATCGGGAAAGACACAGGATGCCTTTGATTATTATGTAACAAATACCGGAAAACAATATGGCATGATCTGTTTTTATATTAACGAAGATCATACGGTTGGAGTAGACGCATATGAGGAAGAGTAAGGAACACTTTCGTCACGAATGGAAATACCTGATCAATAGGGCTGAGAAGCAACTGACAGATCTGCGCTTAAGGGAATGCATGCAGCTGGATCCTCACGCAGGGGAAGGCGGTTACATGATTCGCAGCCTGTATTTTGATGATTACTGGAACAGTGCCATGGAAGAAAAGGATGCAGGTGTACTGATGCGTAAAAAGTACAGGATCAGGATCTATAATTGCAGTGACAAAAGCATTAAACTTGAGAGAAAGAAAAAATTCGGCAGTTACATATACAAAGAAGCTGCGCCGCTGACACGGCAGGAAGTAGAATGGATCCTGGATGGAAAATACGAATTTTTGCTGCGCAGTTCCTATCGTTTATGCAGGGAATTTTACATCGAGTGTGTTTGCAATATGATGCGTCCAAGGGTGATCGTAGATTATGAAAGAGAACCATGGATCATGGATACAGGAACAGTACGGCTTACCATGGACATGAATGTGCGTGCTGCAGTGGGAAGCTATGATATTTTTGACAGCAGTCTGCCAACGCTTGATGTGCTGGAACCTGGAAAACTTGTTATGGAAGTTAAATATACGGAATTTCTGCCCCAGATTGTAAGAAATCTTGTTCCACAGAGTGCATCAGAATTTACAGCTGTTTCAAAGTTTGTTCTGTGCTGTGAAAAAACGAGATATCTTCATGGATTTGAATATTGGGCAGAATAAATGGGAGGAAATTATGAGTGTAAAAGATACGATCAAAAAATCTGTCCTGGAATCAGGCACATTTGCACAGTATGATATGTTAAAGATCATGCTTGCCATGACAATTGCCCTGCTAATGGGATGCCTGATCTATATGGTATATAAAAAGTTTTATTCCGGAGTTGTGTTTTCAAGAAGTTTTGCGGTGACCTTAGTGGGAATGTGTGTGCTGACATGTATGGTAACTCTGGCGATCAGCACCAATATTGTAATCTCCCTTGGTATGGTCGGAGCATTATCGATTGTGCGTTATCGTACAGCCGTAAAAGACCCTATGGATCTTTTGTATCTTTTCTGGAGTATTACCACAGGTATCACAGCAGGAGCAGAAATGTATCCCTTGGTTTGGGGAGCAGCGATCATTATGATAGTGATGCTCACATTGTTTTATCATTATCAGGAAAAAGGAAAAGTATATATTGCAGTGATCCATTATCAGGGTGATGTGGCAGGTGATGAAGCAATCCGCTGTTTTGGAAAACGGAAATATTTTCTGAAATCAAAGACCATGCGAAAGGGGATGACTGAGATGGCAATTGAAGTATTCTGCAAGAAAGAGGACACGAGTTTTATGGAAAAGATCCGTGCAGTAGAGGGTGTAAATGATGTAACTTTGATTCAGTATAATGGAGAATATCATGGTTAGGGAAGTAATTACAGTAGCAGCTCTTACAGCAGCCTTCTCTTTTTTGGGTGGCTGCACCCCACGGGCGGCGACACTGCCTGGTTTTAGAAGTGAGACAAAAGAGTTTTCACAAAGCGGGGAAACATTTGGAAATCCATTAATGGGATATGCACCGGATGCCAGAAGGGAAAATGTATCAGAGGACATCACACTTTTGTATGTAGATATAACATGGAAAGAGCTGGAACCGGAATGTGGGGTATATGACTGGGACACCATTGAAAAAGAAAATCAGTTTTTTCGTTGGAGATCAGAGGGAAAACATCTGGTATTAAGATTTATCTGTGATGATCCTGGAGATGAGAGTCATACAGATATTCCAGACTGGCTGTACCGGGAAACAGGGAAAGACGGAGACTGGTACGACAATGATTATGGAAAAGGATTTGCGCCGGATTATTCTAATACGACCATGATCAGACGCCATACACAGGCGGTAAAAGCTATGGGAGAACGCTGGGGTTCAGATTCGTTGATCAGTTATATAGAATTGGGCAGCCTTGGTCACTGGGGGGAATGGCATGTTTATTATGGGGCAGGAATTCGCAGATTGCCGTTGGAAGAAGTAAGGGAGCAGTATGTGAAGGTATGGCCGGAGGCATTTCCGAATGCGATGATCCTGATGCGCAGACCATTCTGTTCTGCAAAAAATATGGATTTGGTCTGTACAATGATATGGCGGGCCATCCCGAAGATACGAAGACATGGATAGAGTGGATTGAAAATGGCGGTGTGTATGATCAGACCGGGGAAACCGATGTTATTGTACCCATGAACAGTTTTTGGAAAAAGGCTCCTGTGGGAGGAGAATTAAACAGTTCCATAAGTATGAGACGGATGTTAGTTAAAAACCTGAATGAGACGGCAGAGCTGATCCGCTCATCTCATACCACATTTCTGGGTCCGAAGATCGCTGATAAATCCTATCTGGATGGATATCAGACGTTGTTGAAAAATATGGGATACCGGATCTGGGTCACCCAGGCACAGTTAAAGCAGGCATTGGGAAAGGCAACGCTCATACTGACATGGGAAAATGATGGAACGGCACCGTTTTATAAAAACTGGCCGGTAGTTGTCACAGTGACAGACAGTTCCGGGGCTGTCATTGAGGAAAAAACATTAGATTGGAAGATATCTGAACTGATGCCAGGAGAAAAAAACGTAACGACAGTGAAGCTTGATACCAGAGGCCTGCTTGATAAAGCACGGTCAGACAGGAATATCTGTGTGGAAATTCGCGATCCCATGACGGAAAAAGCGGCTGTACGGCTTGCAAATAAAGAACTTGACCAGAAAGCACAGAAAAAACAGATGATTGTTTTTAAATCAGGTGAATAAGGAATGGTGAGAAAGAACAAGAAAGAAACAAGGAAAGGAATGTTTTATGATAGCTGAAATTTATCATAAGTTTTCTACAGATCTGGAAGATGTGCTGACTGGTGATTTTTTCGGTGCTATGAGGTATATGCCTTTTAATAGAGGCCTGAATCAGATATTTAAGAATTACGCAGTCAGTGAAGATCCGCAGGTGACGCATATTCTTTCTAATGCCGCAGATGATGATTTTAATTTTGAATTCTGGAAGCGGTCGGAAAATGGACTGGTTGAGATCGATGGATTTATTCCGCTTACGTCTGTGGAAATCGGGATCGAGGTAAAATACAGGAGTGGATTATCTGGTGGGGATCAATTGGAGAAAGAAGCGCAGGTTCTTGATGAATGGTGCAATGGTAAAGAAAAACTCTTAATATTGATCGGGGAGGCAGAGGAGGCAAAAGCAATTTATATTGAAAACAAGGATAAACGGGTATTCCGGGATGTTCATCTGGCATATTTATCGTGGCAGGATATTTTACTGGGACTGGATCAGGTATTGATATCATCATCATATGAAAAGAAAATGATAGAAGATTTAAAAACGTTGCTAAGAGAGAAGGGGTTTGTATCCTTTGAAGGTTTTTCAATTGATCAGCCAGTGGTAGATAAAGATATCTGCTGGACAATGGATGGAAATGATTTTGTAAAAAGCGATGCTTAAGGGGAAAGAATAAATGATGGTTGGAGAAAATATACATAATGCTTTTGTGGTTGTATTTAAAACATTGCAGGAAATTGAAAAGTTTATTGGTAAATGCAGAACAGAACTGGATACGAAAAAATATTACATGCCGGCAGAACGTTTCATGAGATACAGCTCAGATCAGACATGGGAAGGCTGGATCTACTGGAGTTTTATATTGCTGTTTCAGCGCCTGGATGATGGCTCTGTTATGGAAAATGGCTGGATTGACGGTCCGGTATATGCGGTAGAAATCAATGTAGATTCTGATACATGCGATGTTCCAAAGGTTTATATTGCAAAAATGCAATTTGATAGAATGAAAGACTGGACAAAGGGATGTTCTCCATCCAATCATTCATTGTTTTATAACGCAATCCATGGAAATTCCTGGACACCTTTCTGGGGACTCCAAAAAGTGGAAAAGCAGGAACATGATCTGACGGATCTTACACAGAAAAATTATAAGGATGTTATTTTTGGGACAATTGAAAAGATGGCGAAATAGAATACATCCATTTATAATAAACTTAAAAAATAAATTTAACAGGAGAAAATGAATGAAAAATTATGTATACATGACCGACAAGGATAATGTAGTAACCATGATCCGCCAGCTAAATGCCGGAGAAGCAATCGAGGTAGATGGTGTAAAAATCAAAGCAAACCAGGATATTCCTGTATACCACAAAATTGCGATCGAAGAAATAAAAACAGGGGAGACGGTTGTAAAATATGGTGAGAGCATCGGTACTGCCAGCTGTGATATCCACATAGGTGACTGGGTCCATACCCAGAATTTAGAGTCAGGCAGAGGCCGCGGTGACCGTTAGAGGAAAGGGAAACATAATTATGAAATTAATGGGATACAAAAGAGAAAATGGTACTTTTGGAATAAGAAATCATCTGTTGATCCTGCCAACTTCCGTCTGTTCCAGCGAGACTGCACAAAGAATTGCTGCTTTAGTGCCGGGAGCAGTTGCAATTCCTCATCAGCATGGCTGTTGTCAGGTAGGCGCAGATTATCTTCAGACTGTAAATACCCTGGTTGGCTTTGGCAAAAATCCGAATGTAGGTGCTGTACTTGTTGTCAGTCTTGGCTGTGAAGGAATACAGCCGGAAGTAGTAGCAGATCAGATCCGCGAAAGTAAAAAGCCGGTTGAAACTGTTATCATCCAGGAATGTGGCGGTACCTTAGGCTGCATTGCCAAAGGTGCTGAAATTGCAGCTAAAATGGCCAGGAAACTTTCCGTTCAGAATAAGGTTGCGTTTGATATCAGCGAACTTGTTTTAGGACTGGAGTGTGGAGGCAGTGATCCTACCAGTGGTATTGCAGGTAATCCGTCTGTAGGTGCGGCTTCCGATAAGCTGATCCAGCTTGGAGGTACAAGTATACTCAGCGAGACCACAGAACTTATAGGTGCAGAGCATCTGGTAGCTGCCCGTTGCGTGACCAAAGAAATGGGTGATAAGCTTACAGCTATGGTCAAGCGTATTGAAGATAAATCAAAACTTTACGGAGTAGACCTTCGGGGGACACAGCCTACGCCAGGTAATATTGCAGGCGGACTTACAACGATTGAAGAAAAATCCCTGGGCTGTATTCATAAAGCAGGTCAGAGTCCTGTGATCGGTGTTCTGGAGTATTCAGAAGCGGTTGATCCGGAAAAACATGGTCTTTATTTCATGGATACACCGGGGGAAGACATTGACTCCATCACCGGTATGGTTGCAGGTGGAGCACAGATCATTCTTTTTACTACAGGTAGAGGAACTCCTACAGGCAGTCCGGTTGCGCCCGTTATCAAAGTCACGGGAAATCCTGAAACCTATGCAAAGATGACAGATAATATCGATATAAATGCCGGCAGGGTCATCACAGAAGGAAAGACACCACAGGATATAGGTGCTGAAATTTTTGATAAGATGGTTGCTGTGGCAAACGGCGAACTGACCAAGGCAGAAGTCCTTGGACATAAGGAATTTGGAATATATCGCATAGGAGATACGTTCTAAGTTAGTATCTGCAGGTGGTTTTACCGATCTTCTGGTGTGCCTTGTTGTCTGTAGCAGCTTCCTGGGTGATCGATCGGTTTGTAGTAGATGTTTTATTAGAAAGGTCAAAGGATATTAGATAAAATGTTAGGAATTTTATTTGCTTTTTTATTTCTGATCTGTGTGTTTAAATTTGTTGGTATCCTGCTGATGATGTGCGGAAAGGTAATGGGCGCTGTATTCAGCATGCTGGGATTTATCATTTCACTGGCAGTAGGAGTATTGCTGTTTGGGCTTTCGGCAGCTTTTTCCATGATCCTTTTGGGAATTGCAGCTGTGTGGCTGTTAGTGCGGATCATCTTATAATAAAAACGGGAGTGCTTATGTTGAGGCATTCCCGTTTTCATTTTCATAACCATATGTAACATAAGCCATCATGGCATCGGTTGTTTCTTCATCACGGATAAAACTCATAAGGATCTGATTGATCTTTTCGATCCGTTCGGATGGAAAACTTTTTCCTGCTTCTGCGTCAGAAAGTTCCTGGCGCATTTCAAATAACGTATCTTTACGCTGTGGACAGGGAAGACCAAGGGCTTTTGCAACTGTTCCAATGGCGCAGTATGCTTCAATGGGAGAGGACATATGGGCTGGTGGGTTAAAACGGGCTTTGATATCCAGAGCCATTTTTATGATATAAGACAAAAGATCGCCTTCTTTCTGTAAAATGATATAAATGCATGTGCATAGTATTTTAACACAGAACCATCTGTTTTAACAGAACGATCCTGAAATTAAAAACATTTTTTTAACGTCCGGTCTGCTTTTAAAATCGGGTATAGTATGGTATACTCATACAAATGACGAAAGTAACATAGGAGCCTGAACTAAAATATGAAAAATTCCAAATTTCGATTTTTTATGGACTGGGGTCTTACGGCATTAGCGGTGATCGCCAGTTGTGTTCTTTTATGTTTTGCATTACTGAAATTTTCCGTGATCGCAGCGATCATAAAAAAGATCATAACGATCCTTATGCCTATTATATACGGAGGTGTACTGGCATATCTGATGCTGCCGGTTTACAACAGGACAGAAGTCTGTGTCCGGGATCTTCTGTCAAAGGTGATCAAAAATGATGAGGGCCGCACCCGTATTGCAAAAAGTATAGCAACGTTGGTGAGTCTCGCAGTATTGTTTGCGATCGTCAGCGGACTGGTTTCCATGTTGATCCCACAGATCTACGAAAGTATCATTGGTTTCCAGGACAGCCTGACAGAGTATATCAACAACCTGACCGTCTGGATCAGCAAACTTCTTCAGGATAATGAACATCTTCAGGAAAGCATTATGCCGTATTACAATGAGGCGGTCATGCGTTTCCAGAACTGGATCGCTACGGATCTGGTGCCAAATATTTCCCTGATCTTTGACCGCGTTTCCAGCGGTGTGATCAGTCTGGTCACTGTTTTAAAAAATCTGCTGATCGGCCTTATTGTTATGGTGTACTTTTTAAACATAAAAGATACACTGTGTGCCCAGTCAAAAAAAATGGTTTATGGATTTTTAAATGTAAGAGCAGCTAACCGACTGATCGGTGAAGTCCGTTTTGCCCATAAGATATTTGGCGGCTTTATTACAGGAAAGCTTTTAGACTCTCTGATCATAGGCATCATGTGTTTCTTTTCTTTAAAATTTTTAAAGATGCCATATGTGCTCCTGATCAGTGTGATCGTAGGTGTTACCAATGTGATCCCGTTCTTCGGACCATTTATCGGAGCGGTGCCAAGTGCATTTCTGATCCTTTTAGTGGATCCCATGAAGTGCCTGTATTTTTTGATCTTCATTCTGGTGCTTCAGCAGTTTGATGGAAATATTCTTGGACCGAAGATCTTAGGAGACTCTACCGGTCTTCCAAGTTTCTGGGTATTGTTTTCCATCCTGTTATTTGGCGGTCTTTTCGGGTTTGTGGGAATGATCATAGCAGTGCCTACTTTTGCAGTTATCTACAGGGCCATGTCCTTATATATTAACAGTGCTCTTAAAAAGAAGAATTATTCGGAGAACACACCTGATTACTGCCGTCTCCACCATATAGATCCCCGGAGTGGAGATTTTATTGATATGGATCAGTGGCCGGAAACGGGAAATAAAGGGATGAATGACCTGGATATGGCCGCGGGAGAAGAACTAGAAGAGAAAACGGAAAATATAGAAAAGTAAAAATGATCCGGCATAAGCCGGGAAACAAAATTAAAACCATACCTGAACCGCAAAAACTGTCGATGACAAGAACTGGAAAATCACTTGTCAATTCCGGCAGTTTTTGTTATAATAATTCTTGTGTTGCAGATATAGTTCATCGGTAGAACATCAGCTTCCCAAGCTGAGGAGGCGGGTTCGATTCCCGTTATCTGCTTAAACTATTTAAGGAATGAGAAGCCCTGTAGATGTATAAATAGCATTTGCAGGGCTTTTTCAAAACTTCTTGCCAACTTTGCAAATTATTGTTATAATAATGCCGATTTAGAAAGATTTAGAATATAGTTGCGAAACACTCAAAAGCCTTGTTTCTATAAGGTTTTTTTTTGTCATCAAATAGCAGTGAAGAAAGATTGCAAGAGAACATAATGCAATATGGAGGGAAAAATGGCAAAGGAACAATACAATGCAGACAGTATAACCGTCCTGGAAGGACTGGAGGCAGTACGGAAAAGGCCGGGTATGTATATTGGAGGAGTTGGGTCTAAGGGGCTGAACCACCTGATCTATGAGATCGTGGACAATGCAGTGGACGAGCATCTGGCTGGTTTCTGTACCCAGATCACCGTCCGCCTGGAAAAAGACGGCTCCTGTACCGTTCGGGATAACGGACGTGGTATTCCGGTGGAAATGCATAAAAAAGGAGTGTCTGCAGCCAGAGTGGTACTTTCCACCCTTCATGCAGGCGGAAAATTTGACAATAACGCATATAAGACCAGCGGCGGTCTTCACGGTGTAGGTTCTTCTGTTGTAAATGCTCTTTCTGAGCATATGACTGTAAAGATTTACAGGGACGGCTGTATCTACCAGGATACTTATCATCAGGGACATCCTACTACAGAGCTGGAAAATGGTCTCCTTCCAGTTATAGGAAAAAGCCGTGAGACAGGAACCGAGATCAACTTCCTTCCAGATGGGGAGATCTTTGAAAAGACCCGTTTTAAGGCAGACTGGTTAAAGAGCCGTTTACATGAAACTGCTTATTTAAACCCAAACCTGATGATCCACTATGAAAACCGCAGAAGTGGGGAAGAAGAGAAGGTAACTTACCACGAACCGGAAGGCATTATCGCCTATGTAAAAGAATTAAATGCAGGAAAAACACCGATCCATGACCCCATCTATTTTAAGGGTGTAGTAGACAAGATCGAGGTAGAAGCCTGCGTTCAGTTCGTAGATACCTTTGAGGAAAATATCCTTGGCTTCTGCAACAACATTTTCACCCAGGAGGGCGGCACCCATTTAGCTGGATTTAAGACCAAATTTACAGCTCTGATCAACTCTTATGCCAGAGAGCTTGGCATTTTAAAGGACAAAGACTCCAACTTTACAGGTGCCGATACCAGAAACGGTATGACAGCCGTGATCGCTGTAAAGCACCCGGATCCTATTTTTGAAGGACAGACCAAGACAAAGCTTGCCAGCGCAGATGCTACCAAGGCTGTATTTACTGTAACCGGTGACCAGCTGCAGCTTTACTTTGACCGAAATGTAGAAGTGTTAAAAGGCGTGATTGGCTGTGCAGAAAAATCTGCAAAGATCCGCAGGGCCGAAGAAAAAGCAAAGACCAACATGCTCACCAAGTCCAAGTTTTCCTTTGACAGCAACGGAAAACTGGCAAACTGCGAAAGCCGTGACGCTTCTAAGTGTGAGATCTTCATCGTAGAGGGAGACTCCGCGGGCGGTTCCGCAAAAACAGCCAGAAACCGTCAGTACCAGGCCATCCTTCCCATCCGTGGAAAGATCTTAAACGTAGAAAAAGCATCTATGGATAAGGTTCTGGCCAATGCAGAGATCAAGACCATGATCAATTCTTTCGGTTGTGGCTTTTCCGAAGGCTACGGAAACGATTTTGACATCACAAAACTGCGCTATGACAAGATCATCCTTATGACCGATGCGGACGTAGACGGAAGCCATATTGATACCTTATTATTGACTTTCCTTTACCGTTTCATGCCGGAGCTGATCTACGACGGACATGTATACATTGCCATGCCGCCGTTATTTAAAGTGATCCCGAAAAAGGGAGAAGAACAGTATCTCTATGATGAAAAAGATCTGGAACGCTACCGCAGAAACCACACCGGTGATTTTACCTTACAGCGCTACAAAGGTCTTGGTGAAATGGATGCAGAGCAGCTTTGGGAGACTACACTGGACCCGGAGCGGCGTGTATTAAAACGGGTAGAGATCGAAGATGCTAGAATGGCGTCAGAAGTAACAGAAATGCTTATGGGCAGTGAGGTAGGACCCCGCCGCCAGTTTATTTATGAACATGCAGACGAAGCAGAGATCGACGCATAACAGAGAGGACAGACAGATATGGCGGAGAAGATATTAAGAACCGAATACAGCGAGGAAATGCAGAAAAGCTACATGAATTATTCCATGAGCGTTATCACTGCAAGAGCGATCCCGGATGCAAGAGACGGGTTAAAGCCAGTTCAGCGCCGTGTTCTCTATGACATGAGCCAGCTTCATCTGGACCATGATAAACCACACAGAAAATCAGCCCGTATCGTAGGCGATACCATGGGTAAATACCATCCACACGGCGACAGCTCCATTTATGATACCTTAGTTGTCATGAGCCAGGAATTCAAAAAAGGAATGGCATTGGTAGACGGCCACGGAAACTTCGGCTCCATTGAAGGGGACGGGGCTGCGGCTATGCGATATACAGAGGCAAGACTGGAGAAATTTGCCCAGGAAGTTTATTTAAAAGACCTGGACAAGACCGTTAATTTCGTGCCAAACTACGATGAAACAGAAAAAGAGCCGGAAGTCCTTCCTGTACGTGTGCCAAACCTTTTAGTAAACGGCGCAGAGGGAATTGCCGTTGGTATGAGTACCAGCATTCCTACCCACAATTTAGGGGAAGTAGTGGATGTAGTCCAGGCATATATTGATGATCCGGCAGCTCCTACAGAAGAACTGATGGAATATCTGCCGGGACCTGACTTCCCAACCGGAGGCATTATTGCAAATAAAAGCGAGCTGCCACAGATCTATGAAACAGGTGTTGGCAAGATCAAATTAAGAGGCCGTTTTGAGGTAGAACTGGGCAAGCGGAAAGTTGATAAGGACAAACTGATCATCACAGAGATTCCTTATACCATGATCGGTGCAGGTATTAATAAATTCCTGGTAGATGTGGCAGATCTGGTAGAGTCCAAGAAGCTGACCGATGTAGTGGACATTTCCAACCAGTCCAATAAGGACGGTATCCGCATTGTGTTAGAACTTCGCAAGGACGCAGATATTGACCGTATTAAAAATATTCTTTATAAGAAGACCAAGTTAGAAGATACTTTTGGTGTCAACATGCTTGCCATTGCAGACGGCAGGCCGGAAACATTAAACTTAAAAGGCATCCTGCGTAATTTCATGGAATTCCAGTATCAGAATACCGAGCGCAAATACAATGTGCTTCTGGAAAAAGAACTGGATAAGAAAGAAATCCAGGAAGGTCTGATCGCAGCCTGTGACTGTATTGACCTGATCATTGCCATTTTACGTGGTTCTAAGAATTTAAAAGATGCCAAGGCATGTCTGGTAAACGGCGACATTTCCAATATTCATTTTAAAGTAGCCGGTTTTGAAGAAGATGCAAAGAAGCTTCATTTTACAGAGCGTCAGGCATCTGCGATCCTGGAAATGCGTCTGTATAAGCTGATCGGATTGGAAATATTAGCCCTTGAAAAAGAACACAGAGAGACTTTAAAGAAGATCGCCGAATACAAGAAGATCCTTGGCAGCAGAGCGGTTATGAACCAGGTGATCAAAGATGATCTGGCTGCCATCAAAGCAGAATTTGCTATTCCAAGACGGACCCGTATTGAAGACGGGGCAGAGGCTGTTTATGTGGAAAATGAAATTTCCGTTCAGGAAGTTGTTTTCGTTATGGACCGCTTCGGCTATTGCAAGCTTCTTGATAAATCTACCTACGAACGCAACCAGGAGACCGTAGATACAGAACAGGTTCATGTGCTCCGCTGCTTAAATACAGATAAGATCTGTCTGTTCACCTCTGCCGGTGTCCTTCACCAGATCAAGGCTTTGGATATTCCATCCGGCAAGCTGCGTGACAAAGGCGTTCCTATTGAGAACTTAAGTAAATACGATGGCAGAAATGAGACCATCTGCCTTCTCACTACAGCCCGTGAACTGAAAGGCCGCATCCTTTTATTTGCAACCCGTCTTGCCATGGTAAAACAGGTGCCTGGAGAAGAATTTGAGACCAACAACCGTATGGTAGCAGCTACCAAGCTTCAGGAAGAGGACAGTGTGGTTTCTGTAACAATGATAAACGGGGAAACAGATGTAGTGCTTCAGACTACAAATGGAACGTTCCTGCGGTTCCCGTTAGAGGAGATCTCTGTTCTTAAGAAAGCCTCCAGAGGTGTCCGTGGTATCCGCTTAGCAAAGAATGAAGAACTGGAAACAGTATATCTCATCGGTGAAAATCCGATCATCGACTATAAAGGCAAAGAAGTTCATTTAAACAGGTTGAAACTGGCAAAAAGAGATGGAAAAGGCAGTAAAGTCCGTTTGAATTAAACTTCTGACAAACAAAAATAAAGCCATGTCCGCGATATAAATACAAATGTGCGCAAAAGACGAATTTTTAGTTGCATTTTTCCCGACTTTGTTATAGTATAAGGAAAGACTCCCCGATACGGGGCAAAAACGAAAGCAGCGGCTGCCCCAAAGCCCTGCGGAAGATGAGGAGAGGAACTATGGAAAAGAAATTAAGAGTTGGTATCTTAGGTGCAACAGGTATGGTAGGACAGAGATTTATCTCTCTGCTGGAAAATCACCCATGGTATGAGGTAGTTACAGTAGCTGCCAGCCCAAGATCAGCAGGAAAGACCTACGAAGAAGCAGTAGGTGACCGCTGGAAAATGACCACTCCTATGCCGGAAGCTGTAAAGAAGCTGGTTGTTATGAACGTAAACGAAGTAGAGAAAGTAGCTGCCAGTGTAGACTTCGTATTCAGTGCAGTGGATATGACCAAGGATGAGATCCGTGCCATTGAAGAGGAATACGCAAAGACAGAAACACCGGTTGTTTCCAACAACAGCGCACATCGTTGGACTCCAGACGTTCCTATGGTCGTTCCGGAGGTAAACCCAGAACATTTTGATGTGATCGAATTCCAGAAAAAGCGTCTGGGAACTACCAGAGGCTTCATCGCAGTAAAGCCAAACTGCTCCATTCAGAGCTACGCACCTGTTTTAACTGCATGGATGGAATATGAGCCATATGAAGTAGTTGCAACTACCTACCAGGCAATCTCCGGCGCAGGAAAGACCTTTAAGGACTGGCCTGAAATGGAAGGAAACATCATCCCATACATCGGCGGAGAAGAAGAAAAGAGCGAGCAGGAGCCACTGCGTATCTGGGGCCACATTGAAAACGGTGTGATCGTAAAGGCAGAAAGCCCTGTGATCACCTGCCAGTGCATCCGTGTTCCTGTATTAAACGGACATACAGCAGCTGTATTTGTTAAGTTTAAAAAGAAACCAACCAAGGAACAGCTGATCGAGAAGTTAGTAAACTTCAAGGGCATTCCTCAGGAACTGGAACTTCCAAGTGCTCCAAAGCAGTTCATCCAGTATCTGGAAGAAGACAACCGTCCACAGGTAAGCCTGGATGTAGATTTTGAACATGGTATGGGCATCTCTGTAGGCCGTTTAAGAGAAGATACCGTATATGACTACAAATTTGTAGGACTTTCCCACAACACCGTAAGAGGTGCAGCAGGCGGTGCAGTTCTGTGTGCAGAACTTCTTACAGCTAAGGGATATATCGCAGCTAAATAAAGCGGGAGCAGGAGGTTTTCTTATGGCTATTCAGAAAAAAGAATTTGGTGTTATGCCTTCCGGGGAAAAAGTATACGAGTACACACTGACCAATAAAAGCGGTGTCAGCGCGTCGTTTATTGAACTTGGGGCAACCTGGATCAAAATGCTGGTTCCGGACCGTGATGGCAACATGGCAGATGTGATCTTAGGCTATGACGATCTTGCAAGCTATCAGGTAAATACACCTCATTTTGGCGCCCCCATCGGCAGAAATGCAAACCGTATTGGAAACGCAGTGATCACCATTGACGGAAAAGATTATAAATTAGAGGCAAACAATGGTCCTAACAACCTGCACAGTGGTCCGGATCTGTATCACAGCCGTTTATGGGAAAGCTGGGCATATGAGACAGCAGAAGGTAGCCGCCTGGACTTCTTCTTAAACAGCCCGGACGGAGATCAGGGATACCCTGGAAATGCAAAGATCCGCATCAGCTATACCTTAACAGAGGACAGCTGCTTAAAGATCGATTATAACATGGTTGCAGATGCAGACACAGTAGCTAACTTTACCAACCATTGCTATTTTAACCTGGCCGGACATAACAGCGGTCCTGTAATGGATCAGCAGGTATGGCTTGCAGCTGATACATACACACCTGCAGACGCGGTTTCCATCCCAACAGGAGAGATCCTTCCGGTAGCAGGAACTCCTATGGATTTTACAAAGATGAAACCGATCGGACAGGACATTGAAGCTGATTTTGAGGCTCTGATCCTTGGTCATGGCTATGACCACAACTGGGTATTAAACCATGAAGCAGGCGTTCTTGGCATTGCAGGTAAGGCAAAAGATCCAGCAAGCGGCCGTGTAATGGAAGCATACACAGATCTTCCTGGAATGCAGTTTTATACTGCAAACTTCTTAAAAGATGAGCGCCCTGGAAAAGGCGGTGCCCACTATGACAGACGCCATGCGTTCTGCTTTGAGACACAGTACTATCCAGATGCCTGCCATAAGCCAAACTTCCCGTCACCGATCTTAAAAGCAGGAGATACTTATAAGACAACTACCATTTATAAGTTCTACGCAGAATAAGGTCAGACGGATACTGCCGGCAGGCAGATCTTCAAAAATATACAGTACAAAAAGGACAGTCTATTGCTGGGAAATGGCTTTGGACTGTCCTTTATAACTTCTTGCAAGAGCCCTGAAAAAATGGTATACTTATAAAATATGTCTTTAAATAATGAGGAATCAAATGTCAAAATCATTATACATTGCGGAAAAGCCCAGTGTAGCCCAGCAGTTTGCAGATGCATTGAAAATACGGGGACGTCGCGGAGACGGCTATATCGAGTCAGATGAGGCAATCGTCACCTGGTGCGTGGGACATCTGGTGACCATGAGTTACCCGGAAGCCTACGATATGAAATACAAGCGCTGGAGTCTGAATACACTTCCTTTTCTGCCAAAAGAATTTAAATATGAAGTAATACCAAATGTGGAAAAGCAGTTTTCCATTGTAAAAGGACTTCTTACAAGACCGGATGTAGATATTATTTATGTCTGCACCGACTCCGGACGGGAAGGAGAGTATATTTACCGTCTGGTAGCCCAGATGGCTGGTGTAAAGGACAAGCACCAGAAGCGTGTGTGGATCGACTCCCAGACCGAAGAGGAGATCCTTCGCGGGATCCGGGAAGCGAAAGATGAGTCTGAATATGACAACCTTTCTGCCTCTGCTTACTTAAGAGCAAAAGAAGATTACCTTATGGGTATCAATTTTTCCAGAGTACTGACCCTGCGCTACGGACCGTCTATGTCTCAGTATCTGGGAACAAAATTTACAGTCCTTTCCGTAGGCCGTGTTATGACCTGTGTCCTGGGAATGGTAGTCCGCAGGGAGCGGGAAATACGAAACTTTGTAAAAACCCCGTTCTACCGTGTTCTTGGAAGCTTTCAGGCAACTGCAAAAGACGGTACACCTGTGCTTTTAGACGCAGAGTGGAAGGCGGTAGAAGGCTCTAAATATTTTGGAACGCCCTATCTTTATAAAGAAAATGGTTTTAAAGAAAGGGAGAAAGCAGAAGAGCTGATCGCCTACTTAAAAGAAGAGCCGCCTTTAGAGGCAAAAGTCCTTTCCAAAGAAAAGAAGAAAGAAACGAAAAATCCGCCTCTTCTTTATAACCTTGCGGAACTTCAGAATGACTGTTCCAAAATGTTTAAAATAAGCCCGGATGAGACTTTGAAAGTGGTCCAGGAACTGTATGAGAAAAAGCTGGTCACATATCCGAGAACTGATGCCAGAGTCCTTTCAACAGCTGTTGCAAAGGAGATCTATAAAAATATTAACGGTCTCATGCGCTATGAACCAATGGCAGGTTTTGCAAAAGAAGCAATGAATCTTGGAAGTTTTAAAGGGATCGCAAAGACCCGTTATGTCAATGACAAGCAGATCACAGACCATTATGCCATCATTCCTACAGGACAGGGAATGGGAAACTTGCGCGGACTGTCCCCGTTATCTGAAAAGGTCTATCAGGTAGTTTGCCGTCGGTTTTTAAGCATCTTTTATCCGGCTGCCATTTACCAGAAATACAGTCTGGTACTGGAACGGAAAAAAGAACAGTTTTTTGCAAGCTTTAAAGTGCTGTCAGAACCTGGTTATTTAAAGGTGGCAGATGTGAACCTGGCAAAGAAAAGCAGCATCCAGGAGACCTTTTCTGATGAGAAAGAGGGAAATTCTGCACAAACAGATGAAAAAAACGCGGAAATTCCGAAAGTTGACCGAACTCTGCTGTTACAGGTGCTTGCAGATTTGAAAAAAAATGATATACTTA
>UMEL01044806.1_pt1 | contig 24395 bp, 17 predicted proteins | sample 1964741 | NCBI WGS metagenome assembly UMEL01 (sample SAMEA4836019, study PRJEB28245) | human gut metagenome | biome: gut microbiome; material: fecal sample | place: Denmark | collected 2008
TTTTTATCAATCAAATTTATATTCTCCAAAAATAATTTATATTTATTCATACCTTCTCCCAAGTCATACCAATTTTTTTTATTTTTTATATTAATATTAAATTATAATTTAATGTTAATATAAAAATTTCTCAGACACTGTCTGAGAAATTTATAAAGATATTTTAAAATTTTCTTGAAAAATGTTCAAAATTATTAGTTACTTCAAATTTTACATCTTCCGATACAGTTTCAAAATGTTTTTTTCCACATTTTATTTTTAAATTTTCAACTTCTCTTCTCTCTTCTTCAAATATAGAGCCTTTTGTCTCTACAACAAAATAAAGTTTTTCTTCATCATTTGCTTCACCTGTTTTTATCAAAACAGCCCAGTCTGGATTATAATTTCCAAGTGGTGTTGGAATTTTAAACCAACTTGGTAACTTTGCATAAACTTTTACATTTTTATTTTTTTCTAACTCTAAAGCAAAATTTCTCTCTATATCTGAATCTAGCACAAGACTTTCATATGGAGATTTTGTACTAGCTACCATATCTCCCTCTTTATTTAGTTCATCTTTTAAATATCCAAATAGGTCTTCAGTTTCAAATAAATCTTGAGAGTAAAATTCTCCACTACCAATTTTCTCATATTTTATTCCATCAACTATAAAAGATTTCATTGTTCTTCTAATAATATTAGTCGCTTCTTCTAAATAAAGCTGAGGATTCTTCTTAAAATCTTCTAAAGTGTTACTTTTTACCAATATCTCTACTATACTCTTTCTTGTAAGATTAGTTTCATTTTGTAGATAAGTTATAATATCTGGTAGCTTATATTTTACTCGAAAATCTATCCTTGAATCCTCAGAAGTAGAAAATCCCTCCTCTATTCCTCCATGGGTCAATTCAAGTCTTTTCTTTGTAAATATATATTTCTCATCTTTAATAGAAAGACTATCATGCATCACTTTAGCACATTTTTCTATTAACTTATTACTGTCAAATTTTACTTTATAAGTTGTCTTATATTTTATTTTTTCCCAAAGTTCAGAAAAATTTTTATTTAATAATACTTCTTTATTTACAGTTATTTTCTTTTTGTTATCAGCATTTTTTATAATAAGTTTTCCTGCACTTGATTTTAATTTCTTTTCAATAGCTGGTCTGATATATTCAAACTCTTGAGGTATAATAAGTCTATTATCTTTTAAGTCGGCTTTTAATTTATCCTTAGCATTTCCCTCTTCATCTATATACTCTTTTTCTATTAAAAATTTATGTAATTTTTCAGAATTTTCATGCCCTAGATATCTCTCTTCTCCATTTTCTATTTTCTCTACTATATTAGCAAAGATACAACTTTCAATTCTTCCAAATTTGATTTTTTCATCATCTTCCATCTCTTTTTGTAAAGAGTCTACAAATTGTTCATAGGATTCATTTGCCATAACAGTAAGAGTATTTACATCAAATCCTCTTACCCTCTCTCCCTTTTGATTGACAGCTATTCTAAGTCCTCTACCTATCTCTTGTCTCTTTTTCATTTCAGAAGTAGTTTCATTTAGAGTACATATTTGGAAAACATTAGGATTATCCCACCCCTCTTTTAAAGCAGAGTGAGAAAAAATAAATGAAAGTGGCTCGTCAAAGCTTAGTAACTTTTCTTTATCCCTCATTATCTTATTAAATGTATCATTGTCAGCATTAGTATTTCCCTTTGTATCTTTCTCTTCAAAGTACTCTTTTCCACTTTTAGATTTTTTCTTGTCAGCAGAAAAATATCCATCATGTGCTAAAGATGCTCTCTGATGAAAAGGAACAGAAAGCTCTCCCATCTCTTGATACTCTGGAAGTTCTAAAAGTTTATTATATTCCTCTTCAAACATAAGAGCATACTTCCCCTTTTGTACTTCTCCTGTCTCTGTATCATAAGTTCTATAATTAGCAACCTTATCTATAAAGAAAAGTGAAAGAACTTTTATCCCTCTATTTTTTAATCTCTTCTGTTTATCAAAATGCTCTTGAATAGTTTTTCTTATCTGTAATCTCTTAATTACATCTGGATTTTCTCCGCCATTTACCTGTCCAAGAGTAAGTTTTACCTTACCTAAATCTACAAAAGATTTACTTTGGTCTTCCTCTACATAGGTTATTTCATTAACTATATACCCATCATAGATACTTCTTTTGGTTTTTTCATTGAGATAATCTCCTAATTTTATAGTAACTTCTTTTCTCTTTACACTATTTCCACTTTTTACATCTAACTCTAGTTTAGCACTTATACCAGACTTGGAAGCTTTTACATTTGTCAATTTTATATATTCAGTATTGGCATTTCTAGTAACTCCAACTGTGGCTACCTCTATCTGTTTTACAAGTTGTTTTTCATAGGCATCAATAGAATCTAGCTTGAATACTGGATTGTATCTATCTTTATGAGTGGCTGAATATCTTAATGTACATAGTGGATTAAGTTGGCTTATAGCCTTTTTAGCTGTATCTGTTTCCATATTTTGTGGCTCATCTATTATAACTATTGGATTACATTGTCTAATGTAATCTATCGGTCTGTATCCATTAGCTTGGTCTCTTTCTCTATAAATAACATTAGCTTTTTTTATTGCTTTTTCATCTTTCTCATCAATATCTTTTATATCCCTATTAAAAGAATCTATATTAATAATCATTATCTGAATAGTGTCGTTTACAGCAAAGTTTCTTATCATATCTATTTTATTGGAATCATAGATAAAATAATCATAAGGCACATTGTCATAAAGAGATTTAAAATGCTCCTTAGTTATCTCAAGAGTTTTATATACTCCCTCTTTTATCGCTATTGATGGTACTACAATTATAAATTTTGTAAATCCATACTTTTTATTTAATTCCATTATAGTTCTAAGATATACATAGGTCTTACCTGTACCTGTCTCCATCTCCACAGAAAAATTATAATTATCCTTCTTTAATGTTTTTGTTTTAGGTAATCCATTTCTTAATTGTATATTATTTAAATTTTCTAAAATCTCTTCTGGAAAAAGTAAAAGTCCATTCCCTATCCCTAATTCATTTTCTACTGTACCAAAATTTAAAGTTCCAGATTTTCTTTCAACTGTAAATAGAGTTTTGTTACTGTTTTGCCCAGAGAAAATATCTGTAATAGAGTTTATTGCTTCTAGTTGATAGGCTAAATCCTCTTCAAATTTAATTTTCATATCTACTCCTTATATACTTCTTACTTCTTTTATTCCCACTTGTTCTAATTTTTTCATAGCGTTTGTTTTATCCACATCATCAGCAAATGATGAATCTCTAAGTACAACAGTTGTTTTAAAATCCTCATCTATCTCAAGTAAAGTTTTATACTCTTCACAGATAGAATCTATTATTTCCATATCTATCTCTTTATCTAGATTGATTAATAAAGTTCCTCCACCTATTGAGTAGAAATGTTTGTTTTCAACTATTGGTACATTTAAATCTAGTCCATATTTTAGTAAGATTTCATAAAGAATATCTAAAGATGTTCTATCAGATTTTATATTGTCTATTGAGTCAAATAAGCTTTGTTTTAAATCTTCAGTTTCTGAATCCCACTCTTTTATATTTGAAGAGTCTAATTTGAATACCTTAAATCCTATATCTAATTTTTCTCTATTCTCTGCTGGTAAAGTTTCATCAGCTTTTATCTTCTCTCCAGCTCTTCTTATTCTCTCTTTTCCTATCTCACAAATATTTTTGTACCCAGCTTTGTAAGCTTCTGATTTTTCATCACATACCTCTGGTAATTGCACCATTATATATTTTCTATTTCCTCCATCTTCAGCATTAAGTTGCATAACTGCATGAGCTGTTGTAGCTGAACCAGAGAAAAAATCGAGGACAATAGAATTTTCTTGACTATATAATTCGATACATCTTTTTATTAATTCAACAGATTTAGAATAGTCAAAAATATGAATATTTTCAAATAATTCCTTTAGTTTTTTAGTAGCATCTTGAGAATGTCCTACTTCCACATATTTCCATATAGTCATAGGAGTAATACTTGTTTTTACTTCACTTAAAAATCTTTTCTGTCTAGGAACTCCATTCCCATCTTCTCCAAACCAAACTCTATTATCTTTTACCATTTCTTTAAATTTTTCTTCTGACACTCTCCAACTTCTTCCATTAGGCGGAAAACAACTTCTTCCAGAGGGAGTAATTATTTCATAAATATTATTTTCTACCGATGGTCCTACTGAAAAATCTCCGGAAGTCCATGAGCCTCTAATATCATTATCAGGATTATTATATCTATCATTAGCTTCTTGTTTTCTTTTTAAGCCATTACAAATAGAGTTATCAATATTTTTCGAATAACAAATTATATAATCATGACTTTCAGAAAAATGTTTTTTTAAATTTACAGGAGCAAAAGCTCTTTCCCAAATAACTTGAGCAATAAAATTATTTTCTCCAAAAATTTCATTGCATATCTTTTTTAAATTTTCTTGCTCATTATCATCTATTGAAATAAAAATTACACCATCATCTGTTAATAAATTTCTTGCTAACTTTAATCTAGGGTACATCATATTTAACCAATTAGAATGGTAACTTCCATCCATCTCTGAGTTAGTAGTTAATTTTTGTCCATCTTCTCCTACCTGTCCTGTTATTTCTAAATAGTTCTTTAAATTATCTTTAAAGTTATCCTTATAAACAAAATCTTTTCCTGTATTATATGGTGGATCTATATATATCATTTTTATCTTTCCATGGTAAGATTTTTGTAGAAGTTTTAATACCTCTAAATTATCTCCCTCTATATAAAGATTTTCTGTATTTTCCCAGTCTTTTGTTTTTTCTGGACGTAATGTTCCTGTACTTGTATCTTGAGCTATTTGTCTTGCTTGTGTTTTTCCTTTCCAAGTGAAAGAGTATCTTTCTTTATCATTTTCTATATACTCTCCTAATAGTTGCTTTAATACTTGAAAATCTATTTTTCCCTCTGTAAATATTTCTGGGAATATCTGTTTTAATTTTTCTATGTTATCTTGAACTAGTTCCATACTTGTTCCTTGTATTTTTTTCATTTATTTTCTCCTTTAAAAATTTTAATTATTCTTCTAGTTTTGGAATTGGTGCCATCTTCACTGCTTTTTCTACTTCTGTTATAATATTATCTAATCCGATTAAAACATTTTTATTCGGTGCTAAATTATTCTGATAATAAATCCCTGTTTTATTCAGTAAACTTATTATTGAAAATCCAATATGATCTTTGTTTGGATCTTCTTTGTCAATTGTAAAAAGCAAATGAGGAATATTTAATTTATAAGCTAACTTTACAGAACTTAACCATGTTTCATATCTAGGGCCTTTTTTAAAAAAATATAATGCTGGATTTGCATAATTCCCATCCACTGGTCCACTTCTTGCTCCAATAGAAATATTATCTACTATTGCTACTATTTTTCTATTTCTTATCATAAATCCATCTATATTTCCTCCCCATTCTAAATTGTATTTTCTTAATACTTTATCAAAAATGGTATTATCTGTTCTTTCTTTAGCACCATTTAATAATGGATGTAATTGTTTTGTTTTTTTTAATCTCTTCCAAAACTCAATGAACTCCTTTTCTGTTTTTTCTTTTACTTTACTTAATTCTATTTTATCATCAGAAGCTTTATAAACTTTAACAATTCCAAATTTCTCCCTAAAAAATCGAATTAAATAGAATGGAATTTTTAATTCTTCTGCTAATCTGTATTTTGCATATAGCTCTTCTTTAGAAAATACCTCTTCCAAATTGGGAGTTTCATTTTCTTCAAATTGTATTGCTTCAACTGCTGCTGTAAAATTTCTATTTTCATCCATTAAAAGTCCTTGTAGTTCGAAAATATTTAATTTTCTAAATAATTCTTTTTGAAAATAATGATTATTCTCTGTATTTCTTATCTTCATGTTATCCTTTCTAATCTTATTTCCGTTTATTTTTTCATATTAATTTCTCTCCACTACTCATAATCCCTATCCCAACTTTTTAAAATCTCTATAATTTTATCTGTCATTCTTACATCTCTCTCTACTATCTGGTCTAATCCCCATTTGTCCACTTTAAGATTTCCTATCTCTTTTGTCATTTGAATATTAGATTTTACATAGTAATCTTTCTTCTTTGCAAAATAGTTATTTGTAGCAATTATATTTAATTTCTTTTCAAAAGGTGTCTTGTTTCCTAAATGTTCTATCTTTTCTCTTGCTACCTCTTCATTCTCTCTCAAGTCATAACTGTTTTCCCATTTTACTGGAAGTATATGTTCAATCTCCCACTTCTCTGGCAATAATTCATCTTGTATCTCATAAGCTAAAGTTTTTAGTATCATTCTTATCGCTTTACTATGAGGTGTTTTTATTTTCTCTCTTATCTCCTCTTCATCTAAAGATTTAAAATCAAAAACTGGTTTACTAGAGTTTACAATTTCAACATTCAATTTTAAAATATTAGATTTTACAGCATTTAATGTTGGAGATTCAACATATTTTTTCAATAGCTCCACATATAGCTTTCTCAAAAACATCAAAAATCTTTCTTCAAAATACTCTATATCTTTATACATCAAATAGTAGATTACAACTGGGTATTTCCAAAATTCATTAGGATAAGAAGATAAAATATCTAATACTTTTAATATCTCTATATTTTGACTCCATTTTTCATCTTCCAACGCTACCTTATTAGCAATAACTTCCCAAAGAGTTAATATTTTTTTCAAATTCTCCATAATATCTACTTTTAATAATTTCTCAAATTTATTATTAGAGTAGTACTTTCTTAATCCTGGTGTTGTTGTTTTCCTATCTTCTTCCAAAGCTCTAAGATAAAACATATAGTAATAGAATAATTGTTGAATAGATTCCGATATCTTTGAACTCTCTTCCTCCAACTCCTTCCACTCTTCTATAAATTCCTCTTTATTTTTTTCACTTAAATTATTATATATCTTTGCTTTAAAAATGTCAGCATCTGATAATGGTAATCCTCTATCATTTAAAGTTGAAAATATAGTTAAAGCTGTATCTTGAGTATCTGCTGTAATCGGCAATATTATTACTTGATTTAATAGTGCATAGATAAATTGATAAATCATTAAAGCATTTTCTTTTGACTTTTCTTCAAGTAAAGCTAATAATTGCTTATAGTTCAAAGAGTATCTATCTTGAGCCTTATCCTTTATTATTCCGGTTTCCAAAATATTTTTAAGTATCTCATTTTCACTATCACTTATTACTTTAGAAGTTAATAAAATACTTGCATAATCTACCTTTCCAGTTAACTTATTAGTTCTCCAAATAAGTGGCTCTATCTTACTAATAAAGTTTATAGCTTCTGGAGATTTTTCATCTGTTACTGTTAATTTTGTATAAATAGCTCTAAGCAATAAAAATAGTGATGTAATCCTTTGTTGTCCATCTATTATCTCTTGTTCTCCATCTTCATTCTCATAAGATACAATGCTTCCTAAAAAATATGTACCATCATTTTCAGTTCCTCCATCATTAGAAGTGAACTCCCAAATATCTCTAAACAGAGTATCAATCTGTTCATTTGTCCAGCTATATGGTCTTTGATATTCTGGAATTACAAATGGTTTTCTCCTTGCATTTAATAGAAATTGTTCTATCGTTTGTTTGTTTACACTTATTGTTGTTGCCATCTTTCCTCCTAACTCAATATTTTACCAATCATATCTATGTTACCATTTTTTATACCAAACTTCTTAATAAGAGTTGGATTATCTTTAAAAAATTTCTTTATCAGATTCTTTAGCTCCGTATGGTCAAAATCTTTATCAATATATTTAAGTAACTCCACAATTACTACAAGAACTGCCACAAAACTTTTATCATCTATAAACTTATAATCATTTACCAATGGTTTATTAATTCTATTAATAAATCTAAAATTCCATAAAATTCCATTGTGAGCTACTGTATTTCGTATAAGTTTAATACTTTTTAAATAGAAAGCTAAATCTTTATTTTTAAAATTTCCTAACTCTTCGGCTACTTTTGTTTGAATATCTCTAACACTATCTTCATACATTTTTGTAGTCATACCAAAATCCATTACTTCTGATAAAATCCATAGTGGAACAAAACTTTCTTTTTTATATTTTTTAAAATAATTCTCTATATAAGGTTTAATATCCCTCATAGTAAACTCTAGTACTCTCTTTTTAAACTCCATCTTATCTTTTAATATATCTCGAAACTTTTTCATTCTTGAATTTCCAGTTTCCTTGTCTTCAAATGAATAATCTTTCCATTCAGTAGTCTCTAAATATCCAAAAGGTCCTAGTTCTTTTGTTCTTTCTAAAATATTATAGATAAGCTTCGTCTTAAAGGCTACCTCTATTTTTTCAACCATCTCAAAAACATAACTAGCTAGTTTTCTATCAAATTTGTATAATTCATATATCTTGTTAAACTCTATATCATATCTATCTGTTTCTATTTCAAAAACTTTTATATATCCACTAAATTTATAATAATTTATACTAGAGATTATTTTTTCAGCTTCTTCAATAGTAATAATATTAAATTTTATACCTCTTTCCTCTAGTAGTTTTAATTGTTCTTTATAACTCTTAAACTCTTTTCTATATTCCATATATTTCTCCTAGATAATAAAAAAGACCCCTATGTTACCACTTTATTACTAAAGCGATATGCCCAACGGCATAGGGGTACTGATCTAACTATTCTTATGTAGCATAATTATATCACAAACCTTATTTTTTGTCAAATGCTCCCCTAATTATCTTCCCTTCAAGCTATCTCTTTCTTTTATTTTTTTCAATAATTCACTCTGTATCTGAGCTACTCTATTTATCTGAGTTTCTTTCTTTCTCATAATTTTTAACTCTTCTATCTCTTTATTCAACTTCTCGAGAATATCTACACTTTCATAAGATATACTTTTTTCTTCCTCTAAATCCTTGCTCAAATTAATTACTCTTATCTTTTGAATAATATTATCATAGAGAATTTTCATATTAGTAGGATTTAATTTTGTATAATCTAACTCTTTTAGTTTATTGCTCTCTTTACTTATCCAACCACTATCATATATTTCTTCTAAAGTTATTCTTTCACTTCCTATTTTTTTCTTTGCAACAGATATGAATATCTCTTCTCCATACTCTAATATCAAAACGGTTCCCTTTGGAATAAGTTGATGAAGTAACTTAGAAATGGTATTTTCCTTTCCTTTTTCTCTTAAAATTACTCTTATGAAATGAATCTCTTCATATCTTTCATCATCTTTTATATATTTTTCAATATTGCTATTTCCATAAGTTAAAGCATACTCATATCTTATTTTTTCTACATTCTCTATAAATATCCTTTTAAATTTTTCATCTGCTTCAGCATTTTTATATATTATCTCTTTAGGTATATTTTTATCTACTTTACTACTTATAGGTAGATTAAAAAACTCCATCTTTCCCACCTCTTATTTTATTACTAAAAACGAGATTAACTCAAAGTCGTCCATATTCTGCACTGAATTATTAAGTACAGTTTCTCCAAAACTAAATAGACTATCTAGTCCTTTCTCTTCCTCTTTACCTACAATATTTTCAACAGTTTTCTCTAAGAAATTAGTAAATTTACTCATATCTTTAGCATTATTAGTTTCTCTATTAAATTCATTTATCAAATCTGGAAATAAAGTATTTTCTCCTAAACAAATTTTTTTATAAATATCTAGTATCTTTTTACTCTGAATAAAATTCAATAATACCTCTCCATTATCTTTTACATAAACTAGAAAATATGGATTTAAAGTGTTAAATTCACTTGGTTTTATCTCCTTATTTATCTGCTTCAAACAGAAAATAACTCCACTTTCTGCTTCATCTATATTACTTTTAGCCACAGCATACATTCCTGTCGGAGCTTTCTCTAGAGCCTCTTTGTTATCTTTCATATAGTTTACTAAATCCATTTTAAAGTCATTAAATGTCAAATCAGTTATAGAGATTCCACCGCTTATATCCTCTAAATCTACAACTTGGTCTTGTAGCTGTTTTAACTGTTTCTTTCTATACTCTAAATCATTCATCTCTCCACTATCAACAATTACATTTTCTTCACCAGTAGCTGACATATCAAGCATTACCATTCTTCCGCTTACTCTTGATTCCAAATTTATATATTCATCTAATTCCATATTTGGCCAAAAATTTACAAGCTGAATAACTTTGTTTCTAGAACCTATTCTATCTACCCTACCAAATCTTTGAATAATTCTAACAGGATTCCAGTGAATATCATAGTTTATTAAATAATCACAATCTTGTAAATTTTGTCCTTCAGATATACAATCAGTAGCTATCAATATATCTATCTCTGATTTATCTTTTTCCATTCTTCCTTTAGAAATAGGTGAGAAATTTATAAGGATATTATTAAACTCTCCCTTCACTCCCTTAAGATTAGTTTTAGGATTATCACTACCCGTAATAACTGCACTATATAGTCCTAACTCTTCTAATCCCCAATTAGCAATATTATCATAGAGATATTTTGCTGTATCAGCAAAGGCTGTAAATATTATTACCTTTTTATTTCCTTCATTAATAGGATTTTTTACTTTTTCTGTTATAATATTTTTTAGTTCTTCTAACTTCTTATCTCTATGAGGTTGAATTTTAAAAGCTTCTATCATTATTCTTTCTAAGATTGCTTTATCACTTTCAAGCTCCGCTCTCCATTTTATCTTATCTATATCTTGAATAAAAACTTTTACCTTCTTACTTCCTATCATTACACTATCTAATCTTGGGTCATCTAATTCCAATTCATCAATATCTAAGTTCTCTTCTATATCTTGAGAATTATTTAATTTTTCTAAAGTAATATCTATGTTTTTTAAAATTTTTGATATTGTAAGTCCAAAAGAATTAATAGAACTTTCCATTCTTTTTAAAATATTTATTCTCATTAAATGAATCAAACTTGTTTCTCTATCTATTTGCTTAAATACTGATTTTCCAGTATTTGTATCATATTTTCTACTATACTCAGCTATCTTACTTGGAAGTATATATTTCATTGGAGAGTATATAGCTAAGTTTAAAGCTCTTATCAATTTATTCAACTCATCTAAATTCATGAAATCATTTTGTGTATCTATTCCATTTTTTATATTTAATGGTTTTAATCTCTCTGGAAATTTTCCTATCTGTGTTGTATCATAATATTTTTGAATATGTTTTCTACTTCTTGCAATTGTTAACATGTCCAATAATTTAAAATAATCAGTCTCCAACATCTCTAAAAGAGTTTCTAAAGTTTTTTTCTCTTCAGAAAGTTCACTCCACTTATTGAAAGCTAATTGAGCTTTTCTTAATGTTTGGTCTATGCTCTTAATTCCATAATCAGCTAGAGCAAACTCATTCCCTTCAGTAGCAAAGGCTATCTGATTTTTTAAATCTGTCATTCTATTATTAACAGGAGTAGCAGATAACATTAATACCTTTGTTTTTACTCCTTTCTTTATTATCTGGTTTAATAATCTTGAATATCTAGTCTCTTTATCATCTTTTTTATTATTATTATTTCTAAAATTATGGGATTCATCTATTACTATCAAATCATAATTTTCCCAATAAATCTGTTCTAAATTTATCTCACCACTATAACCAGAATATCTTGATAAATCTGTGTGATTTAAAACATCATAGTTTAATCTATCTTTCTCTAAAATATTATCTTTCCTATTTCCCTTATATGTCAACCAGTTTTCTCTTAATTTTTTAGGACAAAGAACTAATACTCTATTATTTCTAGATTCATAATATTTTATTACAGCTAAAGCTTCAAAAGTTTTTCCAAGTCCAACAGAATCAGCTAATATACACCCATGATATTTTTCTAATTTATCAATAGCACCAAGTACTCCATCTTTTTGGAAATTATATAATTTGTTCCATACAACACTCTCTTTAAATCCAGTTTTTGTTTTGATTATATCTTTCTCTGATAACTCATTTAAATACTCTTTAAAAATATTATAAATTGTTACAAAATATATAAATTCTGGAGTATTCTCTTTATACACCTCTTCTAAACTTTTTAAGAGGTGTACTTTTACATCTTTCACTCTCTCCTTATCATTCCAATATAATTCAAATTGATTTAGCATCTGTTGTGTGTGTAGTGAATCTTTAATATATGTATTTACTTCTAACTTTTTTGAGGGTACTAATCCTAACCCCCCTGATGTAAAGTCAGAACTTCCAAATATACAAGCACTCTCATCTTTTTTATTCTCCATTAGATACATCTTTTGAGGTAATGGATATTCCTCGTCATAAGCTCTAACTTCCACTTTTTCTCTTATCCAATTTGCACATTCCTTAGCTATCTCTGATTGCTTTAATTCATTTTTTAGTTTCATCTCATATCTATCACCAGCTAATCCTCTTTCATAGCTTCCACTTAGTTTAAACTCTCTATTTATATCCTTTTTATTCTTTACGAATGTAGGCTCTGAAAAAAGTAATCTTAAACTTTCAATTTTCTCTAACTCTTTTCTTAATTCTTCATAAGCATATATTGTAAAATAAGCTGAGATAATAGAAAGTTTTGTTCCACTCTTTATGTTTTCTCTTAATTTATCTACTACTCTTCCCTGTACTTTATTATCCAACAATTGCATTTCCATTTTTATTTCTCCCCAGTAATAATTTTTTTATTCTTTAATATTTTATCATAAAATCATTTTAAAAAAAACTTTTCATTTTCAATTTTATTATTCATTTTAATTATACATTATTTCATCACTCTTTTTCCACCTTTCTCATCCTAACTAAATTTATTTTGTAGACATAATTGGTAAAACATATTATAATATATTGTATTTACTATAATTTTAGGAGGACAGATGAGTAAAGGAGAATTAGCTCTAGAGAGCATTAGAACTACATATAGAAAGAAAATTTGGAGTAAGTTTATAAAAGCTGTAAAGGATTTTGATTTAATAGAAGATGGAGATAGAATAGCCGTTGGAGTATCTGGTGGTAAGGATAGTCTTTTACTATGTAAGCTATTCCAAGAGTTAAAAAAAGATAGAAGTAAGAACTTTGAAGTTGCCTTTATATCTATGAATCCAGGGTTTGGTGCTATGGATATGGAGCAATTCAAAAAAAATCTTGAAGAGTTAGATATCACTTGTGAGATATTTGATGCTAATGTATGGGAGGTAGCATTTAGAGAGGATCCAGAGGGACCTTGTTTCCTATGTGCTAAGATGAGAAGAGGTGTACTATACAACAAGGTAGAGGAGTTAGGTTACAATAAGTTAGCTCTTGGACACCACTTTGATGACGTAGTTGAAACTACTATGATAAATATGTTCTATGCAGGAACTGTAAAAACAATGATACCAAAGGTTAGCTCAACAAGTGGAAAGATGTCAGTAATCAGACCTCTTGTATATATCAAAGAGAAAGATATCATAGCATATACTCAAAGAAACGAGATATCACCTATGAGCTGTGGTTGTCCGATAGAAGCTGGAAAGGTTGATTCTAAGAGAAAGGAGATTAAAAATCTTCTAGCTGAACTGGAGAAAACTAATCCAAATGTAAAACAAAGTATATTCAACTCTATGAAAAATATAAATATAGATTATGTAATGGGATATACTAGAGGAAACAAGGGAAAAGGTGAGATGTAAGATGGAAAAGGAAAAGAGTAACTCTATCTTAAAAAATATTGAGGGAAAAGGATTTGGAAAAACTATATGGAGCCCAATAGGGAGAGCTATGCACAAATACAATATGGTGGAACCTGGGGATAGAATAGCTGTTGGTGTATCTGGTGGTAAGGATAGTATGACAACTCTAAACGCCCTTGTTAGAGTAAAGAAGATAGCTCAAATTGATTTTGATATCATTCCTATACACATACACCCTAACACTGATAAAGCTTCATATGAGAAGATAGAAAAATATTGTGATAGCTTAGGATTAAAATTACAAGTTGAGCCTACTAACCTTAGTGAGATGTTATTTGGAGAGAAAGAGGTAAAAAATCCTTGCTTCCTATGTGGGAGAATAAGAAGGGGAATACTATACAGAATGATGAAGGAGCAAAATATAAATAAGCTTGCTCTTGGACATCATAAAGATGATATTATAGAGACTTTCCTTATGAATGTATTCTATCAAGGAAACATGAAAATGATGAAACCTAGCTATGTATCTGAAGAGTATGGGGTAAGGGTAATCAGACCTCTTGCCTATGTTGAGGAGAGTGACATTATCAGATATGTAAAAAAACAGGAGTTACCTGTGGTAGCCTCAGATTGTCCATACGAGACTAGTGAGAACTCTAAGAGACTTAGAGTAAAAAATCTTATCAAAGAGTTGTCTACTGAAAACAAAGATGTTAGAAGTGTTGTTTTCAATAGTATTAAAGAGTTACTAGATTAATTTATTCTAGTTAAATATCTTATGTCATATACTCAAATATTTCTATTTTTTTTAGAATATGATATAATTAGAAAAACAAGATGACATAATGAAATTTGAAAGGTGAAAAGATGAATATTCTCGTGGTACAAAGAGAGAAAAAACAGGGTGAGTATATAGCTAAGGGACTTAAGGAGTCTGGATATAGTGTAGATTATACTGATAACTTAGAGGAAGCTTCTCATCTATTGGAGATGATTTCCTACAATTTAGCTATAATTGATACTGTCATCTCTAAAAAATCAGGGTTAGATTTTTGTAAGAGTATTAAGAGTATTAACAACTCTATTGGGATACTTTTCTTATCCTCAGATACTGATATCAATATAAAGGTCAAAGCCTTAGAGTGTGGTGGAGATGACTATGTAGTAAAGCCTTTTCCTTTTATAGAGCTTCTAGCTAGAGTTAAAGCTATCTTACGTAGAACAGGAGCAAAGAGCGTGGTCAATAATACATTAAGTATAAAGGGATTGACTCTTAACTATCTAACTAGAGAGGCCTATAGAGAAGAGAGAAAAATTGAATTAACATCAAAAGAGTTTTCTCTTCTAGAGTATTTTATGAGGAATAAAAATATAGTTCTCACTCGTACAGTTCTAAAGGAGCAGATATGGGGAATAGACTTTCTATCTGATACCAATATTGTAGATGTATATGTTACCCATCTAAGAAACAAGATAGATAAAGAATTTAATTACAAGTTTCTTCATACAGTAAGGGGAGCTGGCTATATTTTTAAAGGGTAGTGAAGGGAGTTAATTATGAATTTTTATGAAAAGATGTTAATAAAAGTATTAGAAAAAAGTATGTCTGCACAGGATAGTGAGATACTAAAAAAATTAAAATCTGGAATAGATTTAAGTGCCCAAGATAAAAAAGAGCTTGAGGAGTTAATCGATAGCTTATAGGCAGGAGGAGTTATGAAATTTATATATGATAGAAATAAGACAGCTGTCATTTTTGGAGAGAAGGAGTATAGTTACAAAGAGATTATCAGAGGTATAAAGTACTACTCTACTCTTCTGAAGAAAGCTGGAAAAGTGGTTGTAACTATGGAGAATAGACCAGAGATGATATGTTCTATCTTCTCTATCTGGAATAGTGAACAAACTGCTGTTGTTTTGGATTCTGGGTATACTGGAGAACAGTTTGCTTATGCTTTTTCTGATTCAGAGCCTAGATATATTTTCACATCTAAAAAAGTTGTGGAAAGAGTAAAAGAGGGAGTTGAGTTATCTAAAAAAAATATAGAGATAATAGTAGTAGATGATATCTCTATCCCAGAAGAATTTACACCTGATAATTATGAGGTGGTTATTGAAGATTTAGAAAGAGTTGCTCTTCTACTATATACTTCTGGAACTACTGGTAATCCAAAGGGAGTTATGCTTACATTTAATAACTTAGAATCAAATATAAAGGCTGTAAGAGAGATTGATCTTGTAAATGATAGTGATAGAGTTTTAGCAATTCTACCTTATCATCACATTTTACCTCTTAATCTAACAATGTTGATGCCTATGTATTTTGGAACATTCCTAGTAATACTTGAGGAGTTATCTTCAGAGGCTTTAAAAACAGCTCTAAAAAAACACAGAATAAGTGTTATAATTGGAGTTCCTAGAGTTTGGGAGATGTTACATAAGGCTATTATGGGTAAAATCAACAGTAGTTCTCTAACTAAGAAAATTTTTAATATATGTAAGAAGATTGATAATCTAACATTGAGTAAGAAGGTATTTAAAAAGGTATCTGATGAGCTTGGTGGATGTATGAGAGTAGTTGTTTCTGGTGGGGCAAAACTTGACCCAGAAATTTCCGCTGACTTTAAAGCTTTAGGACTTCCTATCATTGAGGGGTATGGACTTACTGAAACATCTCCTATAATTGCTTTTAATCGTCCTAATAACAATGTTCTTGGTTCGGCTGGACAACTTATCCCAGATGTTGAAGTTAAGATTGCCCAAGATGAGGAGATATTAGTTAGAGGAGCCAATGTAATGAAGGGGTATTACAACAACCCTAAGGCAACTGCAGAGGCTATAGATAGTGATGGTTGGTTCCACACTGGAGACCTTGGAAAATTTGAGGGAGACTCTCTATTTATAATAGGAAGAAAAAAGGAGATGATAGTTTTATCAAATGGTAAAAATATCAACCCTGGAGATATTGAATCAGCTATTCTAAAGGAGACAGATTTAATAAAAGAGATAGCTGTAATGGAGTATAACAACCATTTAATGGCTGTAGTTTATCCTGATTTTGACCTTATCAAAAGAAGAAAAATAGCTAATATCAAAGAGACTTTAAAGTGGGAAATCATTGATAAGTACAATGTGACAGCTCCTAAGTATAGAAAAATATTGGAGATAAAAATTGTAAAAGATGAGCTTCCTAAAACTAAGCTTGGTAAGATTAGAAGATTTATGTTAGCAGACTTCTTAAAAAAGGCTGATGAAGAGGTTAAAGATAGCTCTCAATTAAAGAAAGAACCTGTTGCTATTCCTCAAGATTTACTGTCTGAGTATGAAACTCTGAAAAAATATTTAGAATCTACTTTTAACGTTGAAGTAGAGCCAGATCTTCATCTAGAGTTAGATTTAGGTTTAGATTCACTAGATATTGTAGAGATTCTATCATTTATTGAAACAAGTTTTGGAGTAAAAATTAGTGAGGAACAGTTTAGTAATTTAAAAAATATCTTAGATATAGCTAAATATATAAAGGACAATGGAGGAGAGTATCATCAAGAGAACTTAGATTGGAAGAGCATTCTTAACCAAGATATAGATGTACCACTTCCTAAATCAAGTTTCATGATTGGATTTACAAGATTACTATTCAAACCTATATTTATGTTGTATTTCCGTCTACGTAAACTAGATACTGATAAGATACCTGAAACTCCTGCTATATATGTAGGTAACCATCAAAGTTTCCTAGATGCTTTTATCTTCAATCAGGCTATGCCTAGTTCAAAGTTAAAAGATACTTACTTTATAGCTGTAGCTGTACACTTTGATACACCACTTAGAAGATATCTTGCAGATAGAGGAAATATTATTATCATTGATATCAACAAGAACTTAAAAGAGACACTTCAAATCTCTGCTAAAGTTTTAAAAGAGGGTAAAAATCTAGTGATATTCCCAGAGGGAGCAAGAACTAGAGATGGAGAGTTACAAGAGTTTAAAAAGACATTTGCTATACTTTCTAAAGAGTTAAATATTCCAATTGTACCTTTTGGTATCAGAGGAGCTTATGAAGCTATGCCATATGGAAGTAGTTTCCCTAAGGCTACTCCTATTGATATTAAGTTCTTTGATGAGATAGAGCCAGAAGAGTTAACTATAGATGAGATAGTTAAGGATACTAAAAAAGAGATACATGATTGGCTATCAGAGGAGTAAAATGAATATTATAATAGAAGATAAAGTGTTAAACTATATTTTGGAGAGGAACTATGAAGGACTTCTCCTAAAGACTAGAAATCAATCCTTTGGTTGAGCGGGTTGTAAAAGAGTAATTCTAGTTGAATTTATAAAAGAGTATTCTAAAATAATAGAAAATAGATTCAGTTGTAAAACTTATAAGGTTGATGGAATAAAAGTGCTTATTCCATATGAACTGGATTTAGAAGGTGTAATAGAGTTAAGAATATCAGAAGTATTCAGTAGTTTTAGCAAAGAGATGCTTTTAATTGTTGAAACTACAGATATATAATTGTCTATTGAGGGGGATAAATTGAACTTTGTAAAAGATTATAATAAAACTGCTATTATCTATGATAATAAAAATATAAGCTATAGAGAGATTATTGAAAAGAGTAAGTATTTCTCTACTCTTTTTGATATTCAACCTCAAGATAAGGTTATCATCTTTATGGAGAATAGACCTGAATTACTTTATAGCTTCTTAGGTATCTGGGATAAAAGAGGAACTTGTGTCTGTTTAGATGCTAGTTTCAGTGGAGAGGAGTTAGTTTACTATGTAAATGACTCTGATGCTAAGTTCATCTATACTTCTAAAGAGTGTTTTAAAAGTGTAGAGGAAGCTTTAGCTTTAACTGGAAAACAGGATAGTATCTCAGTTGTTGTTGTAGATGATATAGTTGTGGAAAAAATTGAGATTCAAGAGTATCTATTAAAAGCTCCAGAGAGAGAGGATATAGCTCTTATGCTATATACATCAGGAACTACTGGTAATCCAAAGGGAGTTATGCTAAAATTTGATAATATTCTTGTAAATATTGAGGGACTTGATAAATACAAGATGTTTATTTCAGAGGATATTGTTTTAGCTTTACTACCTATGCACCATATATTCCCACTTTTAGGAGCTGGAGTTGTACCTCTTGCTAAGGGAGCTACTATTGTATTCCTAAAGGAGTTGTCATCTCAAGCTATGGTAGATGCTTTTAAAACTCACAAAGTTACTATGATGATTGGTGTTCCTAGACTTTGGGAGATGTTACATAAGAAAATTATGGAAAAAATCAACAGTAGTAAACTGACTAAGACAATTTTTAAAATAGCTCAAAAAATTGATAGTATATCTATAAGAAAGAAAATATTTAAGAAAGTACATGATGGATTTGGAGGAAATGTTAGATTTTTCGTATCTGGAGGTTCTAAACTAGACTCTCAAATTTCAAAGGATTTCCTAACTCTTGGAATACAGGTTTGTGAAGGTTATGGAATGACAGAAACATCTCCTATGATCTCCTTTACTCCTATAAATGAGATAGTTCCTGGTTCTGCTGGAAAAATACTTCCAGGTGTAGAGGTTAAAATCTCTGATGACGGAGAGATTCTTGCTAGAGGTAGAAACGTTATGGCTGGGTACTATAAAAGAGAAGATGCTACAGCTGAGGCTATAGATAGTGAAGGATGGCTTCATACTGGAGACCTTGGAGAGTTAAAAGATGGATATCTGTATGTTACTGGACGTAAAAAAGAGATGATAGTTCTTTCTAATGGAAAGAATATCAACCCTATTGAGATAGAACAATGGATAATGGCTCATACAGATCTTATACAGGAGATGGCAATAGCTGAGATAGACTCTGTTCTTACTGCTATTGTATACCCAAATTTCCAAAAAATAGTTGAAGAGAAAATAACTAATATAAAAGAGACTCTTAAATGGGGAGTTATTGATAAATATAATGGTAAAGCTCCTAACTATAGAAAAATTTTAGATATTAGAATTGTTCAAGAGGAGTTACCTAAAACTAAACTTGGTAAGGTTAGAAGATTTATGTTAGAGTCTATTCTTAATAAGAAAGAAGAGGAGAACATAAAAATAGAGGAACCTGATTTTCAAGAGTATTTTGAATTAAAAGAATACCTAGAAAAGATGAAGAATAAAAAGATAACTCCTATGGCTCATCTTGAACTTGACTTAGGACTTGATTCTCTTGATATGGTTGAACTACTTACATATCTTGAGACAACTTTCGGAATTAAGGGAGAAGAGAGTGTCATAGTAAATAACCCTACAGTTGAGAAATTAGCTAAATATATTCAGGAGAATAGAGGAGAGGGAAAATTTGAGGAGATAAATTGGAAAGAGTATCTAACTCAAGAAAAAAATCTAACTCTACCTCATTCTAGCATGGCTATTCATTTTATAAAAGCTCTACTTTGGTTACCTTTTAAAACTTATATCAGAGTTAAAGAGCAAGGGATAGAAAATGTTCCTACAAACAGACCTGTTATCTTTGCTGGAAACCATCAAAGTTTCCTTGATGCTCTTATTTTTGGACATGCTACTCCATTTAAAATTTTGGTTAACTCTTACTCACTTGCCAAGATAAAACACTTCAACAAGTGGTATATGAAATTTTTAGCTAACCATTCCAATGTTGTTTTAGTAGATATTAATAACAATCTTGGAGAGGTACTACAAACAATGGCTAAGGTTTTAAGAGAGGGAAAAAATGTAGTAATATTCCCAGAGGGAGCAAGAACTAGAGATGGAAAGATGTTAGAGTTTAAAAAATCTTTTGCCATCTTAGCAAAGGAGCTTGAAGTTGATGTTATACCATTTGGTATTAGAGGAGCTTTTGAAGCTTTCCCTTCATCTTCAAAATTCCCGAAACCATCTCAAGTTGAAATTAAATATTTTGAGCCTATATCCTCTAAGGATAAATCATATGAGGATATAGTAAAAGAAACAAGAGATACAATTTTAAAATGGGTAGGTAAATAACCTACTCATTTTTTTCTTGACAATTAGTACGTATACATACTATTATATAGGCATAAGATTTTATTGGAGGTATATCTATGAATAAAAGTTTTAGAAACACCTGGACATACACCTGGTGGGCTATCTCTTATGTTTCCTGTAAAAGATGGAGATAAAGAGTATACCGCTGTATTATGGGGTGGTACTGGAGTTCCTAGAGATAGAGAATCTCAATTAAAAACGCTGATGATGCTTTAAAAAATAGTAAATAATTAAAATCTCTTTAACAAAAAATAGGATATATGATATTATATATATAAATATTGTTAAAGAGGTGATAACAATTAATACTTTAGCCTATGATATCTGTTATACAGCTAGAAAGATTTACCAATTTTTAACTAAGGAGTTTAAAAAATTCGATATTACTCCTGAACAGTTTATTGTACTTACAACTCTATTTGAACAGGAGGGAATCTCTCAAATGGACTTAGCATTGAAATTGGATAAGGATAAAAATACAGTTAAGGCAATTATTGATAATTTAGAAAAGAAGGGATTTTTATTTAAAGGAGAGAATAAAATTGATAAAAGAGCCTACTCTCTCTTTGTAACTGAAAAATCAAAAGAGATAATCCCTATTTTAAGAGAGTGTGAAAAGGATATTATTAATACCCTAATGTGTAATATAACCTTAGAGGAAAGTAAAGTCTCTTCTTCTATTTTAAGTAAAATTAGAGAGAATACAAAATAATTGCTGAGTATTCTATTTTAAATACTTCATAAAATATAAAAAAAGTAACTATTTAGCTATTAAGTTAAAGAAAACTTTAATTTTCTTTCCAAATCAAAATATAGCTAAATAGTTACAAAAAATATGTTTAAAAGTTTAAAGCAAAACCAATATAGTAGTTTCTTTCTGGAGCTGGTATAGCTGTTGTAGCTGTTTCAAAATAGTTATAACTCTCATTAAAGATATTATTTACTCCAACTTTAATTGTAAAATAATCTCTCACTTTATAGTTACCATATATATCTGTTACTCCAAATCCTGAAGTCTTATATTTAGTGTAGCTCTCTAACTCTCTTTTCTCATATCCACTATTATATGTATACACTCCACCTAATGAAAATTTCTCTGTTAGAGCATAGTCAGCTCCAAAAGTTAATCTCCACTCTGGTACCATTGGTACTCTATCTCCCTTGTTTAACCATTCATTACTATTTACCTTAGTAATTTTAGCATTTACATAGGAAATTGATTCACTCAAAGTTAGTTTTTCTAAATAGTGTTGTGCAAACACTTCACTTCCAACTCTTCTCGTCTGTCCAATATTTTCAAATTTCCACTCTTTTAAAGCTGGATTATTGGCATTTTTATCTATAGTTGTTATCTCATTATCAGTTTGTGAATAAAATAGAGATGCTGAAACAAAACTATCTCCCACCATATCCTTTATTCCAAACTCAATACTGTCTATGGTTTCAGATTTTAAATTACTAGGTGTGTACTCTTTAACTCCATTAATCTCTACCTTATTAGTAAGTTGACTTGGAAGTGGTGATATAAACCCTCTCTCATATCTTGTATAGATACTTCCTGTATCACTAAATCTATAGTTTAAACCAAGCTCCCCAGCAAAATTATCTATACTTCTGTCTATCTCACTATAATCACTTCCCAGATTTACACTATCTTGTCCTTTAAAAATTATACTTCCAAATTGTGAGCTACTTAAATTATACCCATACAGATTGACATCTGAGCTTCTGTATCCCTTGTACTTTGAGTATTCATACCTAACTCCCCCTGTAAGAGATAGATTCTCTGTTAAGTTGTAACTATTCAATAGATATAGAGCATGAGTATCCTTATCTGTATCCAATTTATTCTCTGTAATAACTCTTCCCTCTAAGTCTCCAAACATTGTTAAATAATTTTTCTTACCACCAATAGTTGCATCTGCAAATCTAAATCTTTCAGTAGTAACTATACTATCTCTTTTAACATTTGTAGATATATATTCATAACCACCTATCAAAGTTCCATTCTCATACTCAAACTTAGATTTTAATTTAATTCCCTTTGATTTCTCACTAAAATCTCCATTCATAGTTGATTTTAAATCTTTTATTACTGGTGAAAAAGGCATAATTGATATTTTGGGTATATTAAAATCCCTAGTATCATCTTGTAAAAACTCTCTATCATACTCAGTTTGAAATATATTAGCATAAAGTGTCCATGAGTCTGTAGCCTTAAATTCATAATCCAATGAAAAAGATTTTCTTTCACTGTCAAAATCTATATTCTCTCCTTTTGCTCTTCTATCATTAGCTAATATAGATTTTTTTACATCTGTTGATGTCTTTCCATCATCTTTGAAATATATCCCTTGAAATTTGATCCTATTTCTATTATCTATAATATAGTCCAGTGTTCCATTAAAACTTTTACTCTCTGTTTCATCTCCATCTCTGTATCCATTTTTATCTATGTATTGTGAAGCTAAACTCAAATATACTCTATCATTTATATTCTGTCCTATAGAAAAATCTAAATCTCTATTACTATATGACCCTCCCATTATCTCAGTAGACACAAACTCTTTTCTCTTATCAGCCATAGTAATAATATTTACTACTCCTCCAGTTGTTCCACTTCCATAAAGAGTAGCACCTCCACCAGGAATTATCTCTATTCTCTCTATAGAACTTACTGGAATAGAATTGATAGGTAGTGTTCCCATTGCCTCTTCTAATGGTGTTATACTAATCCCATCTACCATTACCTTTACTCTACTCATAGAACGTTCTCCACTCCCACGTAGATTTATAGTTGGTCCAAACTGTGAATTAGTAATTACAATAGAAGGTGTATCTCTCAATATCTCTTCAACATCACTATACTGTTTTTTAGAAATATCCTCTTTACTAATTAAAATTACATTTTTATTATCCTCTATAATAGGGGTATTAAACCCTGTAGTTGTTATAGTAGTTGCTGATAGTTTAATATCCTCTCCAAAGCTAACTACATTTATTGCAAAAAGAAATAAAATAAATTTTTTCATTATAAACTCCTTATTTTTTTACTCTTTTAAAGTTTACTAAAACACTATACTTTTGTCGGTAACATATGTTACCGACAATAATAAAAAAATATACTACACTATTTTTATCAAGTTTTAGGAGGAAAAAAATGTTATCAACACAAACAATTGAGATTGTAAAAGCAACTGTACCTGTTCTTAAGGAGAGAGGGGTTGAAATTACTCAAGTTTTCTATAAAAATATGTTAGGAGAAAACCCAGATATCAGAGCTATGTTTGATGCTGAAAAACAAAAAGATGGTTCTCAACCAAAAGCTCTTGCTATGACAGTTTTAGCAGCTGCACAAAATATAGATAAATTAGAAGTTTTAGCTCCCGCTGTAAATAAAATAGCTAAAACACACGTAGAACTAAATGTAAAACCTGAGCACTATCCTATCGTTGGAAAATATCTATTAGGAGCTATCAAAGAGGTTTTAGGAGATGCTGCTACTGATGAGATTATCAACGCTTGGGCAGAAGCATATGGAGTAATTGCTGATATCTTTATCAAAGTTGAAGCAGATATGTATGCTGAACAAGGAAAATAATCTATTTTAATAAAAATCTATCCATGATAAATA
>UMEL01004632.1_pt1 | contig 23327 bp, 17 predicted proteins | sample 1964741 | NCBI WGS metagenome assembly UMEL01 (sample SAMEA4836019, study PRJEB28245) | human gut metagenome | biome: gut microbiome; material: fecal sample | place: Denmark | collected 2008
CTATATATCTGTGTAATTAGACTGTATCTAAAGGGAGAGATCCAAGGGGTAGGAAAAGGATTAATAGTTCCTTTAATAGCTGCTATAGGTTCTCTTACAATAATAGTTGGAGGATTACAAAATCCAATGACTTTCCTTTATCTAGGTATATGTGGAATAGTAGTACTGATAGCATTGAGATATTTACATAAGAAAAGCATTGCTTAAGTCAGATAAATAGGATATAATATCTAGAGATAAAAAATTAGGAGGAAAGTAAGTTGAATCAATTAGAAGAGAGAGGATATTATGAAGATGATGAAATTGATTTAATGGAGTTACTTCATACTTTGTTGAAACATAAACTTACAATAGTTGTATCCACTATACTTATTACATTAATAGTAACTTTAGGTGGATATATATAATAGAATAAATACAGTAAATAGTGCAATAATAGGATTTAATTATCCAGAGTTAGAGAAGGGAAAAAATCCAGATGGCTCTATATTTTTAAGAACTAATATTATACCTTTAGATGTAATAAATCAAGTGTATGAACAATATAAGGGAAGTATGAATAATGAGAGTTTAGATGAGTTTAGAAATGCTATTGTGGTAGAGCCAATAATACCAGCTTCTACTCAAACTCTTATTGATAACGCTCTAAAAAGAGGGGAAAACTTATCTTTTACAGCAAGTAACTATGAGATTACTCTTAAGGAAAAAAACAAAGATATACTTGCTAAGTTAGTAAATGATTCTATTGCTAGATATATAAATAGGTATAAGCCGACATATACAATTCAAGAAATAGGAAATGATATTTATAACTATGATTATAGTGATAGCTATGTATTATTAAATGAGAGAGTAAAGATGATGGAGATGGCAATATCTTCATATGAAAATAAGAACTATATGTCATCTAGATTAGGGTACTCTTTTGATATGATAGCAGAAAGAATAAAAAACTTTAAAAATGTAGAGTTACAAGATTATTATTCATACTATACAATAAATGGATTCTCTAAGAATAGAGATAATAAGCTGATGAGAATTGATTCTAAGATACAAGAGTTAGTATTAGAGAATCAAGCTCTAGAAGGAAAAGCTAAGATTTTAAAAGAGATGTTGCAAGATCTTAAACCTAATCAAAAACAGCTTATAATTCCAAATGTTGGGCAAGAGGGAGTAACTATCAATGATCAAAATGATTATTACTCGAAGTTAGTAGCAGATTATGTAGTAATTAATAATGATATCCAAGATAATAAAGTAAAAATAAAATTATTAGAGAATAGTAAATTGGATATAAAAATTCCTAGCTCAGAAGCTAAAAAGATTTTAGAGGAAAAGTTAAAAGTTTCTGTGGAAAAATTAAATAGAATAATAGAGGATATGAATAGTCTAAGTAAAGAGTATATAGATTCTACATACTCAGATATGATAAAAATAGTTTCACCAGTTACTACATCAACTGAAGGGAAGCCTTTAATTCTATTTATAGGAATTGGAGTTATACTGGGTGGAATGTTAGGGATATTCTTAGCATTTATGAAAGAGTTTATAAGAAACTATAAAAATAAATATAATTAAAAACATGACAAAATGTGGAGGAAAGAATGAATCAGCTAGAAGAAAGAAAGTATTACGAAGAAGATGATGAAATTGATTTAATGGAACTAATAAGAACTCTTATGAAGCATAAGATAGCGATAGGAGTTACAACTATAGCTGTAACATTGGTATCTTTAATAGGTGGTTATATTTATAATAAGATGAGTACAGTAAATAGTGCAATAATAGGCTTTAATTACCCAGAAATAGAGAATGGGAAAAATCCTGATGGCTCTGTTTTTCTTAAGGAGTATATAGTACCACTAAATGTATTAAATAATAATTATTCAGAATATCATGATACTTTAAAAGCTAAGAAAATAGCTGATTTTAAAGTTGGAATAAAAGTGGAAGGATTGATTCCAGATGCTATCCAGACAAGAATAGAAGCTGCTCTAAAAAGAGGGGAGAATATATCATATACTCCGACTCAATATAAACTATCAACAAAAGAAAATAAAGATGTATTAGAGAGTGTTGTTACTGATACAGTAAATGAGTTTATAAATAAATATAAACCAAATTACAGTGTAGCTAAAATGGAAGAGTTAGGGAATTATGACTATGATAATATTTACTCATTATTAAATGATAGAATATCTTTGTTAAAAAATAATATTGATTCAGAAGCTAAGAAAAATTATGTATCAAATAAATTGGGATATTCTTTTAATGAATTATTAGTAAAAGTAGAAAGTTTAGAAAGAGTTGAACTACAAGATTACTACTCTTATTTTACTGTAAATGGATTGAGCTTAAATAAAATAATGAGAGAGATAAGATATGACTCAGAAATAAGAGATGTAAAGTTAGAAAAAGAAAAATTACAAGCTAAATCACAAATGATAAAAAATATGTTAGAGGAATTTAAACCAACAAATAGAAATTTAATCATCCCTAATGTTGGAGAGTTTGGAATAAAGATAGATACTGAAAATGAATATTATTCAAATCTAATAAATCAATACTTGACAATTAACAGTGAGATAAAGGATAAAGAGTTTATTATAAAAAAATTACAAGAGGAGAAAGGAATAGTAAACTATCCATCTGAAGCTCAAAAAGAGGTAATTGATCAAAAATTACAAGTGATAAGAGAAAAGTTAAATAATATAATAGATGAACTGAATAAATTAAATGAAGAGTATGTAAATGCTAAATATTCAGATATGATAACAATAGTTTCTCCAGTAATAGAAACACATAATGGAAAACCATTAGTTCTATTCCTAGCAGTAGGAGTGGTATTAGGTGGAATGTTAGGAATATTCTTAGCTTTCACAAAAGAGTTTGCAAAAAACTACAGAAATAAATATTCTAAATAATAAAAAAGGGGAATAGTGAATAACTATTCCTTTTTTGTAATTATCAGGAGGAGTTATGGAAAGAGTATTTCTTTATGATATGGATAGGGTTTTACTGATATTTTTACTTTTGGCAAATTTAGAAAAGGACAATATAACCTATGTAACATATGAGGGTAAGGAGAAGATGCTAGAAAGTTTACCTGGAAGGAAGATAGTTCTAGAAAATTCGAGAATGTATGCTAAAAATCCAATATTTAATAGATTTAAGATGGCTGGATATATAAGGGAGATAAGAGGGAGTTTGGCTAATCTTTTAAAAAGGATAGAGAAGGGTGAGGCTAAGCTATATGGAATGGATAATCTAGAGCTTGGGAGAAGAGTGTTCTACAAGGAAAAAATCAATGTGATAGAGGAGGGAACACTTAACTATATGCCATACAAGGCAAGCCCAAAGGGAGCAAAGGAGAAGATACAGGATATGATATCTTTTATCTATGGACTTGGAGAGAGAAAGGTACTTATGGGATATGGAGATAGATGTGAGAGAGTTTATCTGACATCTGCACTGTGTGAGAGTATTCCAAGTGGATTGGAGAGTGAGGCTGAGATAGTTGATCTTCAAGAGCTTTGGAATAGGAAGAGTGAGAAAGAGAAAGCTTTAATTAAAGAGGTATTCAAATTTAATGATGAGATATTTGAAAAGATAGATGGTGAGACAGTTATGATATTTACACAACCTCTATCTGAAGATGGGATAATCAGTGAGGAGAGAAAGATAGAGCTATACTCTAAAATGATAGCTAAATATCCTAATAGCTCTATAATTATAAAGAGTCATCCGAGGGAGAAGACAGATTATTCAAAATACTTTAAAGATTGTTATGTGATGAAGGAGAGATATCCTATTGAGTTACTTATAGTTATGGGGGTAAAGCTTGAGAGGGTTGCTACACTGTTCTCTACAGCTGTATTTGGTTTTGGAAAAGATGTGAAGGTTGATTTTTATGGAACAGAGGTAGACAATAAGATATTTGAAAGATTTGGTAGCTGTGATAAGATAATGGTAAGAAATAGAGAAATTTAAAATTATAATTAACAAATTAGATAAACTATAGTATAATTAGTTATAAATTCTAAGAGGAAAAGAGTTATGAAAATAGATAAAGATTATTGTTCGAAAGTATTTAAAAAATGGAAGGATAACTTATCACAAGAAGAAAGAGATGTACTATTTGAGTATTCAGATTCTTTGTATAGAGATATAAATAGTTTTTTATTAGAAGAAGAAGGAAAAATATTTTCACAACACTATATGAAAAAAATTAGCATCTTAGATGGATGTCTTAATTTTAATTTTCCTACTGATGTTGAGTTATATAGGGCAGAATATAGAGAAGATGATATAGAAACATTGGAATTAGCCTATGAAGTTATAGATGAAATTATTGAATTTTATCCAAACTTTGTTTCTACTTCATTTTCTAAAAGTGTAGCAATAACACATATGGGAATTTTAAGGAATTCAGAATTGTTAGCAAAATCTTTTTTACTTTTTGATTTGGTATTATCCCCCAATGTGAAATGTGGATATATAGATAAAGAGCTATCAAAATATCAAGACTTAGAAGATGAAATTATAATTGCTAGAAAGGTTATTTTTAAAATAAAAAATTATAATAGAAGAGAAGGATTTAATGATACTTTAGATATAAGAGCGGATATTGAAGCTTATGAATAAGGAGGATAGAAAATGAGTTTTTTAAATGGAAAATTTCCTGGAAAAGTTATAGTTATGAAAAAAGAGAAACTAAAACGAAAAAACTTTGAAGCATTAAAAAAAATTTATCCTACAGCTTTTTTTGTAACAAGTAGAGAAGAAGTTAATGAGTTGAAAACCATATTTTATATAGATGATAGTATAATTAAAAATATAAATAAAATTTTTTTTAAAAAATATTTAATAGAGAACTATTCTCAAGTACATATAAAAGAATTAATTTTAAATAAAGTAAAAACAGATTCTCGTTTTTTATTAAGTGAATATAAAGAGAAAAAGTTTAAAATGTTTGAGGTATAAATATGGAAATTAAAATAAAAAATAATATATTGGATAGTTTGAATTTTGAAAAAAATCATAATTTAATAGGGAAGATAAGAGAAAAAAGTTTGGAAATAATGACACAAGCAAGTATTGGACTTTCAGAAGATTTTAAAATGGAAGAAAATAAATTAAATATAGCTAAAGTAATATGTGTAGTTACTTCTGAAGATGAAGGAGAGAATATCTTTAAATTGACAATAGAGAGATTGCTTGAATTTACATATACTTTAGAAAATCAAGAAGAGAAAAAAGATATCTATTTGAAAAAAATAGTAGAAATATTATCAAAAAATATTTTAGATGGAGTTTTAATTCAAGCTCAGCAGATATTAAAAGATGCAGGATTAGGAGATATAAATTTAAAAAGTAATTAAAAGGGGAAGACAAAAAATTCTTCCTCTTTTTTCTAATTATATTAAATTAAATATTGAAGGTGATAAAAGTGAGCAGTGGAAAAAAGATAACTAAAAATATAGCTTGGCTAATGTTTGATCAACTCTTTATACTAGTTCTACAATTTGCAGTAGGGATAAAGATAGCAAACTACTATGGGGCAGAGCTATATGGAAAATATAACTATGCAGTCTCTCTAGTAGCTTTTTCAGCTATATTTTTTGAATTGTTAAATAGCAGGGTAATAAAGAAACACTATACAGAGGATAATTTTAATAATGTAGTATTCAATGTTAATTTTTTTCGTAATACTATGGCTGGGATAATAATATTTATACCAATAATATTGAAGCTAACAGTTGGTATGGACAATCTTCTCTTCTATATGCTATTACTAATCTGTCTAGATAATATACTTACTACAGCAACCTATGGGATAGAGAACTTTTTTGAGTTTAAGCTGGAGTCCAAAAGAATAGTGATATCTAATAATATAGTGAAGGTAATCTCATACTCACTACAATATATCTGTATGTTACTCAATATGGGAATAATAGTTGTACCAGCTATCAGATGTATAGGAAGTCTCATAAGAATGGGGATTTTGAAATTTCAATATAGGAGAGCCTATCTATCTAAAATTACAACTTTGGAGAAAAGAGTAGATAGAAGCTTACTTATCAAGATAATAGATGAGGGGAAATTTTTATGGGTAACCTATATATCATTTTTGGTATATACACAGGTAGATAGACTTATGATAAAATACTATATGGGAGAGAGTGATGTAGGGATATATACCATAGGAGTACAGCTTTCTACAATTTTGGCTATCCTTCTAGGTCCTATTCAAAATTCACTATTCCCTAAGATGATGGATCTATATAGGAAGAATTACAAAGAGTATTACCAATTTTATCTTTTTTCTAATACTCTAGTGACACAATTTTACCTTATAATAACTATAATCTCAATAATAGTAGTAAAATTAAGCTTTAAATATGTATATGCACAGGAATATAGTCCAGCTATAGGAGTTTATACTATTTTAGCAGTATCAATTTTTTTAAAGGCAAATGGTTCACTTCAAACTGGACATATGACACTAAAAAATATAACTGAGAAAAGTTTTTACAAGACTTTGATTAGCTTGATCTTAAATATTATACTGAATATCTTTTTAATTCCAAGATTGGGAATAGATGGGGCTGCAATAGCAACACTGGTAACACAGTTTACAGCTCTGTTTTTAATAGATTTCTTTATACCTGAGTATAGAGAGCAAGCATTTATCCAATTAAAATCATTTAATAGCTTTTATCTTTTTAAAGAGCTTTTGAAAAAATATAGAAGTAGGAGGGAGATGAAAAATGTATAAAGGAAAGAAAATATTAGGAATAATACCAGCTAGAGGTGGAAGTAAGGGTATTCCATCTAAAAATATTATAGAGATATATGGAAAACCATTGATACAATACTCGATAGAGTGTGCAAAATCATCTAAATACCTAGACAGAACCGTTATATCTACAGATGATTTGGAGATAAAAGAGGTAGCTGAGAGATTTGGAGGAGATGTTCCATTTATGAGACCAGAGGAGTTAGCTCAAGATACATCTAAAACAATAGATGCTGTGGTACATGCTATAAATTGGTTAAAAGAGCACGGAGAGGAGTATGATTACCTTGTACTACTTCAAAATACTGTACCTCTTAGAAAAGGTTGGCATATAGATGAGGCAATAGAGAAACTTTTTGAAAGTGATGAGAAAAATCTTGTAAGTGTGACAGAGGTTGATGAGAATCCTGTACTTATGAGAACTATTAATGAAGATGGAACAGTAAAAAATCTATTATCACTAAATAGTACTATGAGAAGACAGGATTTCCCAAAATTCTATAGGGTAAATGGGGCTATCTATATACAGGAGTTAAATGAAAACTTTGGATTGGAAACAAGTTTAAATGATGGTAGACTTGCCTATATAATGAATGAAAAATACTCTGTAGATATAGATACATATTTGGACATTAAGAAGATAGAATACTATTTAGATCAAGAATTAAAGGGAAAATAGTAGTTAAGCATTTTCTTTCTTTTAAAATTATGGTATAATCTAAGAGAGTATATTACAAAAAAGATATTAGGGAGGAAAGAAAGTGAAGATAGAAAAAATTAGAAAGATATGTGTAGTAGCTTTTATTGTTGTTGGACTAGCTTGTATATTTATAGAAAAGGCTAATGCTCCTAAGGAGTATACAGGAGTGGGAGATGGATTTAATGATGAGATTACTGTAACAATACTTGCTAAAAAGAATTCCAATGGTGAAGTTAGAATTTCAGATGTAAAATATGCACATAATGATACACAAGCCATTGCAGATCCAGCAATAGGGCAACTTATAACACAATTAAAAGCAACACAAGATATTTCAAAACTAGATACAATAGCCGGAGCAACTTATAGTTCAGAAGGGTTTATTATGGCTGTAGAGGATGCTTTGTCGAAGGTAGAGAAGTAGCACTACATAATGATAAGAAAATTTTTGGAACTAGAGGTGAAAAATCTCTAGTTTTTTTACCGCAAAAAATCACTTTCGACACTAAAATGCCACATAAAATTTGTATAATGTTCAAATGTCAACCGTATGAAAAACTTAAAAACATTTTACAAAAAACTTTACATATATAATTTTTATTAATCTTTTTTAAAAAATAAGTTTAGGAGGAGTTAGAAGGAATGAATAATTTGTTAGAAAGATTTATAAAAAGAAATAATAAAAAGAGAGGGATAAACATTACTGTTGCAACTATGGTAATGTTTTTATTAAGTTGTACTGGAATATATGCTGCTACTGTAATTGATAAAAATGAAAAAGAATATATACTTCATGTAGGTGAAAAGGGAGATAATTCTTATAGATGGGGTGGAAGTAATTATTTTTATACAATTGATCAAAGTAAATTGATTATAAATGGTAGATTAGAGGCGGGAAATAACACTCAATCGCTAGAAATAAGTTCAAATGCTAAAGATGTAACTGTAGAGAATAATGGATTTATAGATGGAGTTACTATTGGTAGAGACTATAGTAAATTAGATGGAACTAATGCAACTTTTACTAATAATGGTATTGTTTCAAATGAAGGAAATGCAATTGTTGTTTATTCCAAAAATGCCACTGTTAATAACTATGGGATAATTAAAGGTGGAGAAAAAGGAGTAGAGTTTACTACTGGAATTTCAAATGAAAAATTAAACAATCAAGGTATTATTTTAGATAAAGATGGAAAAATTTTAAATGCTTCTACAGTTGAGCAAAAGATTGTTTTAGATAATGGAAATTATACAGTAAAGAATGCTGTAGATTCAAGTGGAAAAGCTCAAGCTATTACAATGAATGGAACGTCAGGAAGTAATTCATTCACTAACTATATTTTAAATGGAATAGATACAACAATATCAGTATCAGGGAAAGGGAATAATTTATCAGGTTCAGTTGTAAATAGTTTAGGTAATGCTATAAATATCGAATCTGGAGCAGAGTTAGGATTAGGATCGACTACTGTTAATGGAAATATAGCAATCAATGGTGGAACTTTAACTTTAACAGATATTAACAACAAAATTAATGGGAATGTTTCTGGAACAACTGATAATGATACTATAAAATTAGGATATCAAGTAGATAGTAATACAAATTACACTAATTTAAATACTATATTAAAAGGTTCTGGGGTAGATACTTTAAAATTTTCAGATAATGGAAATACTATAGACACTACAAAACTTTCTTTTGCCGGAAATTTAGAAGGTGGAACTGGTGATGATAATTTTAAAGTAAGTTCTGTTAATGCAAAAAATGTAAAAATTGATGGTAAAGATGGAAATGACACTTTAATACTAACAGGAGCGTATTTAGGGAAAGTTTCAGATTTTTCAGGAGTAAGTAATGTAGAAACTTTACAACTAGGAGAAGGGAATAACGAGTTAAATATTGAAAGTAGTGATTTCACTACAATAAAAGGTGCAGCAATCGGAAGTAATATGTTTGTTACAACTCAAAATATTACTACTGAAAATTTAACTCTTACAAGTGGTGCCAATAGTACTCTTTATCTAAATAATACTAATAATGGAATTGATTTTAAAGGAAAATTAGAAGGTGGAGATTGGACTATTCAAGTAAATAACTTATCAACTGAGAAGAAAATAACTTTAGGAAATCTAGATGATCAGGTAAAAACTTTAAAAGTTCAAACTGCTGTTTCAGGAGAAGCTGAAACAAATAATTTAGTTAATTTATTAAATAGTTCAGGAATAACTTATGCTGCTCTTGTAAATGGTGGAAGCCAAAATAATAACTTGTTATTTAAAAATACAACATTAAATAGTAAATCAACTTTTTCAATAAATCAATATGATAGTGTTACTATGCAAGAAAATATAACTGGACAATATGCATTTAGACCATTAGGAACATTTACTCCAACTGTAAAAGTTGATTCAACTACAAAATTTGGTGAAAATACTAAAGTAACAAGTGTTGATTACGAAGGTAAAGAGAGTGGAGTCAATTTTCAAGTAACAGAGGGAGCACTAAATTTAGGAAAACTAACTTATAAAGGAGATAAATTAGTTTATGAAGGAACTAATCCATTTGTTGATGGATATAAATACACTATTAATGGAAATGTTAATTTAAATTTTGAAGGATTAGAAAATGCTGGTTTAACTTCTGGAAAATCTATAGCACTAGGAAATGTAAATAATAATATAACTATAACAGGTGGAAGTATAACTATTCCTTCGTTCTTAAAATATCAAGATGGAGCATTTGTTGTAAAAACATGGAGTGAAATGAACCCATATGGAAATAGCAATAACTTCCTAGAGACTACATACAAGAATATGTTATCTGATTATGGAAAAAATGAAGCTATTAAAGGTGCTTTAGATAAATGGAGTAAAGATGCTTTAGTTAGCTATATTACTAATGGTGGTATAACTCAATATGATTTTTCGTTAGATGGAAAAACATATCAAAATACTTTACTTACAGGAGATAATAGTGATATAAGTAAAGAGTTTAAAATTACTGGAAATAGTGGAACTATTACATTCCAAAATATAGCCACTGCTAATGGATTAACTTTAGATACTACTGACGGAACTATAAATCTTACTGATGGAGTAAGTATAGGTGGAGATATTAACTTTGGAGAAAGCTCAAATGTAAACTTAAATGTTAATGCTTACTATGCTGGAGGTACAGCTTCAACTATAAAAAATATCAAAGGAAATGATAATGATAGTAACATAAGCTTAACTCATGTAAATATTATTGGAAATAACTCTAATGATGGTAAGATAGAATTAGGAGCAGGAAACGATACTTTAACTCTTAAAAACGTAGGAGTAAACTCTATTACAGGAAGTGGAAAAAATACAATAGAGTTAAATCAAGGTTCAAATGTAGGAACTATTAGTTTATCAAAAGATAAAGCAGCAAAAATTAGCTTAATGGCACTAGATGTAGATAGTAGTATAGACAATAATATTACAGTAAATGATGGAGCTACAGTGGGAATTATAGATTTATCAAGTGCTGGAAATAGCTCGGTTACACTAAATAGTGGAAAAATTACAAATGTTAAATTTGGTTCTGGAAATGATATGTTAACTTATAATGGTGGAAATATAAGTAGTGTTGACTTTGGAGCTGGGGATAATGTACTTAATGTAAGAGCTGACCTAGATTTATCAAACACAAAAATTTCTGTAGCAGAGGGTGGAACAGTTAGAAATACACTTAATGTTGGAAAAATATCAGTTCGTTCAACTACAGTTAAAGATTATTTAACTTTAAGCGGAGATTTCTCAGCTTTCTCAAATATTAATATAGAAGGGGCTACAAAACTAGAGTCATCTTCAAAATTGGCAGAGGGAACAAATATTAATTTAGGTTCTAATACGCTTATAGCTGGAATTAACATTGAAAATGGAACAGCAAAAACAGTTCTTTCAGGAGCAAATTTAGAAGCAGGAGAAAATTCAAAATTAATAATTGATACAATGAAAGCGGATTCTAATACTACAATTTCTCTTGATGGAATAACAGGAATAGAAAATGTATCAAAAGTTGATACTAATACGATAGCTCATATCATAAAAGAGAATGCTGATGGAACTTATAGTGTAGAAGCAAATAAAAACTTGATATCAGGAGAAGGAAATAATTTAGCTAATGGTATAATTTCTTCTGATAATGGAGAGGGATTATTTGGAGATATAACAGATAAGGAAGCACAAGCACAACTATTAACTGATATAACAAAAGATATGATGTATAGTTCACCATATGCATATTCTAGTATAGTTTCAAGAAAGACAGCTGAAATGATTAATAATGCAGTTATGAACTTTGATTTAAAAGCTGATAAAAACCAATGGTTAGCTTATGGTTCATTATTAGGAAGTGGAAAAGAGATTCAAGATTACTATTCAGGAGTTAATAATACTACTTCAAACATAAATACTGATATCTATGGAGCTTATGTTCAAGCAGAATATGGATATACAGATAATACAGCACTAGGATTTGTAGTAGGAGCAAATAAAAGTGATAGTGATATAGCAAAGAGTTCTCTAGATGGAAAAGGAATGTATCTAGGTGGATATGTAAAACATAACTATTCAGATAATTTACAAATAATAGGAGGATTAGCATATCAATATAACAGTTATGAAAGTGATAGAGTTGCAGGAAACTCAAATAAAACACTTACTTATTCAGAGAAATATAATGATGATACAATAACAGGATTTGTAGGTGGAAAATATGAGTATAAATTATCAGAAACATTGACATTACAACCTAATGCAAAGTTAAATATTACTCATATTATGCAAGATGGAGTAACTGAAAGTAATAAGGAAGCTAGTTTAAAAGCTAATAGTAAAAACTTTACAAATATAGGTACAGAAATAGGAGCAGATTTAGTAAAAACTATAAATGTACAAAATGGAAAAGTAGACTTAAAAGTTGGAACTAGCCTAACATATTTAATTACTGGAGCAGATAAAGAGACTATGAGAGCAAATTTAATAAGCGATAATACTAAATTTGATATCAAAACTCCAGAGCAAGATAAAACAAATGTAAAATTCAAAGTAGGAGCTCAATATGAAAAAGAGAGCGGAGTACTATATAATGTAGAAGGAAGCTACATCACTTCTTCTAAGGAAAAAGAGTGGGTAGTAGGAGCAGGAATAGGATATAGATTCTAATGAATAAAAACAAAAAAGGAACTGTAAAAGCAGCTCCTTTTTTGCGTGTATTAAATAATTAAGGAGAGTGGTATGAGGAGATTAAAGAGTTTACTAACATATATTTTCACTATAAAATTAGTCTATTGTGGAACTGTATCAGATTTGATAGATTATCAACTGTACAAAGATTTTGCAATGAATAAGGGACAATTTAAGGTTGGAGCAGTGAATGTAAAGGTAACGAGAAAAGATGGAAGTTTTAAAATCATAGAAGTTCCTATATTAGATTTCTCTTCAACTGACTCTAGTGCAGTAGGGACTTTAGTAGATCCTAATTATGTGGCTGGAGTAAAGCATAATAGAGGATATACTACAGTTAAATATGGGTATGATACAGGACATACGTATAAATTAATAGATAGAAATGAGAAGTCTAATAGAGATTATCATACCCCTAGACTAAATAAAGTAGTTACAGATGTAGCACCGACAAAGTATAAACAAGATGATACTTTGGTACAAGATTGGAAAAATAAATACTCAATGTTTGCTAGAGTTGGAAGTGGGCTACAATATATTCAGAGTGAGAATGGAGATAAGACATATGAAGCCTATGCTTACCAATATCTTACTGGTGGACTTATAACAAGTGACATGCTGTATAAAGGGATATGGGTAGATGATAGAGGGGAAAATATGAATAGTTACTTAGATAAAAGCCCTCTACCAATATACATAGAGCAAGGAGATAGTGGCTCACCATTATGGGGATTTAATAATGAGACTCAAGAGTGGGAATTAGTTGCCTTTGGAATGGCAATATCTGCAACTGTAAGTATATATATTCCAGTAGATAGAGAGTTTATGGAGCAGGTTATGCAAGAGGATTATCTTCCAGAAGTAAAGGATCTGAAAGCTGAAGGTGAGATAGTCTGGGGAGCAACAAAAACAGAAGAGGGAAGTAATACAGGAACTGGAACTATAACTCAAGGGGATAGTAGCTGGACATATAATGGGTTAAAATCTGATTTAGATTTATCAAAGGCTACAAATGATGAACTCAACTATACAAAGCATCTGACTTTTGCTGGAGAGGGTGGAACTATAAAGCTAGAAGACTCTATAAATATGGGAGCTGGAAAGCTAACATTTAAAAATGATTACACTGTAAAGGGAGAAACTGGAAATGAAACCTGGGTAGGGGCAGGTATAGAAATAGATAAAGGGAAAGAGGTTCTTTGGCAGGTAAATGGAGTAGCTGGAGATGCACTTCATAAGATTGGAGAGGGAACTCTTCATGTAAATGCCACTGGAATAAATCAGGGAGCTCTAAATGTAGGAGATGGAACAGTAATACTGAATCAACAAGCTGATGCTGATGGAAATAAGCAAGCTTTTGACTATATAGATATAGTGAGTGGAAGAGCGACAGTTGTATTAAATGATGCAGAGCAGATAGATACCTCAAAGATTAACTTTTTATTCAGAGGTGGAAGACTTGATGTAAATGGAAATGAGATAGAGTTTGGGGATATTAATGCTGTAGACTCTGGGGCTATGATAGTAAATCACAATGGTGATAAAAAAGCTATTATTAATATAGATACAGATAAATTTAAAAGAGATGCCTCTATCTATCATGGACAATTTGGAGAGTCTGATGAGGATAGAGTAAATGGTGAAATGGATATAAATATTGGTGGAGAGAGTAAGAAAACATTTGCTATAACTGGTGGAAGCAATATAAAAGGGGATATAAATGTTAGTAATACAGATCTGATATTATCAGGTGGAAGAGATCTACATGCTGGAGAGAAAATAAAGGATACAACAGTTAATGGAGATTACTATTACAGTGAATTTAATGTAGAAAATATAAATCTGTCAGAGGGTTCTAGCTTACATGAGAGTATATACTCAGTAGTCAATGGAAATATCAATACAACAAAGGATAATGAGGTAGTTATAGGATATGTTGAGGGAGAGACTGAATATGTTTATGATGAAACTCAAGAGACTAAGACTCAGACAGCTATTGCAGTTATTTTAAGTGATCTAGCAGCAAATAATAGATTTAATGAGGTAACTACTTATCATAGTGGAGATATAAATTTACAAGATAATTCTCAGTTAAAGGTAGGATATGCCTATGTAGATGGAGATATAACTTCTGAAGATAGTGAGATAGAGATAAAAGATTCTGCACATATTGGTGATGTAGAGTTATCTAATTCGAAATTTGTAGTGTCTAATACTCCACTAGAGGGAAAGTTAAGTTCATCAAATAGTGAAGTAAATATAAGTGACTCACTTCATGAGGGAGATATATCCCTATCAAATTCAAATTTAGTAGTATCTAATACTGTTTTAAAAGGAAAAATTCTTTCTCAAAATAGTGAAATAAGTCTGAGTAATTCGGGGCAAAATGGAGATATTAACTTAAAGGATTCGTCATTAAAAGTTGTTAGTGCTTCTATAGATGGGGATATAACTTCAGAAAATAGTAGAGTTAACTTAAAAGATTCTAAATTAAAGGGAAGTATAATGAGTGATTCTACAGTAAATTTAGACGGAAGTGAATGGGATATAACAGGAACTTCTCAAGTTGGTGATTTAAACTTAAATGAGGCTAAGTTGGTCTTTGATGAAACTGGAGAGAGTGGAGAATTTTATACACTAACTGCTGATAGGATGAGTGGAACAGGAAGCATCTTTTTCAATGCAGATATGTCAAATGGTGAGATTAATGACAAGGTTTTTGTAAAGAAAGCAGATGGAGATATAGATTTAAAGATAGATATTAGAAATAGTAGTTTAGCTAAATCGATGGAGTATGGAAAAGATTATCTGTTTATGACAATCTCTGATATAGAAAATAGTAGGGTAACAGTATCATCTTTTGATGGAAAAAACTATTTAGATATGGGACCAGTTAGAGTTCAGATAGAGGAGAAAAATGGAAATGTAATTGTATCAACACCAGATTACTTTAGAAAAGAGAGCTTAAGTGATCTTTCAAATGCTGTTGTATCAGAGTATAGTGCTAGGGTAACTATGTTAAAAAATCAGACTTCTCTTTTAAGAGATTCTATGTCTGATATGGCCCCTGGATATTTCCAAGAGGGAGCTTCATATATAGGTAACTACTCTAGTTCAAAGTATGAGAGTGATAAATTTAGAGAGTATGAACAGAAGATAATCACTCATGGATTTACCTATGAAACAGTGGAGGAGCAAAAGACAGGGCATACTCTATATGACGGAAAAGCTTTTATCTATGGAAAATCAAATATTGCTTATGATGGAGATTATTCTGGAAAGATAGAGAATTATTCACTTCATTCCTATTCTAAGTTATATAATGACAATGGTTACTTTGTAAAAAGAGTATTTGGAGTAAACTATTTGGATGGAAGTATAAATTCTGGAGATTATGAAAGCTATGCAGGAAATATGGGAACTGGATTTGGAATGGATAGAGATTTAAAATATATGAAATTAACAACAGGAGTGGATTTAACTCTATACTATTTACCAAAGACAAGCTATACTTTAGAGGATAGACACAATGATGAGTATAGGGTGACAAGTAACAAGGAGATAATCTTTGAAATAAATCCAGAAGTGAGAGCTGAAACAGAGTTTTGGTTATCGAAGCTAAGAGTCAATACCTATGGAACACTATCATATGAGTTTAATAAGTATCTGTTAAATAATGCACCAAAGATGGATATACATGATATTAGTACGACAAGTGGAGTAGCAGAGAGAGGAACAGTAACAAAGATAGGAACAGATATAAAGATAGAAAATATAGGAGTAGGTTTAGAATTAAAATATTTTTCAGGGGCAGAAAGTTCAGAAAAAGTTACTGGAACAGTAAAAGCAAGTTATAAGTTTTAATATAAAAAACTCATAGAATTATCATAAAAAATAGTATAAAATATTGGAAAATCATAAAAATAGAGGGTGAGTATATGAAGATAGGAGTAGTTTTAGAAGGTGGAGGAATGAGAGGTATCTATACAGTTGGAGTATTAGATGCTTTTACAAAGCATAAATTTATGCCAGATTATTTAATCGGGGTATCTGCTGGAGCTTCAAATGGGGTTTCATATATCTCTAGACAGGAAGGAAGAGCTCTTAGAACTAATATTGACTATATAGGAGACAAGAGATACTTGAGTTGGAGCAACTATATAAAGACTGGCTCACTTTTTGGAATGGATTTTTTATACGAAGAGATTCCACAAAAATTGGATCCATTTGATTATGAAAGTTTTTTTGAAAATCCATGTGATTTTAAAGTTGGAGTTACAAATGCTGAAACTGGAAAGGCAGAGTTTTATGGAAAGGATTCTCTTCGTGATGGGGCAACAGTTTTAAAGGCCTCGTCATCCATTCCGCTTGTAGCTAATCCTGTAAATTATAGAGGAAATACATACTTTGATGGTGGAACTGCAGCTCCAATTCCTGTAGGAGAAGCTTTAAAAGATGGATGCGATAAGGTAATAGTGGTTTTAACAAGAGATAGAAATTTTATAAAACCACCATTGAGATGTTTTCCCTTAGTAGCTTGGAAGATGAAAGAATATCCGGCTATGGTAGAGTTGTTAAAAAGACACCATGAGGTATATAAAGAGAATCAAGAGGAGATAAGAAAGTTAGAAAAAGAGGGTAAAGCTATGGTTATAGCCCCAGCTGCTCCTCTACAAATAAATAGATTTGAGAAGAGCAGAGAGAGGCTATTAGCTGTTTACCATCAAGGTCTTGCAGATGGTGAGAGGTTTATAAAAGATTTTAAAGGAGAAAAATGTGAAAGAGTTGATTAAAAATTTAAATAAATTAAAAGAAAGTTATAACATAGAATTTAAATTGGCTAAAAATTCTTTTCCAAAAGAAGCTTTAAGTACATATTCAGCATTTGCAAATACAGATGGTGGGATATTGATATTAGGGATTGAAGAAAAAAATGGATTTATATCAGTTATTGGTGTAGAAAATACAGAGAAAATAAAAAAAGATATTTTTGATACATTGAACAATAAAAGTATAGTAAGTAAGAATATTTTAAATAATGAAAATGTAAGAGAAGAGGAAATTGAAGGTAAAAAAATAATCTTAATTGAAATACCTAAAGCTAATTATAAGGATAAACCTATTTACTTGAGAGATCAAATAAATTTAACATATAAAAGAAATCATGAGGGAGATTATAAATGTACTTATGAAGATATTAAACAGATGATAAGAGATTCAAGTGATGAATCTTTAGATAATCAATTGATATCAAAATTTTCGGTTGAGGATTTAGATGAAGAATCGATAAAATTATATAGAAAAACTTTCATAAATTTGAAGCCAGATCATATATTTAATTCTTTAAAAATAGAGGATTTTTTGATAAAGCTACGTGTATTGAGAAAAAATAGAAATACAGAAAGATTAGAACCAACATTAGCTGGACTTTTATTTTTTGGAAAAACAGAATCAATTAAAGAGGTATTACCATATTTTCATTTAGAATATTTAGATAAAAGTGTAGTAGGACAGGAAAGATGGCAAGATAGAGTAGTATATGATGGAACATGGGGAGAAGGGAATTTATATAATTTTTTTAATTTAGTTATTAGAAAATTATACTTAGGGATTGAAAAGAGCTTCAATTTACTAAATGATTATAAAACTAGAGGGGAATATTCTGAAGTTCAAATAGCATTGAGAGAGATACTTGTTAATTCTATAATACACGCTGATTATAAAATAGAAGATTCTTTAAAAATAATAAAATATAGTAATTACTTCGAATTCCATAACCCTGGTGGATTAAAAATATCAAAAATGGAATTTTTTAATGGGGGATATTCAAAACCAAGGAATGAAAACATTGAGTTTTTATTTAGAATGATAAATTTATGTGAAAGAGCAGGAACGGGTATCCCGAAAGTATTAAAAGTAACCAACGAAAGAAAATTTAAATTTCCAGAAATAGAAGATAATGGGAAAAAATTTATTTTTAGATTTTGGAATACTTCTTTACTAGATAAGTTGATTTTAGAAAATGAAAAAGAGCGATTGATATTGGAATATGTTTTAAAGAATTTAAGAATCACTAATGTTCAAGCAAGAGAAAATTTAAACTTAAAAAAACATGAAGCAGCTGATTTATTTAATAAACTAATAGAAAAGGGATATTTACAAAGAAATGGCATAGGAAGAGGAATTTACTACACTTTAAATTGTAGTGAAGAAGAATCAAAAACAAGATTAATAGGACAAGTTTCATATTTAGTAGAGCGACTGAAAGAAATATTATAGAAAATTTCCGACGGAAAGTCCGACGCAAAATAATTTTAAACTTAGCTAAAAATAAGACTTAAAATAAAAAAGCGACGGAAAATCCGACGCAAAATTATTATAAAATATCATTTAATTTAAATTTATTTACAAATTTTTCAGCTTCAAGAATAAAATTATCTAAAAATTCAATATGGGCTAATATGCTATTTTTACCAGGACCACCTAGTGTGGTTCTTTTTTCTACGCAATTTTTTATAGATATAGTTTCGTAGATAGTTTCATCAAAAAGGAGTGAGAAATTTTTATAATCTTCAATAGTTAAATTTTCAAAGGTAGTATTGTTATCAATACAGTAAGCAACCATACTTCCAACTATTTTGTAAGCATCTCTAAAACTCATTCCCTTTTCAGTTAAAAAATCAGCTACATCAGTTGCATTTATAAAGCCTTGAGAAGCTGCTAAAAGCATTTTATCTTTTTTTACAGTCAAAGTATGTAACATTCCAATAAAAACGTTTAAACAACCTTTTACAGTGTCTAAGGCATCGAAGAAATTCTCTTTATCCTCTTGCATATCTTTATTATAGGCTAACGGTATCCCCTTCATAGTTGTAAGTAGTGCCATAAGATCTCCAAATACTCTTCCACTCTTTCCTCTGATCAATTCAGCAGCATCTGGATTTTTCTTTTGTGGCATGATACTACTTCCAGTAGAAAAGGAGTCACTTAGTTCAATGTAACCATAATCGTTGGAACTAAATATGATTATCTCCTCACAAAAACGTGAAAGATGGACCATTATTAGAGAAAAAGTATTCATAATCTCAATGAGATAATCTCTATCACTTACACTATCCATGCTGTTCCAAGTTGGAGCTGAAAATCCTAACAGAGAGGCTGTAAAACCTCTATCAAGAGGATAAGTAGTTCCAGCTAGAGCTGCAGATCCTAAAGGAGATGTATCCGCCAAATTTATAGCATTAGAGAGTCTAATATAGTCTCTTCTAAACATTTCAGCATAAGCTAAAATATAGTGGGCAAAAGAGACTGGTTGAGCTTTTTGAAGATGAGTAAATCCAGGCATATATGTAGATATATTCTCTTTAGCTATAGAGGTAATAACCTCTAATAAATCTAGTAAAAGGGCTTGAACCTTTACAACTTCATCCTTTGTAAAAAGTTTCATATCCACAGCTACTTGGTCATTTCTACTTCTTCCAGTATGTAGTTTTTTTCCAGTATCTCCGATTCTATCAATTAAAATTTTTTCAATATTCATATGTATATCTTCATATTCGATAGAGAATTGAATTTTACCATCTTCAATATCTTTTAAAATATCTCTCAATGTTTTCTCAATAAGTTTTGCTTCCTCGTTAGATATTATTCCTTGCTTTCCAAGTCCTCTTACATGAGCAATACTCCCCATAATATCATATTTATATAATCTTTTATCAAAGTTTATAGAAGAATGAAAATCTAATATTAGATGACTTGCTTTCTCTTTAAATCTTCCAGAAAAAAATTGCATAAAATCCCTCCTAATTTTTTTGTTTTATTTTAATTATTATTAATAAAGTTAATTGGACAATAATACAAATTAATAAAATAATATAATTTTGAAAAAATCCACCAACTAAGAAACCTATAAATGATAAAATTCCATTGATAATAGCATAAAATATTTGTGTTCTAACATGTTCAATATGGCTGCAACCAGATCCTGCTGAAGCTAAAATAGTAGTATCAGATATTGGAGAACAATGATCTCCAAAAAGTCCTCCAGATAAAATAGCTCCAATTGTTATATAAAGTGGTGCATTTAAAGTAAAGGCCATAGGAATGACAATAGGAATCATAATGCTATATGTTCCCCATGAGCTTCCAGTAGCAAAAGAGATAATACAACCGAGTATAAAAGCTATTGCAGGAATAAATCCAGAAGCAAGATCTATACTTTTCATAAAATTAACAATATAATTAGCAGAACCAAGATTTTTATTAACAGTTCCTAAAGACCAAGCTAATATAAGAATTATAGCTATTTGAGTCATTTTAGTGATTCCAGTTAAATAAATTGTAAAGATTTCTTCAAAGGATTTACTTTTATTAATTAGCATCATTAGAGCTAAAGCAATGGCAGCATATAGATAGCCACTACTTAGTGCTGCTCTAAATTCACTTCCTGAAAATCTTTTAAACATAAAATCATAACCTAACATTCCAAATAAAGTTACTAACAAGATAAGAATAGGAAGCCAAACATAAATTGGTTTAGCATTTTCTACAATATATTCCTTTTTTTCTTTTATTTCAACTTCTATATCTTTATCAATATTTTCTTCAGCTTTTTTCATAGGACCAAAATCTAACTTTAAAAGAGCTAAAGCAGGAACAATGATTAAAGCAAGAATTGGATAAATATTAAATGGAATTGATTTTATAAAAGCTTCGTAATCAGATATATTTAGATTAAGAAGTTCAAATTCTTTTTGTAAAAGTCCAATAATGAAAACTCCCCATCCAATAAATGGTACAAGAACAGCTATTGGAGAAGAAGTAGAATCTAAGATAAAAGCTAATTTTTCTTTTGATACTTTTAATTTTTTAAAAAATGGTGCAAAAATAGGACCAACAATTAAAGGGGTACCCAAATCTGAGAAAAATATTATAATTCCAGCAAGATATGCAGCAAGTTGAGCCTTAGTTTTAGAGTTTATAAGTTTTCCAACACTTTGAGCAAAAGCATAAGCTCCTCCAGAACGCATCATAAGCTCTATGAATCCCCCAATAAATAACATTAAAACAATAACTCCAGCATTGTAACTATCTGTTAGTTGCTTTACAAAGTAATCAGTCATTAAAGTTTTTGTTGTAATTACAGGATTGTAATTCAACAAAATTAAAACTCCAATAAATACACTAGAAAATAAAGATAAAATTACATTTTTAGTCTTAATTGCCATAGCTACAGCTATAATGATAGGCAATATTGACAAGAAACCATAGTTTTCCATAAAATCCCTCCCTTAAATCAAAAAAACCAGCTAAATAGCTGGTAAATTCTATAAAAAAAGCCAATAGTAAAACTATTGGCTAAAAAACATAGATATGCTCATAGGATAAAAATATCCTAATCTTTACAAAATTAGACCTAGCCATAATTAAAATATATTAAATTTGTATTTTAATATGCCTTTGCCTTAATTTCATAATCTATTCCCCCTTAAATTTTATTAAATACAAGTATAGAGGAAAAAGATTAAATTGTCAATAAAAAATTACATATGTATTAGTTTAAAGGAAGAATTTGGATTTCTACTCTTCTGTTTTCTGCTCTTCCTTCTGCTGTACTGTTAGTTGCTCTTGGGTTGTTTATTCCATGTCCAACAGATGTAACTCTAGAAGAAGCTACTCCTTGAGAGATTAGATAATTTCTAACGCTGTCAGCTCTTCTTTGAGAAAGATCTAAGTTGTAGCTAGCTGCTCCTGTGTTGTCAGTATATCCATTTACAACTATTCTAGTTTCTGGATATTGTACTAGAACAGAAGCTATAGAGTTTAATGGACTGTAGAAGTTAGAAGCTATATTAGCACTGTTAGTAGCGAAAGTAACTCCTCCTGGAAGGTAAAGATTTAAGTTATCTCCTTCTGTGCTAACTTCTACTTCAGTATTTTTTAATCTCTCTCTTAGTTCTTGCTCTTGGTGATCTCTATATGCTCCCCAACCTAGTCCAGCTAAAGCACCGATTCCAGCTCCGATAAGAGTTCCTTTAGTATCTTTACCGATAAGTTGTCCTATTAATGCTCCTGCAGCAGCTCCACCAGCTGTACCAGTTGTTTTCTTATTAACTGATCCAGTTTCATCCATAAATGGAGAAGAAGTACATCCAGTTAAAGTTAAACCTAATAATATACCACCTAATATTTTTTTTGTATTTTTCATAAAAATACCCCCCTGATTTAAATATATAAATACTCTAGGTATATTATATAATAAATTTAAAAAAAATTCTAAAGGATTTTAAAAAAATTTTTAGAATTTTTATCTATTTTTTTAGAGAAAATACAAAAAATAAAAAGAAAATTAAAAAATATGTTGTTATAAATTTAATAAAATCAATGGTTAGTGAAGTGGTTTAAAAAAAGTGAAAAAATTTTTAAAAAAAATGTTGACAGTTTTTGATATAGGTGCTATAATTATTCTTGTCTTGAGAGAAAGGCGTCGGAATATAGCGCAGTCCGGTAGCGCATCTGCCTTGGGAGCAGGGGGCCGCAAGTTCGAATCTTGCTATTCCGACCATTAAATCTGCGGGAATAGCTCAGTTGGTAGAGCGTCAGCCTTCCAAGCTG
>UMEL01053407.1_pt1 | contig 23240 bp, 20 predicted proteins | sample 1964741 | NCBI WGS metagenome assembly UMEL01 (sample SAMEA4836019, study PRJEB28245) | human gut metagenome | biome: gut microbiome; material: fecal sample | place: Denmark | collected 2008
GTTAACGTGCGGTTTGCTTCTTTCGAATTTTTCTTTAGCCATTTAAATTCTCCTCCTAAGGTTTTTTAAATTTATTATTAGTTGTGGTTGGTGCTAGGCACCAACCTTATTTATTTTTATTTTATAATCAACAAAGATTATTATTTTCCTCTTTGTTCTTGAATAGCTTTTTGGATTGAAGCTGGTACTTGTGTATACTCAGCAAATTCCATTGAGTAGTTAGCTCTTCCTTGAGATTTAGATCTTAAGTCAGTTGCATATCCGAACATTTCTGATAAAGGTACTTTAGCAGTTATGATCTTAGCACCATTTCTATCGATCATTCCACCGATCATTCCTCTTCTTGAGTTTAAGTCTCCGATGATATCTCCCATGTACTCTTCTGGAGTAGTTACTTCTACTTTGAATACTGGTTCAAGGATGATTGGGTTAGATTTTGCTGCAGCTTGTTTAACAGCCATTGATCCAGCAACTTTGAACGCCATTTCTGACGAGTCAACTTCGTGGTATGATCCATCATATAATGTTACTTTTACGTCAACAACTGGATATCCTGCAACAACTCCACTTTCAAGAGCTTCTCTACATCCTTTTTCAACTGCAGGAATATATTCTCTAGGGATAACTCCTCCAGTAATTTTGTTAACAAATTCAAATTCTTTTCCTGGGTTTGGCTCAAGGATAATTTTAACGTGTCCGTATTGTCCTCTTCCTCCAGATTGTTTTGCATATTTAACTTCTTGGTCAGTTGTTCCAAGTATTGTTTCTCTATAAGCAACTTGTGGTTTACCTACTGTAGATTCAACTTTGAATTCTCTCTTCATTCTATCTACGATGATTTCAAGGTGAAGTTCTCCCATTCCTGAAATGATAGTTTGTCCAGTTTCTTCATCAGTTTTAACTTTGAATGTAGGGTCTTCCTCAGCAAGTTTTGATAAAGCGATTCCCATTTTCTCTTGGTCTGCTTTTGTTTTTGGCTCAACAGCAACAGAGATAACTGGTTCTGGGAATTCCATTTTCTCAAGAACGATTGGTGCATCTTCAGCACATAGAGTATCTCCAGTAGTAGTTTCTTTTAATCCTACTGCTGCAGCGATATCTCCACAGTAAACTGCATCGATTTCTTCTCTTTTGTTAGCGTGCATTTGAAGAATTCTTCCCATTCTTTCTTTTTTACCTTTTGTAGAGTTTAGAACATATGATCCTTTCTCTACTATTCCAGCATATACTCTAAAGAATGTTAACTTTCCAACAAATGGGTCAGTCATAACTTTGAATGCTAGAGCTGCGAATGGAGCTTCGTCAGACATTTCTCTATCTATTTCGATAGATGGATCTTTCATATCTGTTCCTTTTACCATTGCAACGTCTGTTGGAGCTGGCATGTAATCAACGATAGCGTCAAGTAATGCTTGAACTCCTTTATTTTTGAACGCAGTTCCACAAGTTACTGGAACGATTACGTTTTCTATTGTAGCAACTCTTAAAGCAGATCTGATTTCTTCTTCAGAAATTTCTTCTCCACCAAAGAATTTTTCCATTAACTCGTCGCTAGTTTCAACGATTGATTCTAACATGTGTTGTCTTAATTCTTCAGCTTGATCTTTTAATTCTGCTCTGATTTCTCTTATTTCGAAGTTTTGTCCGTTGTCTGAGTCAACTGGCCATACTACTTCGTGCATTTTTATTAAGTCAACTACTCCTTCGAAGTTATCTTCTGCTCCGATTGGTAATTGAATAGGTACAGGATTTGCTCCTAATTTTTCTTTAATATCGTTTACACACATATTAAAGTCAGCACCAATTCTATCCATTTTGTTGAAGAATGCGATTCTTGGTACTTTATATTTGTCAGCTTGTCTCCATACAGTTTCTGATTGAGGTTGTACCCCGTCAACTGCTGAGAAAACTGCAACCGCACCGTCTAGAACTCTTAGAGATCTTTCAACCTCTACTGTAAAGTCCACGTGTCCTGGTGTGTCTATTATATTTATTCTGTGACCTCTCCAGAAACAAGTTGTAGCAGCTGAAGTAATTGTGATACCTCTTTCTTGCTCTTGTTCCATCCAGTCCATTGTAGCTCCACCTTCGTGAACCTCTCCTAATTTATGTTCTACTCCTGTATAGAATAGGATTCTTTCAGTAGTAGTAGTTTTTCCTGCGTCGATATGAGCCATGATTCCAACGTTTCTAGTCATATCTAATGAAACTTTCCTAGCCATTAAAATTTCCTCCTCGAATTTTTTAAAACGGATTAACGTCCTATACAGAATAATTAGATTTTATAGTGTGCGAAAGCTCTGTTAGCTTCTGCCATTTTATATGTATCTTCTTTCTTCTTAATAGTAGCTCCTTCGTTGTTAGCTGCTGCGATTAATTCTGCTGCTAACTTCTCGATCATACCATACTCTTTTCTTTGTCTTGTATAAAGAGTTAACCATCTGATAGCTAAAGTTTGTTGTCTATCTGCTTTAACTTCTACTGGTACTTGGTAAGTAGCTCCTCCGATTCTTCTTGATCTAACTTCGATTTGTGGTTTGATGTTTTCTAAAGCTTGTTTAAATACATCGTACCCCTCTTGACCAGTTTTCTCTTTTATTAAATCCATAGCTGAATAGAATATTCCTTCTGCTATTGCTTTTTTACCATCTAACATGATTGAGTTGATAACTTTAGTTACCACCTTATCAGAATATCTAGAATCAGGTAGTACATCTCTTTTTACTGCTGCTCTTCTTCTTGACATTTTTAACTGTTCACCTCCCTATAATTACGCTTTTTTAGCTCCATATTTAGATCTTGATTGTTTTCTCTTAGCAACTCCAGCTGTATCTAAAGCTCCTCTTATAACTTTATATCTAACCCCTGGTAAGTCTTTTGTTCTTCCTCCTCTTACAAGTACGATTGAGTGCTCTTGTAAGTTGTGTCCCTCTCCAGGAATGTAACAAGTAACTTCGATTCCGTTAGTTAATTTTACTCTGGCAACCTTTCTTAAAGCTGAGTTAGGTTTCTTAGGTGTAGTAGTATAAACTCTTACACAAACTCCTCTTCTTTGTGGGTTTCCTTGTAATGCTGGTGATTTTTTCTTTTCTGATAGAGTGTCTCTACCATTTTTTACTAATTGACTTAAAGTAGGCATTTTACCCTCCTTCCTAATTTTTTTATATTATTTTAATTATTATAACTTGAATATTATAATGGTTTATTACCAAAAAGTCAATAAAAATATAGCTACATTTTATAAATCCTTCTTATTATATCATAATTTTTAAAAATTATAAAGAGTTTTTTTAATTTTCCTTTATTTTTCTAAGCTTCTCCTCTTAGAGATTTTAATTCCTCTTCTAGACTTTCCCACTCTTCCATAACTGTCATTATCTCCATATCAAAATCTTCCAATTCTTTTTGAATAGTAAGAAGCTTATCCAAATCATTTACCCTTCCAGCTTCATTATACTCTTCCTCTTTTAAAGCTTTTTTCTCTTCAAGCTTGGCTAGTGTTTCTTCAGCTTTAACTATTTTTTTCTCAAGAGATGAGATTCTATTTTTATTTCTTTTTTGCTCTTCATAGCTAAGCACTGCCTTATCCTTACTCTCATCCTTTTCCTTTACTCCATCTCTCTGTTGTAGATAGCTATTATAATCTCCTTTAAACATAACAGCTCCATCTTTTTTTATCTCATATATACTATTTACAACACAATCTAGGAAGTTTCTATCGTGAGATACCACTAATATTGTTCCTGTATAATCCTCTAAAGCTTCCTCTAATATCTCTCTTGAATATATATCTAAGTGGTTAGTAGGCTCGTCTAATATTAAGAAGTTTGGCTTTTCTAACATCAGTTTCATAAAAGCAACCCTTGCCTTCTCTCCACCACTTAAGCTTTTTATCTCTTTATATACATCATCTTCACTAAATAAAAAACCTCCACATATATTTCTTGCTTGTTCCTCACTCAGTGTGAAATTATACATTAACTCCTCTATAATAGTTCTGTTTAGATTTAACCCTTGGTGGTTTTGATCATAGTAACCAATCTTTACTCTATCTCCAATTTTAAACTCTCCACTAGAAGCTGTTTCAAGTGAGTTTACTATCTTAAGAAGTGTTGATTTTCCTACACCATTTTTTCCTATTATTCCTACTCTATCCCCTCTATATACATCTAAATTTATATTAGAGAATATTTTTTTTCCTTCAAAAGATTTTGACATATCTTTTATTCTTAATACTAGGTCTACACTAGTTAAATCAGTTTCAAACTTCAACTTCATATTCTTTCTACTGATTACAGGGTTTTCCATCTTTTCCATTCTATTTAAAATTTTTTCTCTTCCTCTAGCCTGTTTAGATTTTACCCCTGCCTTATATCTTCTGATAAACTCTTCCATTTTTCTTATCTTATCCTGCTCTTTATCAAAAGCTTTTACAGCACCAGTAATATAAGCTTCCTTTTGAATAGTATAATCTGTATAGTTTCCATTATAAGTTTTTAATGTTTTTCCTTCCATTTCAAATACTCTGTTTACTACATTATCTAAAAAATACACATCATGTGAAATTACCATTACAGCTTTTTTATAATCCTTCAACATCTTTTCAAGCCACTCTATTGCATTTAAATCTAAGTGGTTTGTAGGCTCGTCTAGTATTAAAAGCTCTGGCTCTTCAAGTAGTATCTTTCCTAGAGCTACCCTTGACATCTGCCCTCCAGACAGATCTCCAACCTTACTATTCCATAAGTTTTCTGATAAACTCAGTCCATTTAAAATCTGCTTTACTTTGTATTCAACAGCATATCCTTCATTTTGCTCATATCTAGCTGTTATTTTTCCTAGCTCTTCCATAGTTTTATCAAAATCATCTAAATTTTCAGCTAATATTATATTCAGCTCTTGAATTCTGTGATAATCCTGTCTAAGATTATCAAATACAGTCATCAGCTCTTCAAAGATAGTATTCTCTTTGTTTAAATTTGGATTTTGAGAAAGGTAGCCTATTTTTAAGCCACCTTTCTTTGCTATTGTTCCTCTTTGATTTGTAGCAGGGTCTACCTCATCATACTCAAGTCCTGTAAGTATCTTTATTAAAGTTGACTTTCCAGCCCCATTTACTCCAATTATCCCTATCTTATCCTTTTCATCTACAGAGAAACTAACATTTTTAAATAGTGTTTCTCCAGAAAATCCCATATATAAATCATTAACTTGTAAAAGTGCCATCTCTAACTATCCTTTCAATAAATTTTTGTTATCCTATCTATTATATCATACTTTTATATACTTACTGATAAATTTCTTACTCATTGATTGTTTCTTTAGGATAGATCTTATTTATTGTTCCATATATTACTGGGAAAATAAATAAAGTAAGCATTGTAGAGGCAAATAATCCAAAAATTATTGTAGCTGCCATATCTCCATATAGTGGATCCCAAAGTAGTGGAATCATTCCAAATATAGTTGTAAGTGCAGCAAGTCCTACTGACCTTATTCTACTTACAGCTGAATCAACTAAAGCTAAGAACTTATCTTTTTTCAATACATCCATCTCATAGTTAATTTCATCCATCATAACTATCATATTCTTAATCATCATTCCAGTTAGAGAAAGAGCACCTATTATTGACATAAACCCAAAACTCTTACCTGTTAGAAATAACCCTGGAGCTATTCCGATTATAGCAAGAGGAAGTGTTATACTTATTAAAATAGGAGTCTTTATATTTCCAAAAAGAAGTACACATATTATAAACATAAGCATTGCTGGTATTGGAGTTGCCATAGCTATCGCCATATTATTTTTCTCCTGTTCATGAGCTTCTCCTAACCAAAACATCTTATATCCCTTTGGAAGTTTTATCTCCTCTATCTTAGATTTAAACTCTTTTCTAACATCTTCTGCAGCCACTCCTACTGGAACATCACACTGAACAGTTATAGTTCTAACTCTATCCCTTCTCCAAACTTGTCCCTCTTCAAATACAAATTTTCCTCCATTTGTTACAGCTGATAGCGGTTGTGATTCTAAACTCAATCCCCAGATCGGAGTCTGCTCTATATTAGTTAACTGATTTTTTCCCTCTTTTCCTCTCTCTTTTAATAAAACTGTAACCTGCTTACTATCCTGTTTTATCTTACCTATTGGCATTCCCTCTCCACTTCTCATAACTCCTGTTCCTAGATCTATTGGAGATATATCAGCTCTTCTTCCTTTAACTTGAGAGTAATCAGCTTCCCAAGCTAGTAATTTATTTCTCCAGTTATTTTTTACATTTAAAGCTCTCGGAGATGTTTTCATTATCTCTGTAGCCTCTTGAGCTAAGTCTCTTAGTATTTGTGGATCTGGTCCAGAAAATGCAACTTCTATTGGATATTGTGCTGGTACTCCATTCGGATATTTCTTCACACTTACTGTTACTCCAGCTATATTTTTATTTGCAAACTCTACTGCCTTTGCTCCTACTCTCTCTACATCTTTTACCTTTTTTACATTTAGTATAAGTTGAGCAAAAGATGTATTTGGCATCTCTGGTATAGTTGCTGTATAGTATCTAGATGGTGAAGCCCCTATAGTACTAGTTATATTAACTACTTCCTCATCTTGTAAAAGATAATCTCTTAATTTCTCACTAGCTTCCTCTATTACCTCTATTTTACTTCCCTCAGGTGCCCACATATTTATAGTAAATCCTCTCTTATCTGAGTCAGGGAAGAAAGTTTTAGGAATAGCTATAAATAGTAAACAGCTTCCTATAAAAACACCTAAAAGTATTGATAACACTAACTTTCTTTTATTTAGAAGTAAAATCAGAAAACTTTTAGCCTTTTTATAAAATCTCTTCTCTCTCTCACTCTCTGTTGTAACCTTTCCTCCTTCAAGATAAAGCTTACAGTATACAGGAGTCTGAGTAAGACATAGTACCCAACTTAGTAGTAATGATATACCAATAACCCAGAAAGATGAGCTTACATACTCACCTACGTATGTTGGCATAGTTGCTCCTGGTAAAAATGCAATTGCCGCTATAAGAGTTGCTCCAAGTAGTGGAATAGCTGGCTTATAAGTTGACTCCTTCAACGCTTCCTCCATACCCATTCCCTTACTTCTTCTTACAAGTACTCCATCAACTATAACAATCGAGTTATCTACTAACATTCCCATAGCTATAATAAATGAACCCAATGAAACTCTCTGCATATCTATATTCATACCATACATAAATACTAAAGTTCCTAGAATAGACAGTACTAATCCACTTCCTATTATCAATCCACTTCTCATTCCCATAGTAAAAAGTAAAACTCCAACCACTGTAACAACTGATAAAATAAGATTTACTACAAAGTTATTAATTGCTGTTGTTACCAATTCTGGTTGATAATACACTTTCTCTACGTTTATCCCAACTGGTAATTTCTCTTTGATCTCTTCTATTTTTTTATCTATTTTCTCACCAGTTTTTACAACATTTGTTCCCTTCTCTGGAGATAATGATATTCCCATAGCCATCTTATTATTAAAATACATTTTTTGACTAATTGGCTCTACATACCCCTCTTCTAATGTTGCTATATCTCTTAGTCTTACTATTTGATTGCTACCATCAGGAAATTTTTTTGAAAAAACTATTAATTCTCCTAAATCATCTAAATTCTTTATATCATTATTAAACCTTATTGGTACTCTCAAATCTCCATAATCAATTACTCCACCACCAGAGATTAAGTTTTCACTAAGTAGAGTAGTAGCTATTATCTTAGTATTTAGTCCCATTGAACTAATCTTCTCTCTATCTATTATCACATTTATAGCATCACTTGTTTTTCCAAAAATAGCTACTTGATTGATACCTGATAAAGAGTTCAACTCTTTAGTAATATATTCTGTATACTTTTGTAGTTCTGAGTGTGTATAGCCATCACTAGTTACAGCTAAAAACATTCCATAAACAGAACCATAATCATCTAAAACAATAGGGGATATTGTTCCCAATGGAAGTGATAACTTGGCATCATTTACCTTCTTCCTTAAATTATCCCAATATTGATCTACCTCTTTTGCTGATAACCCCTCATCTAATTTTATCTTAACTTCGGAATATCCCGGCTTAGATACAGATTGAATATAATCTATATTTGGAAGTTTATTTACTGCTTCCTCTATCTTATCTGTTACCTGTAACTCTACAGTATGTGCATCTGCCTCTGGATATAGTGTTATTACTAGAGCTTCCTTTATCTTAAATTCTGGATCCTCTAATTTACCTAATCTGTTGTAGGAAAATATTCCTCCTATCACTAAGAGGAAAACTAAGAATCTTACAACTACTGTATTTTTTATTGAGTAATCTATAAATTTCATATTCTCCCCCTATAATACTTGTCCAATATTTGTGTCAGTAAATGATGGTAACTCATTTACTTTTTGCTCCTCACTTAACTCATGTACCCCTCTAGTCACAACCTTATCTCCAACCTCTACTCCAGATACAATTATCTTTCCATTATCATATGGAGCTATCATCTCCACCTCTTTACTTGTTACCTTACCATTTGAATATACCCATACCCTACTTTTTCCATCTCTTTCAAAGATCGCTTCTACTGGTATAGTTACCTCGTTTCTTCCTTGAGTATCACTTTCAAGTTTTACCATTCCAACTGTATCTATTAAAAGTCCATTATTTTTCTCTAAAAAATTAAATGTTACTGGGTAAGTCATTTTTCCAATACCCTTTACTTTTCCTATCTCTGCTATACTTAATTTATAGTGCTTACCATTAAAAATAAACTCTCCCGTTCCACTTTCAATTCCCTTTATATCTCTTTCAGATACATTTATTCTCACTTGCTTACTATTTTCAGAGGAGATTGCCACAACTGGTATTCCAGCCCCTACAACTCCACCCTCTCCCATAAATTTTTTACTAATATATCCATCATAAGGAGCTCTTAACTCTGTATCTTTTAATTGATTTTTACAATTCTCTACTCCCTGTAAAGCTTCTTGATATTGAGATAACATAGCTAGCTCTCCAGCACTTGCTGCCTTTACTCCTGCCAGAGCTTCATCATAACTCTTCTTTGGAATTGCTTTTTCTTTATATAAAACCTCTACCCTTTGATACTGTTTTCTAGCATTTTCAGCCACAGCCTTAGCTGATTCATAGGCATTTTTTGCTACCTTACTCTTACTTTCAAAGGCTTTTAATTGAACCTCATAATCCCTTCTATCCATTTGAGCTATCACATCACCTTTTTTAACGAAGCTTCCAACTTCTACCTCCATTTTTTCAATAGCTCCTGCAACCCTAAAGGCTAGCAATGTTTCATGTTCTGATATTACAATAGCCGGATACTCTAAACTTAACTTTTGTGGAAGAGATATTACTTCTGCTGTTTGAACAGGTCTAATCATCTCCTTACTCTCTTTTTCACATCCTAACATCATAACTGCTAAAATAGTTACTATTACTTTAAATTTCATATTCCTAGTTTCCTCCTCTAAATGGTGATTCACCCATAGCTATACTCAAAGCTCCTAGAGCCATCTCATACTGATACTGTGCCTTTTCTTTTAAACTCAAAGCTTCATTATACTCAGCTAGAGCTTGATAGTACTCTTCATCTCCTATCATCTCTACTTTTCTCTCCACTTTTCTTTGATTTAATTTTCCCTTTTCAGCTTCATAATTTAATTTTGCCATTCTCAATAACTCACCTGAAGTTTTTACATTTTCATAGGCTTTTGTCACTTCTAATACAGTAGTCATAAACTGTTTCTCTAAAGTTAATTCTCCAATTTTCTCTCTTCTCACAGCTTTCTTATACTCATTTATATTTTTAAATCCATTGAAAATACTTATTACTCCAGTTACGTTTCCATATAAAAAATCTGGATCTACAAGAGTTTGGTTACTATTATTAATATAACCTCCTCCTAGTACTATCTTAGGTAAAAAATTGGTAATAGCTATCTTCTTTAAATCCTCACTTATCTCTTTTCCCTTTTCTGTTATTTGTAAAATCTCATTTCCATTGAGAGCTTTATATACACAATCCTCTAATGGTGGCAGTGATACCTCATCTACTTCTATTTTCTCAATCTCTATATCCTCTTGTAAATTTAAATTAAGAGTTCTTTTAAGAGCCATCTTTGCTATTCTTAAATCCCTTTGATTCTTATTTAAAGCTATCCTTTGACTTTCTACAAAGGCCTGTACCTTTTGAAGTTCCCACTCCAATACCCCATCAACCTTTAAAGATGTCTCCACCTTTTTCTCCAATTCCAAGGTAGACTTTAAACTATTATTAAGTGTTTCACTCTCAGATTCTAAAGCTAGTATATAAAAATATTCACTCATAACTTGAAGTTGTAACATCTTATTGGCTAAGCTCTCTGCTAACTGGCTGATATTTTCTCCTTTTTTCATAGCACTATATAGATACCAAGTAGATGGCACAAATATTGGTATCTGAGCAGCTACACCAGTTGTATAAAAACTTTTATCTATCAGCTTAGTTTGAAGACTTGATGGTAAAGATAATGATCCTAATCCAGGTATTGAAATTGCTGGCATATTAAGATCCATCTCAATGTCGATTTCGTCATTTAATCTTGTATAACTCCCTCCTAAAGTAATAGTAGGCAAAAAGTTTCCAAAAGCTATTTTTTTGTCCAAAGTGGCTATCTCTCTTTCTAACCCCTTTATTCTTAGATCTAGATTTCTCTCTTTCGCTATTTCTAAGATCTCTTCTAATGAAAGTGTTTCTCCATACTTTTTCAAATACTCTCTTTCCTCTTGTATTGTAACGAGTTTTTCTTCTTTTACTTGATTATTACTACACCCTAATACAAGTATAGAAAAAAGTATTATCAAACTTTTCAATCTCATATCCCTCTCCTTTTTAGATATTTTTCTTAAATTAAAATTATTTAGCTCCTCCTTTTCATGATATAATGTTAACATATTTATTATTATTTAGCTATATATTTTCAGGAGGTTATATGTTGTATAAACTATTATTTTTTCTTTTTATCTCTATCTCTATTTTTGCAGATGGATATCAAAGTAAAAATGAACGAATATCTGCAATAGATAAAGAGATTGAAATTCTTATGGAGAAAAAATATGCTTTAGAAAATTTAAAAGAAAAAATATCAAAAATTAATTCAGAAGAAATTACTACTGGCAAATCTAATACACGTCCAAAGATTGCTCTTGTTTTAAGTGGTGGTGGTGCAAAGGGAGCTGCTCATATTGGAGTTCTAAAAGTATTAGAGGAGTATAAAATACCTATAGATTTTATCGTTGGTACCAGTGCTGGAAGTATTATTGCAGCTATGTATTCCATAGGTTACTCTCCAGAGGAAATCGAAAAAACTATACTAGATATGAATTTTTTCTCATTGATGAATAATAACAAAGATAGAAATTTAAGAAATATTGAAGATAAATTTATAAATGAAAAATATCCATTTAAGGTAAGTATTGATAAAGATATGAATCTATCCCTTCCTATGGGATTTTTAAATGGTGAGTACATATACCTACAACTAAAAAGTATATTTAGTCGGGCTGAAAAAATTAAAAACTTTGATGAATTTCCTATTCCCTATAGAGCTATTACAACTAATTTAAATAGTGGTGAAGAGGTTGTAGTAGGTAGTGGTGATCTTGCCCTTGCTACTTTTAAAAGTATGGCCATTCCAAGTTTTTTAGAACCAGTTCAAGATGGTGAAAATTACTATGTTGATGGAGGAGTAACAAGTAATCTTCCTGTTGATGTCGCTTTAGATATAGGAGCAGATATAGTTATTGCCGTAGATATTGGAGCAGACTCTTCTAAAATTGGAAGTAATTCCAGTGTTATAGCTGTACTTGATAAAATATCTACCTATAATGGTACCAAAAATACTGAATTTCAAAAGAAAATAGCTGATATTTTAATAGTACCAAATGTAAAAGAGCATAATACGATTGATTTTTCTAACCTTTCCTCTTTAGTCGATGAGGGAATTATTGCTACTCATCAATTTGATTATCTTCTTAAAAATCTAACTTTTGATAAAGAGTTTGAAAATCAAAAGGAGAGAGCTTTAAAAGAGAAAAAATTTAAAATATCAGAAGTAACTCTTTCTGGAAACTCAATTTTGACAGAGAGAAAAGTAAAAAATCTCTCACCAAATGTCAGCAATAAAACTTATACAAAAGAGGATTTAGAACTTTGGACTAAAAAAATATACTCTATTCCCTATGTAGAAAAGGTTTACTATGAGGTAGATGGTGAGAATATTCTTTTTACTATAAAAGAGAAGGATAGCATCAATATTGGAACCTCTCTAAACTATATTTCTGAATATGGTGCCTCTGTAAAAATAGCTACAACTATTCCAAACTTTGGTGTTTGGACACAAAACTATACTCTTACTGCAGAACTTTCAAAATATCCAAAAGTATTTTTAAATAATGTTTATTTCTACGAAATAGGAGATTTTAAGATTTTAGGCTCTTTTGATATTGGGTATAAAAACTTTCCTCTTTTTATATTCAAAGATGGAGATAAAGTATCTACTTATAAGAGTGAAATCTTTACTACTGAATTTGCTTTAGGTAGTACATTTTCTAATAGTACAGCAATGGGACTTAAATTAGGATATGAAAATTACTCTACTAGATATTATGAAGGGGATCAAAGCTACTCAGATTTTAAAGGAAATAATCAGTTTGCATATTTAAAACCTTTTATCTATTTTGATACCTTAGATAACAAGGCTTTTCCTTCTAGCGGAAGTACCTTCCTGATCCAAGCTTTTACAAGTGAAGAGCTTAAGAAAGAAAGTAACTATAACGGTTTTTCTGGAGTTTTCTCATTTAATTTTCCTATAACAAACAAACTTTCTCTATCTTTAGGTGGAAGCTTAGGAAAAATTTCAAGTGACTCTCTTGAAAATACAAAACTTTTTAGAATAGGGGGAAGTAAAAACTCTGAAATAAGTTACTCTTTCACCGGATTACCAATTATGGGAAGATATAGTGATGAGTTTTATATTGGATCTATTGGTATGAAATATAATCTTACAAATACACTCTACCTATTAGCTACTTATAATGTTTTAACCTATTCTAATGTAGACCTATCTTTTCAAAGAAAAACAGAACTTTGGAAAGATAAAGAGTACGGATATGGTGGAGGAATTGGTTGGGATACCTTCTTAGGTCCTATGTCATTTATGGTTTCAAATAATATAGATACCTCTTCTCCTCTGTTTGAACTATATTTAGGATATCTATTTTAGTTTGTTTAGCAAAATATATAATCAAAAAATTTTTTGAACTTGACTTTTTTGTAAAATAATAGTATTATCTTTTAGGATACTTATAAAATAAGTATCCTAATTTTTTTAAAATTATTTTGTAAAACTAAATTTTAGATATAAGAGATTTTAAGGAGGATAACTTATTATGATGTACTATATGAATGCTGGAGGTCCATTAATGTGGCTTCTTTTACTGATGTCTATTACTGCTTTAACTATTATCTTAGATAGAGGATTTTTCTTTTTCAAAAGAGAGAGAAACCATAATAAAAACTTTGAAAGAGATGTAATTAGAGAAGTTCAAAATGGAGATATTGACAAAGCTATCTCTATATGTGATAAAGAAAAAAACTCTGTTGGATATGTAGTTAAAGGATTTTTAAGTCGTTGTGAAAAAAATAGAGATTTCCACTACTATGATCAACTTTTAAAAGAGATTGCTTTCGATGAGATTAGTGCTCTTGAAAAAAGATTACATCTATTAGGACTTATTGGTAACACTGCTACTATGGTTGGATTGCTAGGGACAGTTACTGGTATGATAAAAGCTTTTAAAAATCTAGCTACATTTGGAGCTGGAGACCCTACTATCGTCGCTGGTGGGATATCAGAAGCTCTTATTACTACTGCTAGTGGATTATTTATTGCTATTCCTACAGTATTTGCTTATAATATATTTTCTAAAAAAATAGAGAATGCTGAGGGAGATATTGATAAAATAACTACTATAATTATAAATATTTTTACAGGTAAAAAATAGGTGATACTATGGGAAGATTCAGAAAAAAAAGAGGAGTTACTCCTATGGATATGACTCCGTTTATTGATATAGTATTTTTACTTATTATATTCTTTATGGTATCAACTACTTTTGATAAATATGGAAGAATTGATATTGATCTTCCTAGTGCCAATGTTACTACAAAGTCTGAAGATAATAAAAGTATCGAGATTATCATAGATAAAAATGAGAACTATTTTATAAATATCAATGGTAAAAGTGAGCCTATTGATATAAATAATCTTCCAAATATCTTAAACGGAGTTAAGGAAGTTACAATATCTGGTGATAAAGATCTTAAATATCAGATTATCATTGATACTGTAGCAAAAGTAAAAAATTGCGGTGTAGAAAATTTAGGAATAAATTTCTATGAGTAATAGAAAAAAAGGCGAAATCAATATTATTTATTTCTTTATTATTGCTATCCTTATACATCTTGCACTATTTATAGTTAAAACTTCACAAGTTAAAGGAGATACTCCTTTAATTCAGGGTACTCCTGGCCCAATAGGGCCAGTATCTGTTCAAGTAAGAACAATTAAAGCCCCAAAAGTTAATCCTGCTCCACTTCCACCGCAACCAAAAATTGAAGAGAGCAAACCTGAAGTAAAAGAGATACCTAAAAAAGAGATAATTAAACCAGAAGTAAAAAGTAAAATAAAAGATAAGAAGAAAAAAGAGAAAAAGAAACCAAAAGAGAATATAGAAAAGCAAATTCCTTCAAAGCAACCAATTACTCCTCCAGTAGAAAATGTAGCTAATACAGTAGATAGTGCTAATGTAGATGAAAATTTAGCTACTAATGGAAATTTTTCAATTGGAACTGATGGAGTTTGGACTGCTGGTTCATCTGAAGGAATTTACTATCAAATAGCAAAACAGATTGATCCTAGTTATCCTATTCAAGCTGAAAGAATAAAATATAGAAATAAAGTTGTTGTTTCAGCTAGATTCTTAGTTGGATTAAATGGAGAAATCGAGAAAATTGAAATCACTAAATCTCATAAAAAATTTGGTTTTGATGATGAAGTTCAAAAAGCTCTAAAACAATGGAAATTTAATCCAATATATTATAAAAATAAAAATATTAAGGTTTATTTTACTAAGGATTTCGTATTTGAACCTAAAAAGTAGAGTAATCATTTAATTATAAAATATAAAAACCCCTTAAGAATTATATCTAACTCTTAAGGGGTTTAAAATTTTTATAACTTATATATTAAAGCTCCATTTCTACCAGATATTTCTCTATCTCTTCTATAAGAATGAAACTCTTCATCGTAACTACATCTATCATTTGTTATAATATTTTCTTTTGGTATACCCAGCTCTAGTAAATTTTCATAAACAAATCTCTGATTATCAAAATAAAATTTCCCATTTAACTCTTTAAAACTTTTATCTACTATATTTAAAGAAAATTTAGCCCTAAATTTTTCAAAAAAATCTTCACTTACTTCATAATTTTTTTGAGAAATTCCAATACCAAAAGCAATTTTAATATCTTTTAGTTCACAACCATATCTTTTAATCATAAGTTCTATAGCTTTTTTTCCAATCTCTTTGTAGCTTCCCTGCCAACCTGAATGCACTACTCCTATTACATCTTTTCTAGCATCATAAAAATATATTGGTAAGCAATCTGCATATTTAGTAAGAATTACAACATCATCTCTATCTGTTATAAAACCATCTGTATCTTCAAAATATAATTTTTCTAAACTATCTATTATAGCTATATTATCACTATGAGTCTGAAATCCAGAAACTAAATATTTTCCTTCTAATGAGAAATCAGATAAAATTTTCTCTTTATCTAACTCTCTAATATCTCCATAATTTTTTTTGGTATATATAGCGGCTACTCCTAAACTCTTCCATTCACTCAACTCTACATACCTATCTTTATCTAAAAACATAACTACTCCAACTCATCTCTCAATTTTAAAACTTTTTTAAGATTTCCCATTAATTTTTCAAATTCATTAAAGTATAGAGACTGCATTCCATCTGATGTTGCACACTCTGGATTCTCATGTACCTCAACCATAGCCCCATCTGCTCCAGCTATAGTTCCAGCAAGGGTTACAGGCTCAACTAAACTACGTCTTCCTGTCCCATGACTAGCATCTATAATTATAGGAAGATGAGATTTCTCCTTTAATAGAGGAATTGCATTTATATCAACTGTATTTCTTGTTATAGTTTCAAAGGTTCTTATCCCTCTTTCACAAAGTATAACTTCTCTATTCCCATAAGCAACTATATATTCAGCTGCCATAAGTAATTCTCTCATTGTTGCACTCAATCCTCTTTTCAAAAGAATTGGTTTCCCACACTTTCCTAAAGCTTTCAGAAGAGAAAAGTTTTGCATATTTCTTGCTCCAACTTGGAATATATCAGCATATTTGCTTATTAAAGGGATATCACTGGCATCCATAACTTCCGTTACTACCAACATATCATATTTATCTGCTGCCTCTCTCATATATTTTAATCCCTCTTCTCCTAGTCCTTGGAAATCATATGGAGAAGTTCTTGGCTTAAAAGCTCCCCCTCTTAGTACTTGGGCTCCAGATTTTTTAACTCTTTCAGCTATTTCAAATATAGATTCTCTACTTTCAATAGCACATGGTCCTGCCATCATAAGGAAGTTTCCTCCCCCTATTTTTCTCCCTTTTATATCTATTACTGTATCCTCTGGTTTAAACTCTCTACTTACAAACTTATAGCTCTTTCCTATTGAAACTAACTCATCTACTCCGTCAAAGGATAATAATCTATCTAAATCAACATTTTTTTTGTCCCCAATTATTCCTATTTTATAGTAATCACACTCTTTTAAAATAATACTTCCAAGTTTATTATCTTGAAGAAAATTTAAAATCTCTTTTTTTTCTTTTTCACCTATATCTTTTTTAGTTTTTATATACATAGTGTTCTCCTAATCATTTCTTTAAATTATACAACTTTACTCCATTTTTTTAAAGTACTATCTTTTCTTTTTCTTAGGTAAAGGTAGGGGTTTTAATGGCATAACATAGGTAACTCCTGGATTCATATCCAATCTCATCTTAACACAATCTCTATTTCTTTGAAAATACTCTCTTATTTTAGTTCTTATTACAGGAGTACTATCTAAAAATTTTGAACCATACCCATGTATTACCATAATCTCTCTTCTTTCTCCTCTTTTATACAAGGAGTTATACTTTGTAATAAATACTCTAAGAGCATCATCAAAATTCATATGATGTAAATCTATCTCATTATACATGAATACGTCCTCCTAAAAAGTAAAAAAAAAGAGTCCATTCGGACTCTTTCGATAACTTAATTACTCAGCAGATATAGCTGATACTGGACATCCTCCAGCACATGCTCCACAGTCTACACAAGCTTCTCCGATTTCGAATTTTCCATCGTCAGTTGCTGATATAGCTCCTACTGGACAAGTTCCTTCACAAGCTCCACATCCGATACAAGTATCTTTATCTATTACGTGCATTCAAATCCCTCCTAAAAGTTTTAAAAATTCTTTCTTCTAATTTACTTAAGTAAAGTTTATAATATTTTTCAATTTTTGTCAAGTATAATTTAAAAAATATTAATTGTTTATTTACACCAATATTTTGATACCAAAACTTATTTTCCTGCAAACTCTTCTATCCAATTTTCTCCATCTCCCACTAATACCGGTAAATAGATAATCACATTCTCTGTAGTTCCCAATGTTATTGTTTTCTTTATCTCATGTTTTTTTCCTGCTTTATCCTTGAAAGTTACTATCAATTCATGAGTTCTTCCTTTTACTTCTCCCATTCCTCTCTTATTAATTCTTACCTTCTTAGCTTTCTCTCCATTTAATGAATAAGATATATCATTTATTGCTACATATCCATCTTTAGTCTTATTTTCAAAATATACGCTATGTAATCTTCCGGTAACGAAAAGTGCTATAGAGATTCCAATAATTACTATTATAAGAATTATCCAGTTTCTTACCATCTTCATTATTTATCCTCTCCTTTACTATTATTTTGTGCTATTTCTAAAGCCTTTCTTCTCTCTTCAGCTTTCTCCTTCTCTCTTCTCCATTGGTGCATTATAAGTACTAAAGCTATTATTCCATAAGATACAAACACTCTGAAATACTCTCCTATTTGTGCAGAACCAATTAACTCTTTTCCAGCTCTTGGTGCTAAAATAAACATTGCATGGAACAGTATAACTCCACTTAACGCATTTGGTATAGAGGCTTTAGCAACACTAGCCCCTCCAATAAGTAAAGCTGCTATCGAGAACATACCTATTTGCTCATGGCTGTTATAAGTATTCATCGTTCCAATATTTTGTAGGAAAATAATTTGTCCTATCGCTGCTAACATTGTAGATATAACTATAGCTATAACTCTTGTTCTATCTGCTGCAATTCCTGCTGATTTAGATACTTCTAAATCTTGTCCTATCGCTCTCATATCTTGTCCTAATTTAGTTTTTCTAAACCATACAATAAATAGGCAGAAAAGAACAACAGCTAACATAGTTAATATTGGGATTGAAAAGTTTCCAATATGTAAAACTATTCCATCATCTAAAGCTCTTCTTATATTCTTTAAATCTATAGCATTTCTTATTCCATACCCTCTAGATAAAAGAATTGATGTATCAGTTATAGGTATTACTTTTCCCATTCCATAAAGAACAATAAGTTGGTATACTCCATTGATAAAAAATCCCAATATCATAGATGTTATCATCTCTCTACCCTTAGCTCTATTTAGAACTACTCCACCTATCAGTCCCATTAATGCTCCCAATGGTAAAGATACTATAATTGCTAGAAAAAATCCTTGTAATCCTACTATTTGCCAATCTGTTATAAATATAAGAGCTAACTGTCCAGCCATAGCTCCTAAAACTATACCAAAGTTAAGTCCCATTCCAGCTATAATTGGTATTAAAAGAGATAAAACTAAAAATAGGTTTCTAGATAATCTCAAGATAATTTCCTGTATAATATACTCCATACTAAGTCCCGATATAGGAATTGAAGCTACTATTACAATTATCATAAATATAGGTACCATATTATTTATTAAAAACTTTTTTATCTTATTTTCCACTTCCAGCACCATCCTTTCTTGTTAAAGCGTATAGTATCATACCATTAGATACTATTATTCTTATTGTCTCCGACATATCTGTCTTAATAAGTCCATTTACAACACTTGGAGTCATTGTAAGTATTCCTTGGAAAAGGAATGTTCCTACTATAACATTAGCTATTGTAACCTTATTAACTGAGGCTCCACCTATAAGAATAGCAGCTATTGCTGGAAATGCCATATAAAATGGTGCTAAATATAATTGTACAAATCCAAAACTTTGTTGATATATTATTATTCCAACCGCTGATAGAACTGTTGACATAATTACTGACTGAATTCTTACCTTATCAATATTTATTCCTGTAGCTCTTGCAAACATATCATTTGTACCAACTGCCTTCATAGCATAACCACTTCTTGTTCTAAAGAATATCCATATAAAGAAAGCTAGTATTATAAAGAAAGCTATCTCTCCTACAGGTAGTAACTCACTTTTTATATGTAAAAACTTTTCAAAAGCCTTGTGCCAATAGTTTTCAACACTTATAGTTGTACGTAATCCCTCTCCACCATAAGCCCATATCATATCTGGACTCTTGAACGGAAGAATTAACCACATTATACACATCAATGCAACTGATGAGAATCCTATATATGTTGCTATCATCATCTCTCCACCTTTTACTTTATTAAGAATATGTCCATATAACCATCCAAATAAGATAGCAAAAGGAAGAGAAAAAACTATTGCTCCAAATACTCCAAGCACACCTTTTAGTCCTAATTCAATACTTATTACTGCTCCTAAAAGTCCTGCCTCTACTCCAAGTGGCATACCAAAGTTAAGTCCTGTCCCTGATTGTATCATTGGAACTAACGAAAGTACCAAGATAGCATTCATTCCAAATCTTACTAAAGTATCACCTAAAGCTGATTTTAAATTTATTCCTATGAATGGAGACACTATATACATAGATAAAAGAAATAGTGCTATTATTATTCTTGGCCACCCTGCCTCTTTTATCAATTTGTTTATACTATTCATTTCCTGCCTCCTTCTTAACTCCAACCATCATTTTACCAAACTCTAATATATCTGCTGTTGGTGGTAGTATTCCCTCTACTTTTCCTTCATTTATAATCGCTATTCTATCACATACACTTCTTAACTCTTCTATTTCTGAAGATGTGATTATAATAGTTGTTCCCTTCTCTTTATTGTACTCTTTTAATGTATCAAGAACTAATTTTTTAGCTCCTACATCTATTCCTCTTGTTGGTTCTGATACAAATAAAACCTCTGGATTCATAGTAAATGCCTTTGCTAAGCATACCTTTTGTTGATTTCCTCCACTTAGCTCTTGAGTCTTTTGCTTCTCTCCCATACATCTAATCTCTAATTTTTTTATATACTCTAAAGCATTCTCTTTTATAGCTTTTTCATCTGCTATATTGAAAATTCCAAAAGCTTTTTTGAAGAACATCTTCTTTATTTGCATAGCTGGATAAGCTATATTGTCCTCTATAGAACTATCCAATAATAGCCCTACTCCTTTTCTATCCTCTGATACAAAGAATAACCCTTTCTCTAATGGTTCAACTGGAGTATTTAAGTTTATCTTCTCACCTTTAAAAGTAACCTCTCCTCTAGCATCATAAAGTCCCATTATTCCATTGGCTACTCCTATTTTTCCTTGACCAGCCATTCCTCCAAGACCTAAAATCTCTCCTTTTTTAATATCTAATGAAAGATTTTTTACTCCCTCTCCTGGCATATCAACCCACAGATTTTTGATAGATATTATTGTTTCCTTTGGTTCCTCTTTAACTTTGTTATCTTGAGAAGAACCTTCCATTTTTCTACCAATCATCCACTCTGTTATCTCATTTACATTTGTATCCTTAGTTGCTACTGAGTTGATTAAAAGTCCATCTCTTAATACTACTACCTTATCACATACAGATAGTATCTCATCTAATCTATGAGTTATAAATAGTATTGCTATTCCTCTTTCAGAAAGTTTTCTCATAGTCTCTAGCAATACCTTTGCTTCCTCTTCTGTAAGTACAGCTGTTGGTTCATCTAACACCAAAAGTTTTGTATTCTCTCTTTCAATTTCACGAGCTATCTCTGTAAATTGTTTATGAGCAACAGGCATCTCACTAATTACTGTATTAGATTTTATATCTACTCCTAAATTTGAAAGAGCTCCCTTTGCACGTTCATCTATCTCTTTTTTATCTAAGGCTTTTATTCTAGAACCAAAAACTCCCTCTAAAAAACTATTTAAAGTTGACTCTCTATTCAAAACCACATTTTCAGAAGCTCTAAATCCTGGTATTAAAGAAAACTCTTGGTGTACCATTCCTATACCTACACCCAAGGCATCAAATGGAGAAGTAAAATTTACTTCTTTACCATCAAAATATATTTTTCCTCCATATCCTCCAGTTTCAGATATCACAGGCATACCAAATATACACTTCATCAGTGTTGATTTTCCTGCTCCATTTTCTCCTACTAGTCCAACTATCTCCCCAGGTTTTACATCTAAGTTTATATCTTTCAATACTATATTTTCTCCAAATGATTTAGAAAGATTTTCAATTTTTAATAATATTTCGTTCAAAACGTTTCACCCCTTAATTAAAAATGAGGGGAGAAATGTTCCCCTCACCTTATTATTTTATTTCAAAATATTTAGCTGGTACTTCCTCATCTGTCATATGTAAGTACCCTTTTCCTAAAACATAAGTATCTTGGTATAATAAATAGAAGTTTTCTTTTTCTACTCCATTTACATCAGCATAGTTACTTCCATTCCACTCTGCTCCTGGAGTAAATTTATTATATGATGTTACTATAGCATCAAAATCCACAATATCTACTCCATTCTCAATTACATTTCTTACATGATCTCCTAATGCAATTGCTGAAGCAAAGTTATACGAATATGCCCAAGTTCCCATTCTACCTGCAGCACCTTTAGCTACAACTGTATCTTCTACTTTCTTTAAAATTTTTGGCCAGTTTCCTTTTTCCTCTTCAGTAAATTTAATTCCTAAAGCTCCAGGATATCCCATTGTAGGTGATGGTAAATCTGCCTCTACAAAGTATCCACCATCTTCAGCTATTCTTTTTAATAAAGGTTCTGTATGAGCATCGTTTGTTGCAAAGAATGCTACATTTTTTCCATATTTATTTAGCCAGTTTGGAACTTGTTCTAATATATATTGTTGAGCTCCTGCTACTCCAACATCACTTACAGGATCTGGAGCTGAAACATCAATAAATTCCATTCCTAAATCTTTAGCAGCTTCTGCCATAATATTTCTTCTTCTAGATAATAATTCATAACTTAAGTGTCTTGGAAAAGAGATATGCATAAATTTATCTGCTCCCATATTTTTAGCTGCTTTAACTATTAAATATCCTCTTGCCACGTTATCTGGATTTGTTACTAAATCTGATACTTCAGTTATAATCTCTGGATCTTCATGTGGTGAGTTAGCAACAAGTAATATATCTGGTCTTGCTTCTCTTATTCTTCTAAACGCTTCAACAGTTCCAGGTACAGCTTCTACTACTATGATAGCTTTCATTTTTGGATCATCTGCTAGAGCTACCATTTGTGATATAGTTGTTTCCATCTCTTGCATAAAGTTATCTGGATAAGTTACATGAGTAACCATTCCACCCTTATCAGTTGAACCATACATTTTAATTAATTCTTCAGCTCCACGTAAACTGTCTTCTGATTGTGATACAGTTCCACTTACAACTCCAATATGGTAATCAGGATTTGCTGAAAAACTAAATAATGATACTACAAACATAAAAAAAGTTAAAAGTATTTTCTTCATATTCTCCCCCTCTGTATTTAATATTTTAGACTTATAAAGACCTTGTTAAAAAGAGTACTGTTTTTTTAGTACTCATGTCTTAAGTTTTTAAATCTATTTTCAATGATTATACACCTATATTTATCATCTGTCAATAAAAATTATAGTTTTTCTA
>UMEL01046226.1_pt1 | contig 23189 bp, 18 predicted proteins | sample 1964741 | NCBI WGS metagenome assembly UMEL01 (sample SAMEA4836019, study PRJEB28245) | human gut metagenome | biome: gut microbiome; material: fecal sample | place: Denmark | collected 2008
CGTTTGTTCGGCACGCTTCTCGGCCTGCATTTCACGTCGTTTGGCAACTTCCGAAACCAGTAGCTTGTCCTCTACGCGCAGCAGTTGGGCGCACTCTTTGATATAGACATCGCGCACAATCGCTTCGGGAATGACCGAGATGCTTTGTACAAGATTACCTATTAATTCGGCACGTTTGATAGGGTCTTTACCCGCGTCCTCCAGCAACAAATTGGTTTTGAACCGGATAAAGTCCGTTTCGTGCTCTTGTATGAATTGCCGGAACTCGGTCGAATTATGTTTGCGGGCAAAAGAGTCCGGGTCGTCTCCGTCGGGCAGGAGGCACACCTTAATATTCATGCCTTCTTCCAGCAGCATGTCGATACCTCGTATAGAAGCCTTGATGCCGGCTGCATCACCGTCGTAAAGCACCGTCATGTTATTGGTGAAGCGGTGAATCAGGCGGATTTGCCCCGGTGTCAGGGCGGTGCCCGAAGAAGCCACTACGTTCTCTATGCCGGATTGGTGCATGGAGATAACATCGGTATAGCCTTCCACCAAAAAACACCGGTCTTGCTTTACAATCGCCTGTTTGGCAAAGTAGATGCCATACAACTCATTACTCTTATGGTAAATTTCCGATTCGGGTGAGTTGACGTACTTTACTTTCACCCCTTTAGTGGCGCTGGCAAGCACACGGCCACCAAATGCCACCACCTTACCCGACAGCGTATGCACGGGGAAGATGACACGTCCCCAAAAACGGTCGCGCAGTCTGTGGTCGTCCGTTTCATAACAAAGTCCGGTCTTGATGAGGAAGTCTTTCTTATATCCTTTCTTTATAGCCTCCTGTGCCATGGCATCGTGGCTCTCGGTACAATAGCCCAACTGGAATTTCTCGATAATGTCATCACGGAATCCGCGGTTGCGAAAATAAGCCATACCGATGCTGCGTCCGTCCACATGGTTGCGCAGAATATTCTGGAAATAGTCGCGGGCAAACTGGTTGACGATGAAAAGGCTTTCGCGTTCGCTCTGAGCGAGCTTTTCTTCGTTGGACAGTTCCCGCTCCTTGATTTCGATGCCGTATTTCTTGGCGAGGTATTTCAGCGCTTCGGGATAAGACATCTGTTCATGTTCCATGATGAAATGTACGGCATTGCCCCCTTTGCCGCAGGCGAAACATTTGCACAGTCCTTTGGCGGGAGACACGTAGAATGACGGCGTCTTATCATCGTGAAACGGGCATAGTCCCACATAGTTCACTCCGCGTTTCCGCAGCGTGACGAAGTCCGATACGACATCGTATATTTGTGCCGCATCCAGAATTCTGTCTATGGTGGGTTGGTCTATCATAATTCGAGTACAAAGTTACATATAAAATCAGCCCCTGCAAAAAAAAGTTTTGCAGGGGCGGGAAAAGGGGAATTAAATCATCATTTAATCTTCTCTCTGATTTTAGTCAGGTATTTCTTCATCCCTTCCGCATCCTTATTGTTGATGATTTCCAACAGCTGCTTCAGTTCCAGGCGTATATTCTCTACTTGTCCGGGCGTACGGGGATTGAACAGAATTTCCTGGAGCAGATAATCGTCCTCGCTCAACAGGCCTTTGGCAATGGCCATATGCTTTTTGAACGTAGTACCCGGGGCTTCCTGATGCTTCATGACCGCTGCAAACACAAAAGTTGAAACGAAAGGAATGGACAAGGAATAGGCTACCGTTTCATCATGCTCGTCGAAAGTGTACTCAAAGATATTGAGCTTCATGGTCTGGTACAGGTCTTTGAAGAAGATTTTTCCCAAGTGGTCGCCTTCGCTGATGATGATGGCATTTTCCGTATTCAGGTTACTCAGGCTGGCAAAAGTCGGTCCGAACATGGGATGCGTCGACACGTAACGGAAACCGCTTTCTTCATAGAATTTTTTCAGTCCCGTCTTTACCGAAGCGATATCGCTGATGATACAGTCTTTGGGCAGTACAGGCAACACCTGACGGAAAGCTTCCAGAGTATATTTTACCGTGGCGGCGTTGATTACCAGCTCCGGTTCAAACTCCTTGATTTCTTCCAGCGTAGTGAAACGGTAGGTGTTATAGACAAAGCGCAATTGATGCGGGTTGACGTCAAACACGGCCGTCTCGTGTTGAAAACTTAAAATATCCGTAAAGAAAGAGCCCATTTTCCCGGCTCCGAGTATTAATATTCGCATATACTTGATGTTATAGTGACAATGTTATATAGTTATCTTGTCACTTATTAATAATTTCCATTTGCTGGCGCACGCTTTCCTCGTGTATCGCCTCAAACACTTTCTTGATAAATTCCGAATCCATGCCGCACAGTGCGCCTTGCGAGCCGCGTTTTTCAAGAATCTCGTTATAACGTCCCGTTTGCAGGATGGTCATATCATGTTCTTTCTTGTATGTGCCGATTTCACGGGCTACGCGCATCCTTTTGGCTAATTCCTGAATGAGGTTGTTGTCGCACTCGTCAATCTGCTTGCGCAATTCGCTGAGGTTTTCGGTGCTTTGCGTGTCCTTGCGGATAACAAGCAGGTTAAGGATATAATCCAATACATCCGGCGTAACCTGCTGGGCGGCGTCGCTCCACGCGCAATCCGGGTTGCAGTGGCTTTCGATAATCAAACCGTTGAAGCCTAAGTCCATTGCCTGCTGGCAAAGCGGAGCAACCAGTTCGCGCTTTCCGCCGATATGGCTCGGGTCGCAAATGATAGGCAGGTTTGGAATGCGGCGGCGCAGTTCGATAGGGATATGCCATTGCGGCAGGTTGCGGTAGAGCTTTTTGTCGTAGCTGCTGAAACCGCGGTGGATGGCTCCAAGACGTTTCAGACCGGCATTGTTGATACGCTCCAAGGCGCCAATCCATAATTCCAAGTCCGGATTAACGGGGTTCTTTACCAATACCGGAATATCCACGCCTTTCAGGGCATCTGCTATTTCTTGTACGGCAAAAGGATTGGCAGTAGTGCGGGCGCCTACCCAAAGTATGTCTATTCCGGCTTTCAGGCACTCATATACATGTTTGGCTGTGGCTACTTCGGTGGAAACATACATGCCCGTTTCCTTTTTTACCTCTTTAAGCCAGGACAAACCTTCTACGCCGACACCCTCGAAACCGCCCGGTTTGGTACGGGGTTTCCAGATGCCCGCGCGGAATATCTTCATTCCTTTCGCAGACAATTGCCTGGCGGTATCCATAACTTGTTCTTCTGTCTCTGCGCTACATGGACCGGCGATAACCAGAGGACGTTTTTCCTCGATACCCGGCAACAAGATTGATTCTAATTCAAGTTCCATATTCTTTATTTGTTTAATTATATTCAGTTGTATAAATATTTCCAAACCGTTATCCCGCTTCCGTATCAAATTATCTCATTGCTTTGATACGTTTCAACGCTTCCGCCAGTTTGTCGTCCTTGCAGCAAAGCGAGATACGGATGTATCTTTTTCCATTGCTGCCGAAGATAAATCCCGGAGTGATGAATACGCGCGCTTCATGCAATACCCGCTCGGTCAGTTCCTCTACATCGGCGCAACTGTCGGGTATCTTTCCCCAAAGGAACATGCCTACCTGACTTTCATCGTAAGTACATCCCAGTTCACGCATTATTTCCCCTGCCAGCCGGCGGCGTCCGCGATAGTTCTTATTGTTGCCCTCGTACCATTCTTCACCGGCTTCCAGGGCAGTGGCGGCTGCCAGCTGCATGGCGCGGAACATACCGCTGTCTATGTTGCTCTTCACTTTCAGTATCCATTGTACGAAGTCGGCATTGGAGGCGAGCATACCGATGCGCCAGCCCGGCATATTGTGGCTCTTGCTCATGGAGTTGAACTCGATGCAGCATTCCTTCGCTCCCGGAATGCCGAGAATGCTGATAGGATGTTCGTTCAGGATAAAACTGTACGGGTTGTCGTTGACGATGACGATGTCCTTACGGCGTGCGAAGTCCACCAGCTTTTGGTAAAGCTCCGGCGTGGCGTTCGCTCCTGTCGGCATATTGGGATAGTTGGTCCACATCAGTTTGACACGGCTCATATCCATTTTCTCCAGTTCATCAAAGTCGGGCATCCAGCCGTTTTCTTCTTTCAGGTTGTAGTTCACGACCTCGGCGCCCAATATCTTACTCAATGAAGTATAGGTGGGATAGCCGGGGTTGGGAACCAATACCTGCTCACCGGGATTGACGAAAGCCAGCGTGACGTGCAGAATACCTTCTTTGGAACCGATGAGCGGCTGTATTTCCGTGTTCGGGTTCAGCTCCACGCCGTACCATTTCTTATACCATCCGGCAAAACTGCGGCGCAATTCGGGAATACCTACGTAGGGTTGATAGCCATGTCCGTCAGGATTGCGCGCCGCATCGCAAAGCGTTTGTATGGTGTCTTCCGAGGGGGGCATATCGGGACTGCCGATACCCAGGCTGATTACATCCTTGCCTTCGGCATTCATTTGCGCCACCTCTTTCAGTTTTTTAGAGAAGTAGTATTCGCTTACGCTTGCCAGTCGGTCGGCGGGCTTTATTTTAGATATTTGATTTTCCATCTTCGTATTCTCCTAATATTTTAAGTTCTTTGGTCAGCGGGGTGATAGCCACGATAGATTGTTTATACTTCAGTACATTGTCGAAAACCACGTCTACGTAGAATTGATATTCCCATTCGCGCCCGATGATGGGCAGTGATTGTATTTTTGTCAGGTTGATGCGGTAGAAAGACAGGATGGACAATACCTGTGAGAGGCTTCCCTCGGTATGCGGTAACGTGAATACCATGCTTGCCTTGTTGACCTCCTTATTGCGGTGACGGCTCAGTTCATCCACCTGCCACGGGTCTGCCACAACCAAAAAGCGGGTGAAGTTGTGCTTGTTTGTCTCGATGCCTTCCTGCAACACTTTCATGCCGTAACGTTCGGCGGCGGCTTTTGAACAGATGGCGGCGTGTCCTTTCAGGTTCTCTCTCTTGATAATCTCCGCACTGAGGGCGGTATCTTCGCCTTCCACGACTTTGATACCGGGGTGCTGTCCGAGGAACTCGCGGCACTGCATCAGAGCGATGGGGTGGGAGTTTACTTCCGTGATGTCGTCCCAATCCTCTTCGGGCAGGCAAACGAAGCTGTGCGAGATGCGCAGCTTATATTCGCCCACAATCTGTGCGCCGCTTTGGCGGAGCAGCTCATTGTTGTGCAGCAAGCTGCCTGCAATCGTATTTTCTATTGCCAGCATACCTATGGTCTGACTGTCTTTCTTGACAGCTGCAAATACATCCTCGAAGGTAGCGCAGCAGATAAGCTGTATTTCTTCTCCTTCGAAGTACTTGTGTGCGGCAATGTCATGATACGAACCTAATGTTCCTTGAATGGCTATTTTTTTCATTCCTGACTGTTTTTTCTTAGTTTATGCTACAAAAAATCCCGCTTCCATACAATGGAGCGGGATTCTATATATTACTTAGTTCTCTATTCAGTTCTTAAGCATCACTGTCACTTGATACATACAAACTCCCGCTCTACTTTCCGGCTAAAGTAAAAGTAAAAAAAGAAGTAATATGCATAAGTAAATGATTTCATCATTGCTGTTCTCTTGTTTTGAATTACGCGACAAAAGTAATACTTTTCTTTTATACGCAAATAAAAAACAATGTTTTTTTGATATTTGTATCAATTTATAGATAATCTTTTACAATCCCAATACATTTGTCGTATTGTTGCCCGGCTGATTGCCATATTGTCCGGTGAATCCTTGTATGTCTTTCGGGTTCAGTTCCAGTCCGCGCTTCATGTCTTCCACAGAGCCTTCCTTGTCACCGTTCAGCAGCTTGGCACGCCCGCGTTCGTGGTAGGCCTGGGCGAAGTTAGGGTTCAGCTCAATGGCTTCATCAAACAGGGCGATAGCTTCGGTCAGCTTCTTCTGGACGATGTACAGTTGTCCCAAGTAGAGGAACGCCTGCTCGTTGAACGGATTCAACTCGGTTATATGAAGATAGTCGGCTTCCGCTTCGGCCTCGGCGCCGGTTGCTTCTTTTATCTTTCCGCGAAGCAATATGGCGCTTTCGTCGTCCGGGTCTTGGGCGAGTACGGCATCGATGTCTTCCATGGCTTCTTTGTATTGCCGCATCTTCGTCAGAGCTTCGGCGCGCAGCAGGCGGGCTTCGGTGAAGTTGTCTTTCAACACGATGGCTTTTGTGAGATGGGCGATGCACATAATGCCGTCGTTCTGTCCGTTGTCGGCTTTGCCCAACAGATAATGCGCCATGGCACTGCCTTCTTCAATGGCGATGGCTTTTTGGGCGGCTTCCGCCATGGCGGCGTAGTCCTCTTGCATGTAGCAGACGTTGGCAAGGGTGAGGAAGGTGGAGGTATGCTCTGGTTCTATTTGGGTCATCTTCTCCAAAAGTTTGCGGGCTTCGTCCGGTTCGTTGGACTGGATATATACTTGCGCCAAATAGCCCATTGTTTCGAAATCCTCTTGCAGCGCAAGGGCTTCGGTAAAACATTTAATGGCATAGTCGGCGCGTCCCATGCGTTGGGCACGCATACCGTCGTACTTGAATATCTCGAAGTTCTTCTGCTTATTTTTTTGTTTTTCCTCTTCCGGATTGCTCGTTTTGCCGGAGAAAAAAGATTTAAAGAATCCCATGGTTATGATATTGTTTTAGTTATGTTTTAATAGGTTGATAGGAGCAGTGCGTGTATGCACCGTGCAAAAGTAATGATTTATTTTTTGATTTGCAGTATTCCGTTGACGGCAATAATTTTTCCTTCGTCCAATAATCGGTGTAATGCCTCGGTCAAAAGCTCTTTGTCCGTCGGAAGTTGTTCGAGCAGACCGGCGGGAGTTTGCGGGGCGGAAGAGAGTATCTCTTGTATTTTTCCGGCAAGCTCTTTGGAGGTCGGCCTGTCGGTTGCAGGCTTGTTGCGCAGACTGATGCAAGTGTCGCACTGCCCGCAATTATGTTCGTTTTGCTCTCCGAAGTAATCCAGCAGCATACGGCTGCGGCATACGGTGTCGTTGGTTACGTAGTCCAGTATGGAATTGATGCGTGCTTCATAACGGGCTTTCCGTTCTTCATAGATTTCCGGAGAAAGGTGGATGCGTTGCGCCTCCACACGTTCGCGCGTGTATATTATATAAGGTGTCTTTTTGTGGGGGATGTAATTTACGATATGCAGTTTGGCAAGGTGAACCAGCAACTCGTAGATTTGCCGGCGGGTAAGTCCCGTGCGCACAGCGAGCGAATCTTCGTTGATATAGGTGTAGTCTGTAAATACCCCTGTATAGGAACGGAGTACGGCTTGAATGAGTTTGTCCATGTCTTCACCCATTTCGCGCAGCCTGTAAAGTTCGTCCCTGCGTATGGTAAAGAGGATGCGTGAGGTGTTATCCTGTTCTCCGGTATATTCCAGATAGCCTGCCTGGGTCAGGATTTTCAGTGCGCTGTCCACCGGGACGGGGAAGTGCTTGAACTTACGGCAGAAATCCTCGATGTTGAATTCCCGTACGCATTCCAGTCCGTCTCCCATTGCCATCTGGTAGTAGTATTGAAGATGCTCGTACACATCTTTGATATAGTCTTTCTCCGGAAAAGTGTCGGGTATGCGCTTGTGCAGCGTGGTTTTGTCCGATTTGGCGTACAGGATGACGGCATAGGCTTTTTGCCCGTCGCGACCGGCTCTCCCGGCTTCCTGAAAATAGGCCTCTATGGAGTCGGGCAAATCCATGTGGATAACGATGCGCACATCCGGCTTGTCTATGCCCATTCCAAAGGCGTTGGTGGCTACCATGACGCGGCTTTCACCGGATTGCCAGCGGTGCTGTCGGATGTCTTTGGAGGCATCGTCCAGTCCGGCATGGTAGAAATCGGCTGTGATGTCTTCATTATTCAGCAGTTCGGTGATTTCTTTGGTACGGCGGCGGTTGCGTACATACACAATGGCGCTGCCGGGCATACTGCGCAATATATGCAGCAGTTCTGCCGTTTTGTTCTCCGTCTTACGGACGATATAGGCAAGGTTGTTCCGCTCGAAACTCATGCGGAATACATTTTCCCGGCGGAAATGCAAGCGGGTCTGGATGTCCTTCACGACTTCCGGAGTTGCGGTAGCTGTCAAGGCCAGAACCGGAGCGTCCGGCAGCAGTTCACGTATTTCCGCAATTTTCAGGTAGGCGGGACGGAAGTCGTACCCCCATTGCGAAATGCAATGGCTTTCGTCCACCGTAATCATGCTGACCTTCATTTTCCGCAGTTTGATACGGAAGATTTCCGTATCCAGCCGCTCGGGGGAGATGTAGAGGAACTTATAGTTGCCGAAGATGCAGTTCTCGAGGGTTGTGATAATGTCCTGCCGGTTCATGCCGGAGTAGATGGCAAGCGCTTTGATGCCCCGCTTCCTTAAATTCTGCACTTGGTCTTTCATCAGGGCTATCAGGGGGGTAATAACCAGACATAATCCGTCTTTGGCAAGTGCCGGAACTTGGAAAGTGATGGACTTGCCGCCACCCGTAGGCATCAGTCCCAATGTGTCTTTGTTCTCACTGATACTGTTGATAATATCTTCCTGGATTCCCCGGAAGCGGTCGTATCCCCAATACTGTTTTAAAAGTCGGGAGTTGAGAGTTGAAAATTGAGGGTTATCGGGCTGGGCGGACATGGCGTTGGGAGTTGAAAGTGAAAAGTTGAAAGTTGAGAGTCAGGAGTTGAAAACCAAACTGCGCAGCCCAACTTTCAACTCTCAACTCTTGACTTTCAACTAAACTAATTCGGTTTTATGTCTTCGATTTGCAATTGCACTTCTCCCCGTTTGTGGGTGTTTTCTTCAATGGTGTAGCAAATGTCAAACGAACGTTTGGTCTTGATGTAGCGAACGTGGGAACTTTGTCCGAAAGCGATGCCGTTCATTACATTGTTCGATTTGTTATCCACTAATTCCAGTTTGATATGTTCCTGGTTGCGTCCTACGACTTTACTGGTTCCGTAGTCGTACACGTTATGGGTACAGAAGACAGGTTTGGTGTTGTCGGGACCAAACGGGTTGAACTTTTTTAAATCGTTGCAGAATTTGGGCGTAATATCCCTGAAGTCGATTTCTGCGTTGATGTCGATTACGGCGCTGGTTTGTTCCGGCAGGATATGCTGTGAAACAAATTCTTCAAAACGTTCGGTGAAGGCGGGAACGTTTTCCACCTTCATGGACAGTCCGGCGGCATAGGTGTGACCGCCGAAATTCTCCAGCAAATCCCTGCAATATTCGATGGCTTTGTATACATCAAAGCCGGAAACGGAGCGTGCCGAACCGGTCGCCATATCATCCGTACGGGTCAGTACTACGGCCGGACGATAATATACTTCCGTCAGGCGGGAAGCCACAATGCCGATTACCCCTTTGTGCCAGTCTTCGTTGTACAACACGATAGAACGGCGGTCGGCCAGTCCTTCCAGTTCGGCAACGATTTGATTGGCCTCTTCGGTCATTGTCTTGTCGAGGTCCTTACGGGTTTCGTTATATTGGTTGATTTGCCCGGCCTTTTCCAAAGCGAGCGAGAAATCCTTTTCCGTCAGCAGGTCTACCGCTTCCTTACCGTTCTGAATACGTCCCGATGCGTTGATGCGCGGGCCTATCTTGAATACTATATCGCTGACGGTAATTTCTTTTTCCGACAGTCCGCACACGTCGATAATGGCTTTCAGTCCTACGCTCGGATTACTGTTGAGCTGTTTCAGACCGTGATAGGCAAGTATGCGGTTCTCTCCCATAATTGGTACGATGTCCGAAGCGATGCTGACCGCAACCAAGTCCAACAGGGGAATCAAGTGATGAAACTCGATACCGTTGCTGATGGCAAACGCCTGCATGAATTTAAAACCTACCCCGCAACCCGAAAGGTGTTCGTAGGGATAAGTATTGTCTTCGCGCTTGGCGTTCAATATGGCTACGGCAGGGGGCAATACCTCATCGGGCACGTGGTGGTCGCAGATGATGAAGTCGATGCCTTTTTCTTTGGCGTATGCGATTTCGTCTACGGCCTTGATGCCGCAATCCAATACGATAATCAGTCCCACACCGGTTTCGGCGGCGTAGTCCACACCTTTGGTTGAAACTCCATACCCTTCGTTGTAGCGGTCGGGTATGTAATAGTCTATGTTCGAGTAGAACTGTTGAATAAACTTGTAGACCAAAGCCACGGCGGTGGTTCCGTCCACATCATAATCTCCATAAATCAGAATGCGCTCTTTCTTTCCCATTGCCTTGTTCAGGCGCTCTACGGCCACGTCCATATCTTTCATGAGGAACGGGTCGTACAAATCCGGTAGTTGCGGGCGGAAAAACTTTTTGGCGGCAGCTGCCGTTGTTATTCCCCGCTCCACCAGCAATTCCCCAAGTACAGGGCTAATCCCTAATTCTTGGGCCAGTCGTTGGCTTGCTTCTGCCTGATCGGATGTAATGGGTAAATAATTCCATTTGTGAGTCATTTTATATATTATTTTTTCTTTTTCTATCGCAAAGTGCCGGAGAACAAAAAGGACTTTTCACCGTCCGCTTGATATATGCTATTTCTCCAACAAGCTGTAAAGGTATGAAAAACTCTTGAAACCGATGTGAATTCTATAGAAAATATTCTTAACGATACGTATTCTCTCCTAAAATCCTCTTATTTTTGTAAGGTCTAAATAAGTAGAAGACTTTTGTTCATTAAAAACAGACTGAAATTATGCTTACTTTCATTTCTTGCGCCAAGACTATGGCGTCGCGTTGCTCTTTAAAGGTACCCGAAGTAACCGTTCCGCATTTTGAAACGGAAGCTGTTGCGAATGCGTTGGAAATGTCGCAGATACCTGCCGCAGAGTTGGAAAAACTCTTGAGGGTGAATGCCAGGATCGCTGCGGAAAACAGGGTTCGTTTTCACGATTTCTGCTCGGAAGACAATCACCCTATGCCGGCAATCGGCGCATATACAGGGGCTGTTTTTAAACGTATTCTGCCAAAGGAATTTACGGCTGATGATTTCCGTTATGCGCAAAATCATCTCCGTATCACTTCTTTTCTCTATGGGTTGCTCCGCCCGCTGGATGGAATCAAGCCTTATCGTCTTGAGGGTGATGTACGACTGCCCGAAAAAGGCGGGCTTTCCATGTTCAATTATTGGAAACCGCTGCTGACAGATTATTTTATGGAAGAAATCAAAAGCCGGGGCGGTGTACTGATTAATCTGGCAAGCGGTGAGATGAAAGATTTGTTCGATTGGAAGCGGGTGGAAGAAGAAGTACGGGTTGTTACCCCTGATTTTCAGGTTTGGAAGGGCGGGCAGCTGAAAACGGTTGTTATTTATGCGAAGATGTGCCGGGGCGAGATGGTGCGTTACATCATCAAGAACCGTATTGAACGTCCTGAAGATTTGAGAGGCTTTTCGTGGGAAGGCTTCGCCTTCGATGAGAAACGCAGTACGGATAGTCACTTGCTGTTTACGTTGGGATAAGCCTGGACAATTACCGATACTATAAACTGATGCGATGAAGTAGGTGGGTTTTGCCGTTATACAGTAAAAAATGAGAGTATATCGGTATACGGCTTAGCTATCCCTGACTGTATGCAGAGATACTCTAAGCCGTATACCGGGACAGGCTCTTTATTTTTTACGTAAATCCCGTCCTTCGTATTTACAGATGGCTTCAATCCATTCTTCTGTCAGCGGTTTGGACTCGTGTTTGCTGAGGTCGTACGTTACCATGACAGAGGTACAGATGCATTTCACTTCCTGCGTTTCAGTATCTATGACGCGTTGGGCGAGATGAAAACTTTTTGTTCCGATTTTTGTTACGGCGGTTTGTACGGCAATGTGGTCGGAACCATAAATCTGCGCAAGAAAATCGGCTTCTATATGGACGACGACGATACCGTCTTTTTGCCAGTCGACATGCGGACATACGGAAGCAAAATATTCTGTCTTACCCAAATCATAAAAAGAGAAGTAGACGGTGTTGTTGACGTGACCGAATTTGTCGACGTCGTTGAAGCGCAGTTGTATAGGTAGGGTGTGGTTAAATTTAATCTCTTCCATTGTTTTCTCTTAAACTTTGTTTGTAATCGGGGCGAATTTACTACTTTTGCGTGTTAATCACAGTATTTATATATCAAGAAATGATAGAAGACATTAAAAAAGCCTGCCAGGTAATGCGGGAAGGCGGGGTAATTCTGTATCCCACCGATACCGTTTGGGGTATTGGTTGTGACGCTACCAACGAAGATGCGGTGCGCCGTGTATATGAAATAAAGCAGCGTCAGGACAGCAAGGCGATGCTGGTGTTGGTAGATTCTTCCGTAAAGGTGGATTTCTATGTTCGGGATGTCCCGGAAGTGGCATGGGACTTGATAGATTTGGCAGACAAACCGTTGACTATTATTTATTCGGGCGCACGTAATCTGGCGGCAAATTTGCTGGCGGAGGACGGCAGCGCAGGTATCAGGGTGACGAATGAAGAGTTCTCCAAACGTCTTTGCCAGCAGTTCCGCAAGGCGATTGTTTCTACCTCCGCCAATATCAGCGGGCAACCCTCACCAAAGAATTTCAGTGAAATAAGTGAGGAGGTTAAGTCGGCCGTAGATTATATTGTAGGTTATCGGCAAGAAGAGATGAGTAATCCGAAGCCGTCCAGCATTATTAAACTGGGTAAAGGCGGGGTGATTAAAATAATCCGTGAATAAGGAAGATGGCTGGAGAAGAAAGAGGTTGGTTACAACGCTTTATCATTTGGCGTGAGAAGAATGTTAAGGAGAAACGGTTTATTCTGGTTCTTAGCTTTCTGGTCGGTATCTTTACGGCATTTGCCGCATTGATATTGAAAATGCTGATACACTGGATACAGAACTTTCTTACGGAGAACTTCGATACGACAGAGGCTAATTACCAGTATTTGATATATCCGGTGGTGGGAATCTTTTTGGCAGGGCTGTTTGTACGCTATGTCGTAAAGGATGATATCAGTCATGGGGTTACGAAAATTCTATATGCCATATCCCGCAGGCAGGGACGTATCAAACGGCATAATACGTGGTCGTCCATTATCGCCAGTTCCATAACAATCGGGTTCGGTGGTTCGGTCGGAGCGGAGGCGCCGATTGTGCTTACAGGCTCGGCCATCGGCTCTAATCTGGGAAGTCTGTTCAAGATGGAGCACCGTACGCTTATGTTACTGGTGGGATGTGGCGCCGCCGGTGCTGTGGCGGGTATTTTCAAAGCTCCGATTGCGGGGCTTGTGTTTACGTTGGAGGTGCTGATGATAGATTTGACCATGTCCTCGCTGCTTCCATTGCTGATTTCGGCAGTGACGGCGGCGACCGTTTCTTATATCGTGACGGGTACGGAAGCCATGTTTAAGTTTCATCTTGACCAAGCCTTTGAACTGGAGCGTATTCCCTATGTGATTATGCTGGGTATTTTCTGCGGACTGGTTTCTCTTTATTTTACCCGTGCCATGAATTCGGTGGAGGGTATGTTCGGTAAACTGAAAGTTCCTTATAAGAAACTGCTGGTGGGCGGTTCCATGTTGAGTATTCTGATATTCCTTTTCCCGCCGCTTTACGGTGAGGGTTATGATACGATAGAATTGCTGCTTAACGGTACAAGCAAAATAGAGTGGGATACGGTAATGAATAACTCTTTCTTCTACGGTCATAGCCAGTTGCTGCTGTTGTACCTGATGCTGATAATCCTGTTTAAGGTTTTCGCTTCGAGCGCAACGAATGGCGGTGGCGGGTGCGGTGGTATTTTTGCGCCTTCTCTCTATTTGGGATGTATTGCCGGATTCGTATTCTCCCACTTCAGCAATGAGTTTGAGACCACCGCTTTTCTGCCCGAAAAGAATTTTGCCCTGATGGGGATGGCGGGAGTGATGAGCGGTGTCATGCACGCGCCGCTGACGGGCGTATTCCTGATTGCCGAGTTGACGGGAGGGTACGACTTGTTCCTGCCGCTGATGATAGTTTCGGTCAGCTCTTATTTGACGATTATCGTTTTTGAGCCGCATAGCATTTACTCCATGCGTTTGGCAAAGAAGGGAGAACTGCTGACGCATCATAAGGATAAGGCGGTGCTGACGTTGATGAAAGTGGAAAATGTGGTAGAGAAAGATTTTATCGCAGTGCATCCGGAAATGGAACTTGCCGAATTAGTGAAGGCTATCTCCGCTTCTCACCGCAATATATTTCCGGTAACGGATAATGAGGGTAAACTAATCGGTATTGTCTTGCTGGACGATATACGCAATATCATGTTCCGCCAGGAACTGTATCATCGTTTTACGGTGGGTAAATTGATGACTTCCGCTCCGGCGCGTCTTTATAATACGGACAGCATGGAGCAGGTGATGCGTACTTTCGACGATACGAAAGCATGGAATCTGCCGGTAGTGGATGAAGAGGGCAAGTACCTCGGTTTCGTTTCCAAATCGAAGATATTCAACTCGTACCGTCAGGTATTGGTACATTTCTCGGAAGATTAAAAGAGATGATTATGAAGAAAGAAGATTTACGGATTGTATATATGGGTACTCCCGAATTTGCGGTGGAACCCTTGCGCTGCCTCGTGGAAGGCGGATATAATGTAGTAGGAGTGATTACTATGCCCGATAAGCCGGCAGGGCGAGGGCATAAGGTGCAATTCTCTCCGGTGAAACAATATGCGCTGGAGCATGACCTACCGCTTCTCCAGCCTGAAAAGTTGAAAGACGAAACGTTTGTCGGGGCTTTGCGCGCTTGGAACGCCGATTTACAGATTGTAGTCGCTTTCAGGATGTTGCCGGAAGTGGTGTGGAATATGCCGCGTTTGGGAACTTTCAATCTGCATGCTTCGTTGCTGCCGCAATACCGTGGCGCCGCTCCTATCAACTGGGCGGTTATCAACGGTGATACGGAAACGGGTATCACTACTTTCTTCTTGAAGCATGAAATAGATACGGGAGAGGTTATCCAACAAGTCCGTGTCCCGATTGCTGACACGGATAATGTCGGTATTGTTCATGACAAGCTGATGATGCTTGGCGGCCGTTTGGTAACGGAGACGGTGGACGCTATTCTTGCCGATGCGGTAAGACCCGTTCCACAGGAAGAAATGGTTGTAGCGGGCGAACTGCGTCCGGCTCCCAAGATATTCAAAGATACTTGCCGTATCGATTGGAGTCAGCCGGTAAAGCGCATTTATGATTTTATCCGCGGTCTGTCTCCCTATCCCGCCGCATGGACGGAACTGGTACAGCCGGACGGAACGGTAGTGGTTCTGAAAATATTTGAAACAGAAAAAGTGGAACGCCCGCACTCATTCGCCCCCGGAACTTTGCAGACCGACGGTAAGACGTATATTCGTATAGCGGCCGCAGACGGCTGGATTAGTGTGAACGCATTGCAGCTTCCGGGTAAGAAACGGCTGAAAACGGATGAACTGTTACGGGGATTTAAATTGACAGAAGAATACAAGGTGCGCTGACTGTTAATCTGAAATCTTTTCTGTATATTTGTTTGTTGTAATTCATGTAACCTAATAGAATGTAACTGATATGAAACCTATAATATCCCCTTCCATACTGTCTGCCGATTTTGCGTATTTGGCAAATGATATTGAAATGATTAATGGCAGTGAAGCCGACTGGGTGCACATCGATATAATGGACGGCGTGTTTGTTCCCAACATCTCTTTCGGCTTTCCTGTGCTGAAGTATGTGGCGAAGCTTACGGAAAAGCCTTTGGACGTGCATTTGATGATAGTGCAACCGGAAAAGTTTATTCCTGAAGTAAAGGCTTTGGGGGCGCGTATAATGAACGTGCACTATGAGGCGTGTCCGCATCTGCATCGGGTAGTGCAGCAAATCCGTGAAGCGGGAATGTTGCCTGCGGTTACTATCAACCCGGCTACTCCTGTGGCTATGTTGAGGGACATCATAGATGATGTTTATATGGTATTGATAATGGGGGTAAATCCGGGATTCGGCGGTCAGAAATTTATCGAGCATACCGTTGATAAGGTGCGCGAGTTGCGTGAATTGATAACGGTGACCGGTTCGGAGGCTCTGATAGAGGTTGACGGTGGTGTGAATTTAGAGACAGGCGCCCGTTTGGTGGAGGCAGGCGCTAATGCTTTGGTAGCCGGTAACGCCGTCTTTTCGGCTCCTGATCCGGCGGAAGCCATCCGCGCTTTGAAGAATCTGTAATATTTATTGATAACAGACAACTTACAACGGCATCCTTTCCTGCGACTGTTGATGCCGTTGGTCGGTGGAATAGTATATGGGGATAAATATCCTTATATACTGCCTGCCAGTCTATGGATAGCTGTAATCCTGCTGTTGATAGGCGCATATATTCTCAGCCGTAAGTATTATGCCCTTTGTAAGCTATATGGGGTTGTCGTATTTTTGGCTTGTTTCGTATTGGGCGGGGCTTTGGTAAGTTTACAGTTAAAGCAGGCTGACCATGCATTTCCGAATACGGAAAAATCTTCCGTTTATCAGGTTGTTCTTACGGCAAAGCCGGAAATCAAGAAAAACAGTATTCTGTTTCATGCCGTTTTGAGAGGAGAAGTGTTGAAGGACACGCTCTTATATGACTTTTCAAAAAAGACTTTCCTATTTTATTTCCCTAAAGATTCTGCGGCATATTCTCTGAAAAGAGGGGACAGGCTGTTGGTTTATGCCCGTTTGTCTCCACCGGTGAATAATGGAAATCCGGATGAATTCGATTATGCCCGTTATCTTCTCAGAAAGGGAATCTGCGGAACCGCTTATGTACATGCCGGACATTGGCGCAGAATTGGTTGTGACGGTTCCTCTACTTTTCGTCAGCAGGCTTCGGACTGCCGTGATAAGATGGTTGCAGGGTATCGGAATATGGGTTTCCAAGGGGATGAGCTGGCGATACTTTCTGCGCTTACGGTAGGCTGCAAGGAAGAGCTGAGCGAGCATGTAATCGAGACATATTCGGTAGCCGGAGCCAGCCATGTACTGGCGCTTTCCGGATTGCATATCGGTTTCATTTCGGCTTTATTATTGTTTGTTTTGTCGCCTTTGTGGAACAGGTGGCGGTTTTTGAAACCCTTTTTGCTGCTGTCGGTAATCTTGTCTTTATGGGGATTTGCTTTTCTTACCGGATTGTCCTCTTCTGTGGTACGCGCTGTTATCATGTGCTCGTTTTGGCTGCTTTCCGCTCTATTCCCCGCTTGCCAAAGGCTGACGCTGAATACGTTGGGAGCTACGGCTTTCTTGATGTTATTGTTCAATCCCGTATGGTTGTTTGATGTTGGTTTTCAACTGTCTTTTGCGGCTGTTACGGCGATTTTGCTCCTGCAACCCGGGCTATACGGCTTGTTGCCGGTTAAAAATACGGCGCTGCGAAAAGTTTGGGCCTTAATAACCGTTTCCATAGCCGCTCAAATAGGGACGGCGCCTCTGGTCATGCTTTATTTCTCACGTTTTTCCACGCATTTTCTCCTGACAAACTTATGGGTGATTCCGCTGGTGTCGTTGATTGTGTATGCGGCTGTTGTATTGCTTGCCTTAACTCCTTTTCCCGGCTTGCAACATTTCTTTGCAGAGATGACAGAGATATTGATTCGACTGCAAAATACGGTGCTCCGTTGGATTGAGCAACTTCCTTTGGCCTCTATCGACCATATCCGGATGGATATCCGGGAGGTCTTTCTGTTCTATTTCTCTTTGTTGTTATTGTGCCGTGCCGTAACAAGGCGTACGGCAACGAATGTTTATATCGCTTTGTCCGCTCTGCTGCTTTGCGTTTCCTATCATTCGTATTCGTTTATGGCGGATGCTTCCCGTCGCAGCCTTGTCTTCTATAATGTCCGGGGGTGTCCTGCGGTACATTGTTTGACCGATAACTCTTATTCATGGCTGGTTTGTACCGACAGCCTGTCCGATATTACCCGTTTGGAACGTGCGCTTACTCCCCATTGGAACCGTTTGCGTCTGAAATCTCCTGCCGTAATAACGGGAGATTATTCTGTGCCGGATATTTCTGTCCGGAATCAAATCGTGTTTTATGCAGGAAAACGTATTTGCCTGCTGTGCGATAACCGTTGGCGGAATAGAGTTGCCGATATTCCCATCTCTATTGACTATTTATATGTTTCTCAGGGATATAAAGGCGGTATAAAAGAGCTGGTTTCTTTATTTGAAGTGGGTACGGTAGTGATAGACTCATCCGTTTCCGATTATTATCAGGAGAGGATTATCAATGATTGTATTCGACTGGGAATTTCTTATCTTTCCCTTTCTGAAAAAGGTTCTGTGCGCATATCATTATAAATCATAAACTTTTTCGTACTTTTGCCCTTTCATTTGTTGGGGATAAACGGAATTCCCTGTTTATTCAGAACGTAAATCGTAAAAACTATATGTTGACTAAAGTAATAGAGCAATCTAAGATAGACCACTTTGCCAAGTGGATGGAACGTGCGGATAAAATTGTTATTGTTGCTCATGTGGCTCCCGATGGGGATGCAATAGGTTCTTCCTTAGGATTATGGCATTTTCTCAATACGCAAGACAAGGACGCGACTGTTATCGTTCCGAATGCTTTTCCGGATTTTTTGCGGTGGATGCCCGGCAGTAAGGACATACTTTTGTATGACCGCTATAAAGAGTTCGCCGATAAACTGATAGCGGAGGCAGATGTGATATGTTGCCTTGATTTCAACGCCATCAGCCGTATCGATGCAATGGCGGATGCCGTATCTGCTTCTCCTGCACGGAAAATACTGGTAGACCATCATCTGAACCCGGAAGATTTTTGCAGAATCATAATTTCCCACCCCGAGATATCTTCTACTTCGGAGCTTGTTTTTCGTCTGATATGCCGCATGGGATATTTCAGTGACATCACAAAGGAAGGAGCGGAATGTATCTATACAGGTATGATGACCGATACGGGCGGCTTTACATATAATTCCAATAATCGTGAAATATACTTTATCATCAGCGAGTTGCTCTCAAAAGGCATTGACAAGGACGATATTTACCGGAAAGTGTATAACACCTATTCCGAGAGCCGTTTGCGTCTTATGGGACATGTGCTGTCGCAGATGAAAGTCTATCCGGAACATCATGCCGCTTTGATTACGCTGACCAAGAAAGAACAAAGCAATTTCAACTATATCCGCGGCGATAGCGAGGGTTTTGTAAACATACCGTTGAGTATCAAAAATGTAGTGTTCTCCTGTTTCCTGCGTGAGGATACGGAAAAGCCGATGATAAAGGTCTCCTTGCGTTCGGTGGGAAGTTTTCCTTGCAACCGGCTCGCTGCTGAGTTTTTTAACGGCGGCGGACACTTAAATGCTTCCGGCGGAGAATTTTACGGAACGTTGGAAGAAGCTGAAAAAGTGCTGGAGCTGGCGTTGGAAAAATTTAAGCCGCTGCTTAATGCCAAAGGATAAAAAAAGTTTGGCTGTAAAGGTTAAAAGATACGAACTTTCCACTTGCAGCTTTTAACTTTCAAGGAAATCAGATATTTTTGTACGAAATTACTAAATAACAGAAATGAAGAAACTTACTTTATTCTTTTTGTCTTTATTGGCACTCAGTTTGGGCTTTCAAGCCTGCGATGATAGCAAGACCTATGCAGAGATGCTGGAAGAGGAAAAAGACGGTATAAATGACTTTATCAAAAAGGAAAAAATAAAGGTTATTTCTCAATCCCAATTTTACGCACAGGACTCTATGACTAATGTCAAAGAGAATGAATATGTGCAGCTCGCCAGCGGAGTGTATATGCAGATAGTGGACAAAGGCTCCGAGAACGAGGCTGATACAGTGAAGAGTAATGACGAGATATTGGTGCGCTTTGTGGAGTACAGCATCCTTGACAAAGACACTACATTATCTAATTTGAGCGCTGTGGAAACTGTGGACGCATTCCGTTATACGGTGACCTCGTCTTCCATAGCGGGAACTTTCTTGCAGGGATACATGATGACCTACTATTCTTCGCCGGCTGTTCCGGCAGGATGGCTTGTCCCGTTGACTTATGTGCGTGATATGGCTCACGTAAGACTGATTATTCCTTCCAAGATGGGACATCAGACGGCTATGCAATACGTATATCCTTATTATTACGATATCCGGAAATATCAAATCTGGAAATAACTAACCAATATTTAAATTATTAACCTATGACTCTAATCAAATCTATCTCTGGAATCCGCGGAACGATCGGCGGTGGTGTAGGCGAGGGGTTGAATCCGCTCGACATCGTGAAGTTTACTTCGGCATACGCTACCCTTATCCGCAAAACGTGTACTGTAAAAAGTAACAAGATTGTAGTAGGCCGTGATGCGCGCATCTCGGGCGAAATGGTAAAGAATGTGGTAGTAGGTACCCTTATGGGTATGGGCTGGGACGTAGTGGACATTGATTTGGCTTCTACCCCGACCACTGAGTTGGCTGTAACCATGGAAGGCGCCAGCGGCGGTATTATCCTGACCGCCTCTCACAATCCCAAACAGTGGAATGCTTTGAAGCTTCTGAATGAAAAAGGAGAATTCCTGAATAAAGAAGAAGGAAATGAGGTACTTCGTATCGCTGAGGCCGAAGCTTTCGATTTTGCGGAAGTGGATAAACTCGGTTCTTACCGTAAAGACCTGACTTATAATCAAAAACATATCGATAGCGTACTTGCGCTTGATTTAGTGGATGTGGAAGCCATTAAGAAAGCCGGTTTCCGTGTAGCCATTGATTGTGTAAACTCTGTGGGCGGTATCATCCTTCCGCAACTGTTGGAGCAACTTGGAGTACAGCATGTGGAAAAACTCTATTGCGAACCTACCGGTAACTTCCAGCATAACCCTGAACCTTTGGAAAAGAATCTGGGTGACATCATGAACCTGATGAAAGGCGGTAAGGCCGATGTCGCTTTTGTGGTGGACCCGGATGTAGACCGTTTGGCTATGATTTGTGAAGACGGCAAAATGTATGGTGAAGAATACACGCTGGTTACCGTAGCCGATTATGTATTGAAGCATACTCCGGGTAATACGGTTTCTAACTTGAGTTCTACCCGTGCATTGCGTGATGTAACCCGTAAATACGACCAACAATATTACGCTTCCGCCGTAGGTGAAGTGAACGTAACTACCAAGATGAAAGAGGTAGGCGCTGTTATCGGCGGCGAAGGCAATGGTGGAGTCATTTATCCCGCCAGCCACTACGGACGCGATGCCTTGGTGGGTATTGCCCTGTTCCTTAGCCATCTGGCACACGAGGGTAAGAAAGTAAGCGAACTGCGTGCCACTTATCCGGCTTATTTCATGGCTAAGAACCGTGTAGACTTAACTCCGGATACGGATGTCGATGCCATCCTTGCCAAAGTAAAGGAAATCTATAAAAACGAAGAAATCAATGACATCGACGGTGTAAAGATTGACTTCCCCGACAAATGGGTACATTTACGCAAGAGTAACACAGAACCGATTATTCGTGTTTATAGCGAAGCGGCTACGCCGGAAGCAGCCGAAGAAATCGGTCGGCAGATTATGAAAGTAATCGAGGACTTGGCGAAATAAGATAAGGAAACTAATAAGAAAGAGGGTGTGTCGAAATTGAAGTGCACCCCAAAAGTTAGACAGTAAATAATTAACTTATTGTGAAAGAGCTCGGTATTGTACCGGGCTCTTTCCTTTTAACCGCGATTTTATTCTTATATTGTTGTAGTAATCAATATATTCCTCTAAAGCCATAATAAAGGTATCTGCAGATTCAAACTTTTCAGCATAGAGCAGTTCTGATTTCATAATACCGAAAAAGTTTTCAGCCATTGCATTGTCAAGGCAATTCCCTTTCCTCGACATGCTCTGAATGACCTTGTGCTTTGCAAGTCTCTGTCTGTAGCCGTAATGCTGGTATTGCCATCCCTGATCAGAATGAATCACTAATCCATCAAGGCTATCGAACTTGCTGAACGCCTTGTCAAGCATGTCATATATCTGTTCAAGATTAGGGCTTCTGGATATGTTATAAGAAATTATCTCTCCGTTGAACATATCCAATATCGGTGAAAGATACAGTTTTTCAGAGCCAATGTTTATCTGTGTGACATCAGTTGCCCATTTCAGGTTTGGTGCATCGGCAGTAAAGTTCCTGTTGATGATGTTGGGGGCAATATTGCCGACCTCACCCTTGTATGAGCGATAGCGCACCTTTCGGATTTTACTTTTTAGGCCCATCATATCCATCAGCTTCCGTACGGTCTTATGGTTGATGAGAGTCCCTCTATTGCGCATTTCAAACGTGACACGACGATAGCCATACCGTCCTTTATGTTCATGGAATATGGCTTTTACCAACTCTTTATTGTCCGCGTGTTTATCGCCGGATCTCATGCGTTTGAGATGGTAGTAGAAAACGGAGCGAGCCATCTTTCTTAACTCCAATAGCAAGTCAAGAGGATATAGTGGCCTTAGTTCTTCGATGACTGCTGCCCACTCTGTCGTGCTTGGGCTCGCTTTTCCTCGACCAAGGCCTTCGCTTTTTTTAGCAACGCATTCTCCGCCCTCAGACGAAGATTCTCCGCCTGAAGTTTTTCAAGTTCTGTCTGTGGCTCTTTTTTCTTCGGTCTACTCATATCTTTTGGAGGTCTACCAAGTCGCTTGGTTCGACACAGTGGTGCATATCCATGTTTTTTCACTGTACGCACCCAACTTTCCAATGCCGTGCGGCTTATTTGATAGTCAATTAAAACATGGGATAAAGGTACGCCTTTTTCTAATATAAGACGCACTATACTTTCTCTAAATTCCGGTGTCGGGTTGAGATTTGGGTGTTTTTTTAGACCTTGTTCCCCGTAACGATCATAAAGTCGTATCCACTCAAGGACCTTGTTCTCATGAAGATTATACTCCCTTGAGAGAATTCTTACTGGTTTGCCTGCCTTTGCTTCGCCCACTATCTGGAGCTTCTTTTCAAATGTGTACTTTATCATATAAAATAAACCCTAAAAGTTTTTTGTCTAACTTTTAGGGTTCACTTCAAAACCCTCATAAATAGAAAATCACCCTCGCTACGACTATCTGTGGCGAGGGTGATTTTCTATTTATGAGGGGAGTTTTGACACACCCTTTTAAATAAGTGTTGAAATTTAATTTATATCAGTAACGATGATATAGCGTAACCTAAGGCTGAAAGCCTTTTTATCTTATAGCCCG
>UMEL01047750.1_pt1 | contig 22573 bp, 20 predicted proteins | sample 1964741 | NCBI WGS metagenome assembly UMEL01 (sample SAMEA4836019, study PRJEB28245) | human gut metagenome | biome: gut microbiome; material: fecal sample | place: Denmark | collected 2008
AATCCTTCTATTTCTTTCATCTCTAGCTTTTTCTAATTCAGCTAATTCCATTAGAAACTTCTCATCATCAAGATTTAAGTAGTACCCTAATACATGTACCTCTAACTCCTCTTCATTACAAGATACTTCTATTCCTTCTATAAATTCTAATCCATATTTCTTTGCTATCTCTTTTCCTTGTTTTACTCCAGCAACAGTGTCATGATCTGTAATAGCCAGAGCCACTACTCTATTTTTTATAGCTCTCACTATAATCTCTTCAGGTGTATATGTCCCATCTGATTCTAGAGTATGAATATGCATATCTACTTCCATTTTTTCCCTCTCAACTACTTAGAATATTTTAAGGGAGAAAAATTTATAAACAAACTCTTCTCCCCCTTCCATTAACTAAACTTTATTTCTCTAGTCATCCCATTTTTCTAAAGTTGAGAAATACTCTGGATATGCAATGTATAATGCCTTAGCATTTACATTGTTCTTTTCCAATGATGTTATATTCTCTTTTGCATCAATATTTGTAATCTCAATAACTCTCTCTGATATCTCTCTATTGTACCAAGCTCTTTCATCATAGAATTCATCTCTTTTTATAAACTTATTCAACATTTTTCTTAACTTTTTAGTATCTTTTTCTGAAAGATCATTTTGTTGAGAGAAAACTATAATTTGCTCCCATTCTTCTTGAGTTGCAACTACATTTTTTATATGTGTAGATGGGTTATCCATTTTTACAAAAGATTCTCTTACCATTCTATCTACTAACCCTTTAGGATTTTTTAAGTTTTCATCTGCAAGATAGAATTTTCTTGGTAATTTTTTATTATATTTTTTTACTAAGTCTACAAAGTCATTATACTCTTCATCTGTAATAGCTGTAGCATCTTTTTTCTCAAGTGATGTTAAGAAGTTAAAATCCTTTTCACTCATTTTTCCTGTTTTTCTTAGATATATAATTGGATTTTCATTCCCATACCAATCCTCTATTAAAGATTCACCTTTAACTACTTGAATTATTGTTTTATCCCAATTTTTAGTTGATTCCTTAGTAATTGAATATTTTTGTTCTAATGAAGTTCCCTTTTCCAATGAACTACATGAAATAAACATTACCACTGCAAAAAGTCCTACCACTAATTTTTTCATCATTAGCCTCCTTATACTCTTCCACAACAATTTTTATATTTTTTTCCACTTCCACATGGGCATGGTGAGTCTGGAGTAATTTCCTCTTCAACCTCTACCTTCTCTATACCATTTTCTCCCTCTGATACATAGCTTGTTATATCCTCTTGCTCATCTTTTACTGGCATCTCTTCATCTTCATGATTTTTAATTATTACTTTAAATAGGAATGATGTTGTTTGTTCTTTTATAGTTTCTACCATTTGCTCATAAAGCTCTCCAGAAACTAATTTATACTCAACAACTGGATTTTTTTGTCCATAAGCTCTTAAGTATATTCCCTCTTTTAAACCATCTAATGCTTTTAAGTGCTCTCTCCATCTAGCATCAATAACTTCAAATAGAATATACTTTTCTAGTCTTCTCATTAATTCTCTTCCTACTTTAGCCTCTTTTTCATCATATTGAGTACAGATTTCATCATAGATTTTCTTGCTATAATCCTCTATACTCATAGATTTATACTCTTCCATATCCTCAACTACATATCCATAATTTTCTTTTAAGTACTCTGCTAGACCATTCATATCCCAGTCCTCTTTGTACTCTCCATTAAATCTTCTTGCTACTTGACTATATATAACCTCATGCAACATTTTTATGATACTATCTTTCAAATCCTCTTTAGCCATAGCTTCATTTCTACTATCGTATATAGCTGTTCTTTGTTTATTCATAACATCATCATACTCTAGTAAGTTCTTTCTTATTCCGAAGTTTCTCGCTTCAATTTTAGTTTGAGCATTAGCAATAGCTTTATTTATCATTGAGTGAGTTATTGGTTCTCCCTCTGGTAATCCCAATTTCTCCATCACTGCTTTTACTCTATCTGAACCGAATAATCTCATTAAATCATCTTCTAATGATAAATAGAACTCTGATTCTCCTGGATCCCCTTGTCTTCCAGCTCTTCCTCTTAACTGATTATCTATTCTTCTCGATTCATGTCTTTCAGTACCTAATATGAATAATCCACCTATAGCTTTTACCTTTTCTCCCTCAGCCTTACATTGAACCTCATATTTTTTCAATACCTCTTCATAGTTTTCAGCATCTTTACTTCCAACCTCTGCCATAGCTAAGAATTCTGGGTTTCCTCCAAGCATGATATCTGTTCCTCTTCCTGCCATATTTGTAGCTATTGTAACTGCTCCAAATCTACCAGCTTGAGCTACTATTTCCGCCTCTTGTGCGTGATACTTAGCATTTAATACATTGTGCTTTATCTTTCTAGCTTTTAATAGCTCTGATAGCTCCTCTGAACTTTTAATTGATATCGTTCCTACAAGAACTGGTTGCCCTTTAGCATGAAGTTCCTCTATTCTCTTAATTATTGCTTCTATCTTCTCTTTACGAGTCTTATAAACTAAGTCTGGATGATCCACTCTTTGAACTGGTTTATTTGTTGGTATTACAACTATTTGTAAACCATAAGTATGTACAAACTCTGCAGCCTCAGTTTCAGCTGTACCTGTCATTCCCGAAAGTTTATTATACATTCTGAAGTAGTTTTGTAAAGTTATTGTTGCAAGAGTTTGGTTTTCTCCAGCTATTTGAACTCCCTCTTTAGCTTCTATAGCTTGATGAAGTCCATCAGAATATCTTCTTCCTTCCATAGCTCTTCCTGTAAATTCGTCTATGATTATTACTTGTCCATCTCTTACAAGATAATCTCTATCTCTTTTAAATAGCTCCTTAGCTTTTAAAGCTTGATTTAGATAGTGAGTTAACTCTACATTTTCAGGTGAATATAGGTTATCTAACTTTAAGAATTTCTCTACCTTTGCTATTCCTTTTTCTGTTAAAACTATATTTTTTGCCTTTTCGTCAACTTCATAGTCTTCAAACTTATCAGCTGGTAACTCACTTTTTTGTCTAGGATCCTTTACTTGTTCTGTCTCATAACTTCTATTTAACATAGAAACTACTTGATAGAAAACTTGATACCATTTTGTTGTATCCTCAGCAGCTCCTGAAATTATTAAAGGTGTTCTTGCCTCATCTATTAAAATTGAGTCAACCTCGTCCACTATACAGAAGTTTAACTCTCTTTGAACCTTTTCTTCTAAAGAACTAACCATATTATCTCTTAAATAGTCAAATCCAAATTCAGAGTTAGTTCCATAAGTTATATCAGCTCTATACGCAGCTTTTCTCTCCTCTCCAGAAACTCCATTTAAAATTACTCCTGAAGTTAATCCTAAGAAAGAGTATAATTTCCCCATTATATCTCTATCTCTAGCAGCTAGATAGTCGTTTACAGTAATTACATGTACTCCCTTTCCAGCTAAAGCATTTAAATATACTGGACATGTTGCAACTAATGTTTTTCCCTCTCCAGTTTTCATCTCTGTTATTTTTCCTTCATGAAGTACAATACCTCCGATAAGTTGCACATCATAGTGTCTCATACCAAGTACTCTCTTTGACGCTTCTCTTACAGTAGCAAAAGCTTCTACCATAATATCATCTAAAGTTTCTCCCTTGGCTAATCTCTCTTTAAATATAGCTGTTTTCTCTTTTAATTGCTCATCAGTTAATTTTTCAAAATCTGGCTCTAATGAGTTAATAGCAGCTACTATCTTTCTAATTCTTTTTACTTCTCTATCATTTTTTGTTCCAAAGATCTTTTTTAAAATATTTCCTATCATTGATGTTCCTCTCTTCAATTTTTTTAAATACACTTCTTCAGACTATATGCTATCACAAAATGAGATATTAGTCAAATAAACCTATTTTTAACTCCTCTTTTTACAAATTTCCATAAACTCATCCTCAGTAATTATCTTAATACTTCCTATCTCTTGAGCTTTCTTTAATTTACTTCCAGCTTTCTCTCCAACTATTAGATAATCTAGATTTTTACTTACTGCAGAAAGATTTTTACCACCTAATTTTTCTATCTCTTCCTTTATCTCATTTCTTGTGAAATTTTTCAAAGTTCCTGTAAATAGAAATGTTTTTCCTGTAAACACTTTCTCATCTTCAGGTAACTCCTCCTTCTTCTCTTGAGCAAAAGTAAGTCCATGTATTTTTAATCCCTCTATAAGTTTTTTCTTCTCTTCATCTTTAAAAAACTCATAGATAGCTTGAGCCATTTTATCTCCAACTCCCTCTATCTCCATTAACTCCTCAATACTCATATTCATTAAATTATCAATATTTTCACTTGCCTCTGCTAAAAGTTTAGCTGAAGTTTTCCCTACAAATGGAATTCCTAAAGCACATAAAACTTTTGAATACTCTCTAGTTTTACTAGTCTCAATAGCATTCAGAAGATTATCTACACTCTTTTTCCCCATCTTATCAAGCTTCTCAAGCTCCTCTCTATGATTTTTTAACTCATAGATATCTACAATATTCTTTATAAATCCAAGTCTTAGCATGTTCTCTACTAACTTACTACCAAAACCAGCTATATTCATAGCATCACGTGAAACAAAATATATCAACTCTCCCTCTACTTTTCCTGGACAAGCCATGTTTGGACACTTTATATCCACTTGCCCCTCCTCTCTTTCCAATACTGTATTGCATATTGGACAATTAGTAGGTTCTGTTATTATTATCTCACTTCCATCTCTTAACTCCTTTACAGATTTTACAACCTGAGGAATTATCTCAGCTGCTTTTTCTATAAATACACTATCTCCTACCCTTATATCCTTTCTCTCTATCTCTTGATAATTATGTAAACTAGCTCTTTTTACCTTACTTCCTGATAGTTCTACCTCCTCTAACTCAGCTACTGGTGTTACCTTTCCAGTTCTTCCTACCTGCCAAGTTACCCCTAAAATTTTAGTAGTCACCTGTTTAGCTGGAAATTTAAAAGCTATTGCCCATCTAGGACTTTTAGTAGTATTTCCTAATATATCCCATAACTCTATATTATTTACCTTTATTACCATTCCATCAGTTTCATAGTCTAGCTCTTCTCTTTTAGCTCCCCAATACTCAATTCTCTCTATCAATTCTGAAGAGTTTTTCAATACTTCACATACTCCAGTCGTTTTTATTCCCAGTTTTGAAAGATACTCTATACTCTCACTATGTGTTTTTACTCCATAATTTTGTGCATCAACTAAAAAATAGAAATAAGCATCTAGCCCTCTTTCTCTTATTATACTTGAATCTAACTGTCTTAAAGTTCCAGCAGCCGCATTTCTTGGATTAGCAAAAACCTCTTCTCCATTCTCCAATCTCTTTCTGTTTAACTCCTCAAATTTAGATAGTGGTAGTACAACCTCTCCTCTTATCTCTATACTTACCTTTTCTTTTAATTCCCTTGGAATAGAAGATATCTCTAAAATATTTTCAGTAACATCCTCACCTACTGCTCCATCTCCTCTAGTTACTGCCCTTACAAGTTTTCCATTTTCATATTGAATACTCAAAGACAATCCATCTAATTTTAACTCTAAAGCATAGTTTATCTCCTTTTCTTCAGGAAGTAACTTTTTTATTCTTTCTATAAAGTCTGCTATATCCCCTTCGTTATATGAGTTTGATAGACTTAACATAGGTTTTTTATGTGTCACCTTTTGAAACTTTGTCTCTTTAAGTGATGTCGCTCCTACCACCTCTGTCGGTGAGTTTTCCTCTCTATATTCAGGATATTTCTCCTCTAACTCTTTTAACTCTGCTAATAATTTATCAAATTCAACATCAGATATAAGACTTTCATTATTTGTATAGTAGTAATCACTGTACTTTTTTATTTTCTCTCTTAACTCTTTTATATATTTTTTCACAATTTTCTCCTCTCAATTTAACTTTACAATTAAATTATAATACACTCTCTCTTATTTTGTCTAAGTTTTTTTCAATTCATCTCTTCTATTTCCTTGCTTTTTTTATTTTTCCTATTCCTAAATCTTAAAAAAAATGGTATTATATTTAAGTAAGTATATATTTTTAAGGAGGAGTTATGAAAAAAATTCTTGTTTTTGGACATAAAAATCCAGATACTGATTCTATATGTTCAGCAATATCTTTCGCTGAGTTAAAAAATGTTCAAGGTGTTAATGTTGTACCTTGTAGACTTGGAAATGTAAGTAGAGAAACTCAATTTGCTCTAAACCACTTTGGAGCTGAAGCACCTCTATTTATAGAAAATGTAAATCCAGATGAAAATGGTAAAAAAGAGGTTATTTTAGTTGACCACAACGAAAAAATACAAACAGCTGATGGAATTGAAAATGCTAAAATAATAGAAGTTGTTGATCACCATAAATTTGGCTTAGTTACTGATGAGCCTTTAAAAATTACTGCTGATACAGTTGGATGTACTTGTACTTTAGTATATAGATTATTCAAACAAGCTGGAATTACTCCATCTAAGATGGCAGCTGGACTTATGATGAGTGCTATCATCTCTGATACTTTATTATTCAAATCTCCAACTTGCACACCTGAAGATGTTGAAGCTGTAAAAGAGCTTTCTAAAATCTGTGGAGAGGAAAATTTTGAAGATTATGGAATGAAACTTCTTATTGAAGGAACTTCATTATCTGATAAAACTCCAGAAGAAGTTATCACAATAGATATGAAAGAGTTTGATATGAATGGTAAAAAAGTAGCTGTTGCTCAAGTTAATACTGTTGATGTAGCTGGACTTTTAAATACTCAAGCTGAATTAGAAGCTGCTATGAACTCTATGAGTGAAAAAGCAAACTATGATCTATTTGTACTTGTTATAACTGATATCATTAAAGCTGGTTCTTATGTATTAACGATTGGAAAATGCCCAGAGTTAGTAGAAAAGGCTTTCAATGTAAAATTAGAAAATAAAACTGCTTGGTTAGAGGGAGTAGTTTCTAGAAAGAAACAAGTAGTTCCTTTCATGCTTACAGCTAGCCAAAACTAATTAGATTAAAATTTTTTAAATTAGGGAGAAGAGTTTACTATGAATGGTAAGTTTTTCTCCCTTTATTCTAAAAATTTATAAAGAGGATTGGAGATATGAAAAGAAAAATTTTAATTATAGAGGATGAAAAAGAACTTGCTCAAGTTCTATATGATACATTTTCACAGGAAGATTTTGAAGTTATAAAAGCTTTTGATGGAGAAATTGGAGTAGATAAATTTTACGAAGAGAAACCTGACTTGATTTTACTTGATATCAACCTACCAAAAAAACTTGGTTGGGAGGTGTGTAAGGAAATTCGTAAAACCTCTAATGTTCCTATTATTATGATGACAGCTAGAGATTCTGATGCTGATGAATATACTGGACTTAGTATTGGAGCTGACGACTATATAACTAAACCATTTAATTTAAAAATTCTCTTACTTAAGGTTAAAAAACTACTAAAATTAGATGATAACAATATCTATAAATTTGAATCTTTATCAATAGATATAAAAAAGGGAGAGATCAATATAAATAGTGAAAGTATTGAGCTTACTAGAAGAGAGATACAGTTTCTTGAATATATGATAAAAAATAAGGGGATTATTTTCTCTAGAGATTACCTTTTAAATGAGATCTGGGGATTTGATTTTGAAGGAGATGACAGAGTAGTGGATACCCTTATAAAAAGAATACGTAAAAAACTTGGTGACTACAATTTTCTATTAAAAACTATAAGAGGAATGGGGTACAGTTTTGATGAAAATAAAAATTAGTCTTTTTCAAAAGATATTCTCTCTATCTATGTTTTTAATTATTTTTACTATAACTGTAAGTTATCTCTTCAGTACTTTTTTAGCTGACTCTTTCTATATCAATAGAAAAAAAAGTGAGATTTTAGAGATAGTAAAAAATGCTAAAAAACTATCTGTAGATGAGTATATTTTTAAAGACTATGCTTCTGAACTAAGAAATAAAGAGGGAATAAATATATATGTAGTTTCTAAAGAAACAGAGGATAACTATTACAGCTATTTTACTAAGAAAGAAAATGAGGATTTTTACCAAGATGAAGATGGATTTCATATAAAACAACTTCCTTTTTCAAAGGTAATGCTATTAATATATAGAGAGGAACTATCCGACGAAGATATTCTCTTTGTTACAACCTCACTTTCTGTTATGAGTAGCCATAGACACGAGGTTTACTCTCTTCATATGATAACCTTAGTTTTAACTATGATTTTAAGTATATTTATCTGTCGATTTTTTACTAAAAAAATTACTAAAAATATATCTGAGCTCAACAGAGTAGCGAAGCAGATTACTAACCTAGATTTTTCAGAAGAGGTTGTTTTAAATACATCAGATGAGTTAAATGAGTTAGGTAAAAATATAAATATCATGTCTAAGAGTATCTCCTCGTCTATTGAAAATCTAAATAGTTTTGTTTCAAATGCTTCACATGAATTAAAAACCCCTATCACAGTTATCAATACTCATGCTCAAGCTCTATTAAACGGTACTGTTAATGATGAAAAATTAAAAAAAGATTATTACAAGGTTATTTTAAAAGAAAGTAAGGAGATGAGTAGCTTAGTAAGTGATCTGCTCCTTATATCTAAACTATCCTCTCTTGAAAAGAATATTGAAAAAGAGGAGTATTCCGTACTCACATTACTACATGAAAGTATAGAAAAATTTGAACTTTTAGAATTACAAAAAAATATAGAGTGGGAGATTAAATTGAAAGATTTTACCCTTTTTATCAATAAAAAACTTTTTAAAGTTGTTATAGATAACTTGGTTAATAATGCCCTCAAATACTCCCCAGAGGATTCTATCATTGAGGTTTATTCCATAGGAAATGGTATAGTTTTTAAAAATCCAATGTATTTAGCTGAAAAAGTAAGTGTTGATAAACTATTTCAACCATTTTATAGAGGTACCTCCGCTACAGAATTAAATATTGATGGGAGTGGACTCGGTCTATCTCTAATTAAGAGAATTTTAGATTTACACTCTTTCAACTATTCGATTGAGATAGAGGAAAACCATTTCAAATTTATTTTGACATATTGAGGACATAAAATAAATTTATAATTTAGACAAATAAAAAGATAAGATATTAGGGAGTGATGTATTATGAAAAAGATATTAATTGGAACAATGATGATATTAGCTATTAGCTCAACTGGATTTGCTAGAATGCATGATTTAAAAGATGATTCTACTCCTGTTCCATCACACATGCTTAAAATGAGAGAGAGAAATTGTAGAACAAACCCTGAACTTGAAAGAGCTAAAATAATGATTGAAGAGAAAAAACTTGAGATTAGAAAAGAGTTATTGAATGATAAACCTAATTGGAATAAAATAGAAAAATTAAATATTGAAATTGCTACTCAAGAGGCTAAAAATAGAACTACAAATATGAGAGAGAGATTTGAAAATAGCTTTACTACGCAAGCTCAAGCACCTGTTTCAAGCAATCAATAAAACTATTAATAATATATTAAAAGGAGTGTTTCACCAGAAAACTATTATGGTAAAAACTTCTTTTTTTATTTTATCTGAAATCTATTTTAATTTTTTCTTTCTAATTTTTAAAATTTAAGGTAAAATAGAGTATATTTTTTATATGAGGTGATTTACTAAATGAAATTTGTTGTATCAGATTTAGATGGAACATTATTACACTCTCGTAACGTAGTTAGTGACTATACTGTTGAAACTATTAAAAAATTAGTCGATAACGGTGTAAATTTTGCTATAGCTACTGGAAGAGGACAACAGGGAGTACAAGATATTTTAAAACAACTTGGTATCACTCCCTATCTAATATGTAACAATGGAGCTAATATATATACTCCAGAGGGAGAGTGTATCTTTGATGAAAGAATTCCTCAAGATGTTGTTACTCAAATTTTAAAGGAAATTAGAAGAAACAACCTCTTTTACAGTGCCTTTCAAAATGAATTTCTCTTCCATAGTAATGAAGAGCCTGTAGAGGATTTTACTAGTAGACCACTTTTTACAGAGATTGGGGTAGATAGGGAAGAGGATATTCCATCTTTAAATAAAATAATTGTAACTAATCAAAATCCAGAGGTATTAATTGAACTTGTAGCTATTTTAAAAGAGAAGTTCTCTCATTTAGCAGAGATTATGTTATCTCAAGCTACCTGCTTAGATATTGCCCCTAAAAATTGTACAAAGGGGACAGGAATAGAAAATCTTGCTAAAATTTTTAATCTAACTCCTAATGATTTTATGGCATTTGGAGATGGAGAAAATGACCTAGATATGCTTAAAACTGTAGGACATCCTGTAATAATGGAAAATGCTCAAGATATTCTAAAAGAAAAATTTTCTATAACAACACTTTCTAATAAAGAGGATGGTGTAGCTGTATATTTGAAAGACTTCTTTAATTTATAGGTGATAATATTGAGAGCAAAACAGATAAATAAAGAAATAATTATTACTTTAATACTATATATCTTCTATTTTGGATGGTGGTACTACTTTGCATATCTTCACACAGATAGTGAAGATGTTAAAAATTTTAAATATATCTTAGGATTACCTGAATGGTTTTTCTATTCCTGTGTATTGGGATTAATTGTTATAAACATCTTAGTTTTCATTGTAGTTACCTTCTTTTTCAAAAATACTTCTTTAGAGGAGGAGGAAAAATGTTAATAATTATCCCTATTATTCTTTATCTTTTAACAATGTTAGGAATTGCCTATAAAGTCAATCAAATAAAAAATAGTAAAGAGGTAGATTTTTCTGAAGAATACTTTATTGGTAGTAGAAATATGGGTGGCTTCGTCTTAGCTATGACCATTATAGCTTCATATGTTGGAGCAAGTTCATTTATAGGTGGGCCTGGTATTGCCTATAAATTAGGACTTGGTTGGGTTTTACTTGCCTGTATACAGGTTCCAACAGCCTTCTTTACCTTAGGAATTATCGGAAAAAAATTGGCTATTATCTCAAGACGAATAAATGGAGTCACTATAATAGATTTACTCAGAGTAAGATATAAAAGTGATATTGTTGTTATTCTTTCCTCTGTTACTATGCTAATATTTTTTATTGGAACAATTGTAGCACAGTTTATTGGAGGAGCAAGACTCTTTGAAACAGTAACTGGTTTTTCATATTTAACAGGATTAATAATATTCTCATCAGTTGTAATTGCTTATACATCTTTTGGAGGATTTAGAGCTGTAGTTATCACAGATGCTATTCAAGGAGTTGTAATGCTTTTAGCTACTGGAGTTCTATTTTACACGCTTCTAAAACATGGAAAGGGAATGGAAAATATAATGCTTACCATTGCTAGAACAAATCCAGAGATGTTAACTCCAACTTCTAATGGTAATATTGCCCTGCCTTTTATTCTATCCTTTTGGGTTTTAGTTGGTATTGGATTACTGGGATATCCCTCTACAGCTGTAAGATGTATGGGATTTAAAGATAGTAAATCTCTTCATAGAGCTATGATTATTGGAACCTCTGTAGTTGGTTTACTAATGTTGGGAATGCACCTAGTTGGAGTTATGGGAGTAGCTATTGAGCCAAATATTGAGATTGGGGATAAAATAATTCCAATCCTTGCTCTAAAACATCTTCATCCTATTCTTGCTGGAATATTTATCGGTGGTCCACTAGCTGCTATAATGTCAACTGTTGATTCATTACTTATTATGTCTTCAGCCACTATTGTAAAAGATTTATATTTACACTATATAGATAAAAATACTTCTGTAGAGAAGATAAAAAAACTCTCTCTTATGACCTCTCTAGGTTTTGGAATAATAGTTTTTCTATTATCATTAAATCCTCCTGATCTATTAGTATGGATTAATCTTTTTGCTTTTGCTGGATTAGAAGCAACTTTTTTCTGTCCAATTGTTTTTGGATTATTTTGGAAAAGAGCTAACGCAACTGGAGCTGTAGCTTCTATGATATTTGGATTTATAACATTTATATATCTAACTGTATGCAAAGTATCAATCTTAGGAATGCATAATATTGTTCCTGTACTATTTGTTAGTTCAATTGTATTTATTATTGGTTCCTATGTTGGCGAAACTACTGATGATGAAACTATTGATCTGTTCTTTAATTTTTAGTTAAAACACTTGAGCAAGTTAAAAATAATCACTAGTTATATTTTTAGTGAGTTATAACTTGCTCTTTATTTAATCTGGAGGTTTTTATGGGAGTTTTAAAAGATTTAAAACTATTTAAAGAGGGGACATCTAGCGATCTTTCTATTAGAGACTATATTCTTGAAAATATGGAAAGTATTGAAAAGTTATCAGCTAGAGAATTAGGAAAAGTAACCTATACAAGTGCTGCTACTGTAGTTAGATTTTGTAGTAAATTAGGTTACCAAGGTTACTCTGATTTTAAAATAAAATTTGTAAGTGAATTAAAATTAATAGATGAAGAACAACATACTCTTGGTGAGATAGAGATAAATGAAAAAGAGAATGTTGTAACTATTATGAGAAAGATGACAGAAATAGAGAAAAAAGCTGTTGAAGATACAGCTAATGCTCTTTCCTTTGAAAAATTAAAAAATATTAGAAAATGGATTCATGAAGCTGAAGTAGTTGATTTCTATGCTTATGATATAAATGTCTATGTTGCTCAATATGCGAGTAGCCAACTTTTATATGCTGGAAAAAAGTCAACTGTTAATACAGCTACTAACATGAGAGCTCTCAATGCACTTCTAAGTAACAAAAAAAATGTAGCTATCGTTATCAGTCAAACTGGTGAAAATTCTAGATTGGTAGAGTTTGTTAAAATATTAAAACAGAGAGGAACAAAGGTAATAGTTATCACTACTTCTAAAAAAAATACCCTCGCCAATATGGGAGATGAATATATATACGCAGCTACCACTAAAAGTATAGAAGCTTTTTTAACTCCTACTTTTATTTCATCAGTAAAATATATTTTAGATATTATTTGGGGATTAGAGTTCAGTTATAACCTAGATAAGAATATCTCTCTTAATAAGATATATGAGAAAAAAGGTGAATCACATCTTTGGGGATTAATGAAAGATATAGAGGAGTTAAAAAGTAATCTCTGAAACATTGTTTCATAAAATTATAAGATTTTTTAATTTTTTATGAAACACTCACTCTTTATTAATATAAAGTGTTAAAAAACAATCCTAAATATGCTATATTAATATTATATTAATGAAACAAGTATATTATGGAGGAAAAAATGGCACAAGTTAAAAATTATCCTAAATTAGCAGCCGATATCTTAAAAGAGGTAAATGGTAAAGAAAATATAGTTAATGTCTCTCGTTGTGCAACAAGATTACGTCTAGTTTTAAAGGAGACACCTCAAGATTTAAAAGAGAGAATTACATCTTTAACAGGTGTTATTACTGCTGTTGAAAAAGGTGGACAATTCCAAATTGTTATAGGAACAAATGTTGGAAAAGTATATGATGAAGTTATTAAAATACTAGGAGAAAATGTTGGTTCTGGTGTAGTTGAAGAATCTAAGCAACCAATATTAAATAGAGTAATAGCTACAATGTCAGGAGTTTTTGCTCCATTTGTATATATATTAGCAGCAGCTGGAATTTTACAAGGGATACTAATCCTTATAAATCTAGCGTATCCTAGCTTCGCTACAACTGGTACCTATGAGATACTAAGTTTTATCTCTTGGACACCTTTTAGTTTCTTACCTATCTTAATAGCTATCACAGCTTCTAAACATTTTAAGTGTAACACATATATAGCTGTAACTTGTTGTGCGGCTCTAATAAATCCTACTTGGGTGGAGATAGCTGGAAGAATAGCTGGTGGAGAAGAGATAAATTTCTTAATGTTTAAACTTAATAGTATGACTTATGGTTCTACAGTATTACCTCCACTATTCTTAGTTTGGTTACTTTCATACTTAGAAAAATGGGTAGATAAAAGATTACCAGAAGTTCTAAAAGCTCTATTTGTACCTTTTATATGTATGATCGTTATGGTTCCATTAACTATTCTATTAATAGGACCTATTACTAATGCTGGTGCAAATGCTGTTTCTGTAGGATTTAACTTCTTAATGTCTAAAGCTCCTATGTTAGGTGGTATTATAATAAGTGGATTCTGGCAAGTATTTGTAATCTTTGGAGTACACTGGGGTGTTACACCTATGATAATGGCAAACTTTGCTAATAATGGTTATGACTATTTCCAAGCTTATCAAACTTTAGCAGTAGTAGCTCAAATGGCAGCAGCTTTTGGAGTATTCCTAAAAGCTAAGAATAAAGAGTTTAAGAAAGTAGCTTTTTCAGCTGGAGTTACAGGTATATTTGGAATAACTGAACCTACTCTTTATGGAGTTACTCTTCCACTTAAAAAACCATTTGTATGTGCTTGCGTGGGAGGAGCTATCGGAGCTATTGTAATGAGTTTCTTTGATACTATGTACTTTGCATATGCAGGACTTCCTGGATTACTTACAATAGTAAACGCTATAAATCCAGCAGAGATGTCAAAATTCGTTGGAATGGTAGTTGGAACAGTAGTTTCTATAGTAGCTACAATTATTTTAATCCAAGTAGTTGGATTTGATGAAACAAAAAATAACAGAAAATAAGTTTTAAGGAGAGAGTATTATGGGATATAAAATGTCAGAAAATTTCTTATGGGGAGGAGCTGTTGCAGCTCATCAAATAGAAGGTGGTTGGAATGCTGGTGGAAAAGGACCAAGTGTTGCAGATGTTATGACTGGAGGATCTAGAACTTCAATGAGAAAAATAACAGATGGAGTTATTGAAGGAGAGTTCTATCCTAACCATGAAGCAGTTGATTTTTATCATAACTATAAAGAAGATGTTGCCCTTTTAGGTGAGATGGGATTTAAATGTTTTAGAACAAGTATAGCTTGGACTAGAATCTTCCCTAATGGTGATGATATGTTACCAAATGAAGAGGGATTAAAATTCTATGATGATCTATTTGATGAATTATTAAAATATGGAATCGAACCTGTTATCACACTTAGCCACTTTGAAATGCCTTACCACTTAGCTAAAAACTACGGTGGTTGGATGAATAGAAAAGTTATTGATTTCTTTGTTAAATATGCAGTTACAGTTATGGAACGTTACAAAAATAAAGTTAAATATTGGATGACATTTAACGAGATAAATAACCAAGCTAATACTTCAGCTGACATATTTGGTTGGACAAACTCTGGGGTAAAATTCTCTGAATACCCTAATCCTAGAGAAGCTATGTACCAAGTAGCTCACCATGAGTTTTTAGCAAGTGCCTTAGTTGTAAAAAAAGGACATGAGATTAATCCAAATTTCAAAATAGGTTGTATGTGTTCCTTTGTACCAATTTATCCATACTCTTGTAATCCAGAAGATATGATAACAGCTGTTGAGGCTATGCATGACAGATATTACTTTATGGATGTACATGTACGTGGACATTATCCTACTTATGCTAAAACTATTTGGAAAAAAGAAAATGTAAATCTAAAAATAGAAGAAGGGGATTTAGAGATTTTAGCTGAAGGAAAAGTTGATTATATAGGAATTAGTTACTATATGTCTAACGTAGTAAAAGCTGATGCTAAGAAAGATATCTCTAAAGCTCTAGATGGAAGTACAGAAAAAACAGTTGCTAATCCATATATTAAATCTAGTGACTGGGGTTGGCCAATAGATCCTGTTGGAATTAGATACTCTCTTACTAGCATCTACGAAAGATATGAGCTTCCTATATTTATAGTAGAAAATGGTTTTGGAGCTATTGATATCTTAGATGAAAATAAAGAGTGTGATGATAGCTATAGAATAGATTATCTAAAAGCTCATATTTTAGAAATGGAAAAAGCTGTTGAACTAGATGGAGTTGAATTAATGGGATATACTCCTTGGGGATGTATTGACTTGGTTTCATTTACAACTGGTGAATTAAGAAAACGTTATGGATTTATCTATGTAGATAAAAACGACGATGGTACAGGAAGTGGAAAAAGATATAAGAAAAAATCTTTTGAATGGTATAAAAATGTAATCAAAACTAATGGAGAAGAGTTATAAAAAAGTTGGGGGCTGTTACACTACTTTGTAACAGCTCCTTTATTACATAATATTATATATATGGAGGATAAAATTGAATAAAATAATATTTTTAGATGTAGATGGAACTTTAGTTGATTATGAAAATCAAATTCCAAAATCAGCAATTGAAGCTATAAGAAAGGCTAGAGAGAATGGGCATAAGGTATATATCTGTACCGGAAGAAGTAGAGCTGAGATCTATCCAGAACTATGGGATATAGGACTAGATGGAATGATCGGTGGAAATGAGAGCTATATCGAAGATAAAGGAAATATAGTAATGCATAAAGTTTTATCTTTAGATGAATGTAAGAAAATTGTAGATTGGTTACATAGTAAAAAACTTGAATTTTATTTAGAAAGTAACAATGGTTTATTTGCTAGTGAAAATTTTGAAACTGTTGGTGAAAAAACAATTCAAGAATATAGTAAAAGAAAAGGACAAGCTGATTCTGAAACTTTAACTATTAGAAAAGCCTTTCCAGAAATGAAGTTTGGAGAAAAACTTTATCGTGATGATTTAAATAAAATAAGCTTCATATTAAATAGCTATGATGATTATTTAGAAGCAAAAAAAGTATTTAATGAATTAGAAGTAAATACTTGGGGTGGACAAGGGGAAATAGCTCTCTTTGGAGATATCGGAGTCAAAGATATTAATAAAGGATTGGCAGTGACTAAATTAATAGAATATTTAAATGCTAATTTAGAAAATACTATCGCCTTTGGAGATGCTAAAATAGATATTCCTATGTTTAAATGTTGTAAAATCGGAGTAGCTATGGGTAACGGTGGCCCAGAAATAAAAAGTATTGCTCACTATATCACTGATTCTGTAGAAAATGATGGTCTATTTAAAGCTTTTAAAAAACTTGAACTTATTTAATAAAAAACTGCACTTAAACAAATTTTAGGTGCAGTTTTTTCTTTATTTTATTCTTGACAATTCCAGCTATTCATTAACTTTTCTAATAAAGTTTTTAAATTTTCTTTCTCTTCCTCTGAAAGTCCAGCATAAAGTCTCTCAGCTCTATTTTTACATCCACAATTAGCTACTTTTTCTTTTCCTAATTCTGTTATTGATATAATAGCTTTTCTTTTATCTTCTTCCGATTTTGTTCTAACTATCATACCTTTTTCCTCTAATTTAGCCAATAACTCACTAATCGATCCAGATTGAATCTCTAAAATATCTTGTAGATCTTTTTGTGACATCTCACCTTGCTTTGCTAAAATTTTTAAAATTTTTCCTTGACCTCTTCCCTTATGATGAACTATATAGTGGTTACATTTTCTTATTAATTCTGATAATTCATCCATTGGTAGGTGCTCTCTATGCTTTCCACATCCACACCCATGTCCATGGTGATGACCATGATGATGTCCCTCTCCACTTCCACAACATCCTTTTTTCTCTTCTTTTTCCTCCGTATCACTAGATTTTAATATTTCGAAAAATCTGATACCTCTTCCACACATTAAAGCAGATACATGACAACCTCTTCCACATTGGCTACAATTTGTTATTCCTTTTATATTATCCATAATACACCTTCTTTTTAAAATTTATCTTGGTACCTTGATATTATAATAGCATTTTATTTTTACTTTGTCAAGGTACCTTGATATTAAAAAAAGAGTATGAAACTACAAATAGCAATTTCATACCCTTGAAAATATTAATTAATCTAATTGAGCTAATATATCATCAGCTATATCAAAGTTTGCATAAACCTCTTGAACGTCATCTAAATCATCTAAAGCATCATAAAGAGCCATTACTTTTTTAGCTGTATCTAAATCAGTTATCTCTACTTTATTTTCTGGATTCATAGCTATCTCTGCCTCTTCATAGTTGTATCCAGCTGCTTTTAAACTTTCTAATACATTTTGGAACTCTGTATAATCAGTAATTACTTCAAATACTCCATTTTCTTCAGAAACATCTTCTGCTCCAGCTTCTAAAGCTGCCATCATAAATTCATCTGCATCTATTCCTTCAGATTTTACTGTAATTACTCCTTGCTTTTTGAACATCCATGCAACAGCACCATCTGTACCTAAGTTTCCACCTTTTCTTGTGAAAGTCATTCTAAGTTCAGAAGCTGATCTGTTTTTATTATCTGTTACTACGTCAACTATAAAAGCTGTACCTACTGGTCCATATCCTTCATATCTCATCTCTATGAAGTCTACTCCTTCAAGCTCTCCTGTTCCTTTTTTGATTGCTCTTTCTAATATATCCTTAGGCATATTCCCAGCTTTTGCTTTCTCTATTGCAAGTCTTAATCTTGGGTTGAAACTAGGATCTCCTCCACCTTCTTTAGCTGCGATTGTTAACTCTCTACCAAATTTAGTGAATAATTTTGCTCTTTTTTTATCTTGAGCTCCTTTTCTGTGTTGGATATTTGCCCATTTACTATGTCCTGCCACAATAAACCTCCTAATTTTTTTCTTATATTAGATTTTAACATATTAACTAAGTTTTTTCAATACTTCTTAACTTTTAAAACCTCATTTTTAGTAATTAATATATCTACTTTCATATCATGTTCTTCACTCGGAACTTTTTCAACTAGTTGAATATCAAATATTGGAGCTATCTTTACAGAATTAGTATGCTGTATAAAAAGTTTGTCATAATACCCTTTTCCATATCCCAGCCTATTTCCATCTCTATCAAAAGCTAATCCAGGGGTTACTATCAAATCTAACTCACCCATATATATCTCCCCTATAGGCTCTCTTATTCCAAAGGCTCCTATTGAAAAACCAGTTCCATGCTCTATCACTGATAATGTTCCGTCCTTCTCTACTCTTGGAAGATATAGTTTTTTACCATTTTTCAAAACTTCTTGATTAAAATTTTCAATCTCAATTTCACTTCCAAAATTCATAAAGGATAAAATTTTGTTAGCTTTCTTATATTCATCTAATTCTAATAACTTTTTACATATTAATATACTTTGAGATTTTCTTTCACTCTCTGGAAGAGAATTTCTAATTTGTTTTATACTTTTTCTTAATGCCTTTTTATCCATCTATCTTATCCAACTCTTGTTTCAAAATTTTTAAATCATTCCAAAACTCTAAAGCAGCCCTAGATTTTTTACCATCTTCATTCCTAGATTTTTTTACAAAATTCACATCATATGTAATGAAAAGTTTTATTCCACCAATCCATTCTAAAATCTTTCCTCTCTCTTCTCCCAATTTTACATCTCTACCTAATAAGTTTTCAGCAACTTCAGCCCCTAAGGCAACTATTATCTTCGGTTTTATTAGGGCTATTTGCATATTTAATAGTTCCTTTAATTGCTCTTTCTCCTCATCCATAAACTCTGAAAACTTGCAATCTCTCTTAGCTAAAGTAGTAATATAGTAATTCTCTGGTTCTATACCTTCTATATCACAAAGTTTTATTAAAAACTCTCCACTCGAACTAGGTGCAACTTTTAAATCCTCATTCTGATATAAATCTGGGTCATCTCCTATAAAAAGTATCTTCCCCTCTCTATTTCCACTTCCTACAAGTACCTTTCTCTCTGCTATATCCCCGTATGTTTTTCCTAATATTCCTACTTCAAATTTTATCTCTTCCCAAAAATTATCTATCTCTTCCAACTTTGCACCTCCTATAATTCGAATAATTCAGTAGCCATATCCTGTCTAGCTAATTCGTACTCTACTCTTATTCTATTCGCTCTTAATTCCTGAGCTACAGTATCTCTTACAATATCCGGATTATTACTATCCTTACTTATATGAGCTAAATATATCTTTTTTAATTTCTCATTATACATCTCTTTAATAAATTTAGCTGCTTCATTATTTGATAAATGCCCATTTCTACTTTTAACTCTAGCCTTTAAATCCCAAGGATAACTACAATTCATAAGCATATTATAATCATAATTACTCTCTATTACCATTATATCTGCCTCTTTAAAGTTTTCTCTCACTATATTATTTACATACCCTATATCTGTAGATATAGCAGCTATTTTTCCATTTTGAGATTCAATCCTATAACCTACTGTTCTTTGAGCGTCATGCATCACATCAAAGGGCTTTATCAGCAAACTATCATTTATTATAAATTTCTTATTATCTATAATTTTTAAATTTTCGGTGGAAATCTTTCCAAGCTTAGCCTCTCCAGCTTTAAAACTCTCCTGAGTAATATAGATTGGTATATTATATTTTCTTGATATAATTCCAGCTCCCTGTATATGGTCAATATGCTCATGGGTAATTAAAATTCCATTTATATCCGAAAGTTCTCTTTGAATAGAGTTTAATCTCTCCTCGATTTTTTTACAACTAAATCCTGCATCAATTAAAATTTTTCCATTTTCACTCTCTATGTATGTGGCATTTCCTCCACTTCCACTTCCAAGTATCGAAATTTTCATCTATTTTTCCCTTCTAAGACTATAAAATCTAAATATTATCAATATATAATTTATACCATAAAAAACAACTTTTGAGAATATTTTAATTTAGCTTGCTATCTTTAAAGCTAAAATATTTCTAGGAATTTTTTCTATTCTGTAGTATAACTTATAATGTAAAAATTTAAAATAATAAGATGTCTGATTTTTTAAAACTTTTACTATCAAATATATAAGGAGTTATAAAATATGTTCGGAACAATTGTTAATACTTTAGCTATAATAGCTGGTTGCTTAATAGGGGGATTTATAAAAAAAGGGATCCCTCAAAAATATGAAGAAGCTATGTTAAATGCTTGTGGTTTAGCTGCTTGTGGTATTGGATTTAGCTCAGTCATATCAAATATGAATAAAAGTGGATATCCAGTGCTTTTTATTGTCAGTTTAGTTATTGGATCTGTAATAGGAACAAAATTTGATTTAGATGATAAAATACAAACCCTTATAAAAAAATATGCTAAGGGAAATCTTGGAGAGGGAATTGTAACAGCAGCTCTTCTTTTCTGTATAGGCTCTCTTTCTATAGTCGGATCTGTAATGGCAGCCTTAAAAAGTGATTATACATTTTTATTTACTAATGCTTCTTTAGACTTTGTAGGTTCTATAATATTCTCCTCTACCTATGGAATAGGATTAATTATTGTAGCACTTATTCTATTTTGTTGGCAAGGAAGTATCTACTTCCTTACTAAATATATTTGCCTAGATTTCTTTAGTGAAGAACTAATGGTGGAGCTTTGTATTGTTGGTGGTTTTTTAATTGTTGCAACAGGACTTGGAGTATTAAAAATTAAAAATATAAAAACTTTAAATCTTCTTCCAGCTTTACTAGTTCCTATTCTATTTTTTCTAATTAAAAGATTTATATAAATTTGAAAATTAGCTAAAAATAAAATTCAAGAATGACAAAATTCTCTTTTCTTTGAATATAAGTCATTCTTGAATTATTTTAATTTCTTATTCCATCTTTTTTGTTAGCTTATTTATACAATCCTAGCTCATATAACCATGTTAATGTTTCTTTTTCCCAAGACTCCTCGTTGTGAGCTCCATCAACCATCATATGTGGAAATACTGTTACCCCTTTTTGAGAAAATATTCTTGTAACTATCATATTTTTTTCAGTTCCTACTGCTAATTGCTTTTTGGTATGAAATTCATGATTTCCCCAACTGATATAAGCCTTTGTTTTTTTATGAATTTTAAACTTTGAAATATCATCTACTAACTTTTTAAAAATATGATCATAAAAAGGAGATACACATATTCCCATTGAGAATATATCTGATCTTACTGCTAATCCATATACAGACATCAGTCCTCCCATTGAACTACCACCTAAAGCTGTATACTCTCTTTCCGGTTTTGTAGGAAATTTTTCATCTATATATGGCTTTAATACATTACAAATCCACTCTATAGTAATCTTTCCTAGTCCTGTTACCTCTCCAAAAATCTTATCATTAAAAGAGTACGGAGAAAATTCACATAACCTCATATTTCCTTCATGATTACATTCCAATCCAACAATTATAACTCTTTGTTTATGATTATCTAATACCTCTTTTATCCCCCATGATTTTCCATATGTAGCATCTGAATCGTAGAATAAATTGTGCCCATCAAACATATATATTACCGGAAATTTTTCATTTGGTTGAATGTCATCTGGTAAATATATGTGAAGCATTCTATGAAGATTGAACGGTTCTATATATATTCTCTCTTTTAATACCATAACTAACTCCTATACTACAAATTTTAAAAAGTAAGGGAATTGCACTTTCCACCAAGGCCAATCATGATCTACATCATATCCCCAAAAATCTACCCATACTGGAACTTGTAATCTATCAAACTCTACTTTTAGATCGACAGTATCCTTGATACACTCCTCTTCCCATCTTCCTTGACCACAACATAGAATAATATCAGAATTTCTATATTTTCCTAAAA
>UMEL01021777.1_pt1 | contig 22189 bp, 21 predicted proteins | sample 1964741 | NCBI WGS metagenome assembly UMEL01 (sample SAMEA4836019, study PRJEB28245) | human gut metagenome | biome: gut microbiome; material: fecal sample | place: Denmark | collected 2008
TTATTCTATAAAATTAAATGAATTAGTATCATAAAAATCAATCAAATCAGTATATCACAATCTAAAAATCAGTAACTATAAAATCTAAAATAAAATCTATGTAATAATTAATTATGTAGATGTAATGTATTTAATAAAATTATATTAAGATTATTTTAAAGTTTAATTATTAGTTTATTTTTTGAAGGAGAGATGAATGAAAAAAATTTATAACTTTGTTAAGATAATGTTATTTGTATTTTGCTGTTTTAATTCAGTAGAGGCACAGGAAAAGATATATAAAATAGCAACAGATGTAGACTTTCCTCCCTTTGAGTTCAGAGATGAGAATAATAACTTAAAAGGAATTGATATTGAATTATTAGAAGCTTTATCAAAAGATCAGAATTTTAAGTATGAGCTTTTAGAATTAGGTTTCCAAGGAGCTATGAATGCCTTAGATAATGGAGAGGTAGATGCAATTTTTTCAGCAATGACTATAACTGAAGAGCGTAAAGAGAAGTATGACTTTTCTGAACCTTATATCTCAACAGGAGTTGCATTAGCGGTAGAAGCTAGTTCTACTATTGATTCATATAGAGATTTAAGAGGAAAAACAGTTACAGTGAAAAAAGGAACAGTTGGAAGCGAAGTTGTAGAAAAGTTAGCTAAGAAATATCGTTTTCATGTAATGTATTTAGAAGATAGCTTAAATCTAGTTAATGATGTTGCTTCTAAGATGTCTGATGCTTGTTTTGAAGATACAGTTTTTATTCAATATAATATCGCAAATGGAATTAATGTGAAGATGCCTCTTAAGGAGGAAAGTTACTCTGAGTGTGGTGTTATGGTTAGAAAGGAAGAAAATAAAGAGTTTATTGAAAAGGTAAATAGTGGACTTATTAATTTGAAAATTAATGGAACATATTCAAAAATTATAAAAAAATATTTAGATTAAAAATTAAATAAAAATTTTATAAGACTGTAGAAGGGCTAAAATTCTACAGTCTATTTTTTTATCAAAAAACTTTTGGTTAAAATGTTGACTTTTTTTTTTTTTTTGATACACTAGTCTAAGCCAGTTAATTATTTTTTTATAATAAAATAAAAAAATATTAACATATGATCTAGAGTACTGATTGTTTATTAAAGATTTAAAAGAAGTGGAAGTGGTAATAAAAAAGTGAAGAAGCAATTATTGATACTGTTTTTACTTATTGTTAATATGGTGAGTTACTCTAAAATACACAGAAGTGAGGTTTTAGATGTTTCAGCTAATGAAAGTTTAATAGTAGGTAAAACTAGCAGATTAAATTTTAACATGGTAATTAATGTAGAAAATGATAGCCCTAATTTAGAAGATTACTGCTATTTTTTTAAAGAGAATGGAAGTGAATTTATAAAGATAAGTAATCTTGAGATCAAAAATACTAAATATAAAAAAAAGGGGAATAATATCTATTTTACAGATAACAACGAACGTTTGAATAGTAAAATTGAGCTAAATGTAAGTGGAACACTTATATTTAACTGGAGTAAAAATAAAAATACTCGTAGTGTTGCAACTTATACTGAAGAAATAAAGATTGGATATGTTAATAGTGAACAAAATCCAATTCTTTTAACTCTAAACTTATCTGACTTAGATCCAATTACAAATGTAAAAGTAGAAGTTATAGAAGATATGAATTTAGGGACTGTTTTTTCGGGAGAAAGATTAAGTACAAAAAACTTGAACAGTAACGGTTCTCCAGCTAAAATACGTATAGAGGGAGAAAATGAAAAAAAAGTAAAAATTACTATCCCTGAAAACATGGAAATAGTAAATAGTAAAAATGAAAATTTAAGTGTAAGACTTAGTTTTAGAGAGAATAATAGTAGCATTTTAGAAAAAACACTCAACAGTAGTACTGGAAAATTAAAGGATACTCAAACTGTAGTTCTTGATGATGTTTTAATCGATGGAGAGTGTCAAAGTAATAAAAATAGTACTGGACTATATGAAGGAAACTTTACTGTAAGAGTTGAGTATTGTTTAGATGATTAATTTTAATTATTTCAGAAAGGAAAAAAGATGAAGAAAATTATATTTGGAATGTTCTTAACACTGACATCTATAGTTAGTGCAATAAGCTTTACTGTTTATCCAACTAGATTTGAAATTGATTCAAAAGCTGTTGGAATATATGAAGCAGAGGTAGTTAATAATACACAAGAGCCATTAAGAGTAACTATGTATGTTGAAGAGGATCCTAACTTTGGAAAGGATTATAATATAAATGAGAACATAGTAGTGGTTCCTAAGAATATATCATTAAAACCAGGTGCATCTCAAACTGTTAGATTTAGATTTAAGCCAGATAAAAACAAAATGAATGGTGAATACAAATCTAATATTATATTTAAAGAGATTCCTCTTGATATAAAATCAGTTAGCAAGGCAAATGATAATACAGAAGGAATGACTAGTAATGTAAGATTTATTACTGAAATGGCGATACCTGTATATGCTCTAGGAGAAAATTTACAAAAAGATGGAGAATTAAGCAATGTTAAAGTTGTTACTGCTGGTAATGTTGTAAATGTTGAAGCAGATGCAATTTCAAAGGGAAATACAAAACTTGAGTTTTTATACTCTATAAAAGAAATGAATGGTTCATATAAGTCAGAGGGAGTTTTAGGGTATAGTACAAGAAATGGGAAAAATAAGATTTCTACATCTATTCCTTTAGATGGAAAATTAAAAGGGAAGAAACTTGAACTAAGAATCTATGATTCACAAAAAGAATATTATAAAAATAAAATAAATTTTTAAAATTTAAGGAGGAAAAATGAAAAAAACATTATTATTATTAGGAGCATTAGGAGTATTCGCATCTTTATCAGCTGCAAACGCAATTGACGCTTCAGGAAACTTACAAATTAAAGCTGAGGTTGTAAAACCTTTAACATTAACTTTAGAAGCTTTAGATTTTGGAATAGTTGCTCAAGGTGGAACTAAAACTGCTGCAAATCCAGGAGCTATCAAAATAGAAGGACAAGAAGGAAGAAACGTAAGTATTTCTTTCACATCTAATGGAGTAGATAATAACTTATTTGCAAATGAAGTAGCTTTAAACCATGAAACTGCAGAAGGACAAACTATAGTATATACACCAAATGTAACTTTAGATGGAGCAAAATTAAGCAACTCAACTATCACTTTAACTGAAGGAAGCGCAGAATTAAAAGTTGGAGGAACTGTAACTGCTGCTGCAGATGCTGCATTAGGTAACTACAATACAGACGTTGTTGTAAGAGTAGCTTATAACTAATAATTTTTGGGAGGAAAAATGAAAAAAAGTTTATTAATATTAGGATTATTAGCAATATGTGGAATAGCTAATGCAGATTCTACTATGGAAGTTTCTGCAAAAGTAGTAGGAAGTGCTTTAGAAGTAACAACTACAGCTGTAAACTTTGGAGAAATAGCTATAGATGCTAGAAAAGATGCTCCTGTAAGTGAAGGAAAAGTTTCTGTTTCAGGAGATGCTGGAAGAGTAGTACAAGTTCAAATATTTGATACTTATGGTGGATTAGCTGGAAACGGAGGATCAACTGTAAAATTAACTAACCCAAATACAGAATCATGGAGAGCATTAGAGTATACTCCTAAGTTTACTGTAAATGGAAATCAAATGTCAGCTCAAGAGTTACAAGATACAGGAATAACATTAGGTGGAGATGGAACACAAGATATAAATGTAGCTGGAAGTTTATATGCTCCTAACAATGTTATCATAGGAGATTACTCTGCTCAAATGACAATAAAAGTAGCTTATAAAATGTAAGAAAAAAAGCAGTAGTTAACTCTACTGCTTTTTATCCTAAAAAAATTAAAGGGAGATTTATGAAACGTTTATTATTGATTTTTTTAGCAGTGTTTTTTTTCAAAGCACATGCTGAAGAAGCTATAGTTAGAGTAAGTGCACAAATCTTAACACCTTTAAAAGTTGAAGTTATACAACATATTAATTTTGGAGATATTTTTAAAGGAGGAAAAAACTTCCAAGCTAAGGATAAGGGAGAATTAAAAGTAACTGGAAATGGAAGAGTTAAGTTACTTTGGAAGGATAGTGCAGATAGCGAATATCAATCTATGAATAAAAACCTCAATATTACAATGTCTAATAATAGAGGAAATAGTTTTATTGCTATTGTTTCTCCTAACTCAGTAGGAAATCTAGATGATTTTACTGTAAGTGAGACTGTAGATAAGGTTGTAAAAATAAGTGGAAAGATAGAAAACCTGAATAAATCTTTACCAGAGGGAGATTATAATGGTGCTATTCTAATTAGAGCTGAGTATTTAAGTAATTAATAACATTTTAAACTATAAATAAATTTAAACAATATTCAATTTTACTATAAATAATTATTTAGTTTACTATAAAATAATTGGAAGTTTAATTAGTAAAATAGGGAGACTGATATTATGATATATAGAATTAAAAAATTTAATATGGTAGAAATTGGAGAAAAAATTGTTTAGAATTTTATTAGTTTTATTTATAGTTTTTCAGTTAAAATGTTATTCTCAAATAGATGTTGAATCCTTAGAAACAACATATATACAAATAAAAGTAAAAAAATTAAAAGATGACTTCTTTGAAGTAAAATATGATTTCTCCACTGATGAATTTTATGTAGGATTAAATAATCTACTGTATCTATTAGAGATTTTTACAATAGATATAGATGCTACAAAACGAGAAATTAATGGAGAATTGGATGGGAAAAAAATTAGTGTAAAATTTCCTGCAGATAAAAGTTTTGTAGAAAATGGAGAACTTTATATTGCATCAGAGCTTTTAAAGGATGCTTTAAATTTTTCTCAGGTTAATTATAATCCAAATATTCTTTCCTTAGAATTACAACCTAGTTTCACTTTAGCATATGAACAGAGGGAAAAGGGAAAGTTAGAAAGAATGCGTTTGGAACATAAGACAACTAATCAGAATAAAACCTATAACTATGAAATGAGAGGGAAACTCTTAAGACCAGGATTATTAAAGTTAAACTACTCTATTCCCAATGTTGATAAACAGGATTACTATTTAGATTTTGAATATGGAACAGAATTTCTTTATGGAGAATACTATATGAATGGTAGTATTAAACCTAAAAGTGAAATTGATGATGTAAAATTAACCTATTCTAATATATGGAAGGATAATACTATAGCATTTGGAACTTTTTCTGCACAAACACCTAGCTTTGTAAGTTTATCCTCCACATTGATAGGAGTAAATATAAATGGTGATTCTACCTATTCTAGAAAAGAGAATGGAATTACAATAGTAAGGGGAGAGGCAATAAATGCTGATTCAGTAGAGATTTATAGAAATAATATTCTTTTAGACTATGTTCTTGTTCAAAATAATCAATTTCAATTTGAAATAAATGATGGGGTTCTAAATGCAGATTACCTATTAAAAATCTATTATAATGATGGAAAAATAGAGGAGAGATGGGTTTATTCTTTGGGAGATGAAGCCTCGTTAGAAGCTGGGAAAACCAAGTTTATACTACAAACAGGAAAAAATAGAGAGGATAGTAATTTTCAAAACATAGTAGGAGGATACTATGGACTTACTAATAATATAACTGTAGGTAGTGAAATGTATAATTTAAAGTTAGATTCTGGAGAGAGTTTTAATTTTTTAAAGAATACGTTACTTATAAAAACACATGGTTTAAGTTATCCATTTTTGATAAATTATAGAAACTTTTATCTTTTGGATTATGATGAATTTTCTCATAATATATCTTTTACACAGAAGGTATATAATTTTAACTTTAAGTTAGAAAGGGAAGATTACTCAAAAAATATATATATAAAAAATAATACAAAACATTATACTGCTTTTTCAGTTAATACATCACGTTGGAATACATCTTTTGATATAGGAATATCAAAAAAAAGGATAATACAGAATAATGAAAAAGAGACAGATATAAAAAGTATTTATGGGGCTATTTACTCCTCTATTTTATCACCAGTTTCTTTAAACTTAAAAGTTGAAAAAATTCTAACTGAGAATAATGAAGGAATTATTTATAGTCCTTCATTAAGTTTTGCAAGAAGTTTTAATGTTATTTTGGATGGAAAAATAGAGAGGTATAAAGATGAAGTTAACCAAAGTTATTCTTTAAAAATAGGAAAGAGACAATTACCCATAATAAAGGATAAACTTTATGGTGACTTGAATTTACAGGTAGAATATGACTATAAGTATAAGGTATTTAAATATGGATTAAGCTTTAATATAGATTTAGATGGATTTATGAAAACATCACTTAGAAATAATGTTACAATGGATATAAATAATGAGATCCAAAGAACAAGTGGAGTAAGCTTAGGAAAAATAATTAACCTAAGTAATCCTTTAAAGGAAGTTAATAATAACTCTGGGGTAAATGATTTTATTATTCAAGGGCACATATTCCTAGATAAAAATGGAAATGGAGTTTTTGATGAAGAAGATGAGCCAATAGAGGGAGCTTCAATAGAGCTTAATAACTACAAAGCTAAATCTAAGAAAGATGGATTCTATCTATTGAGTGGAGTATCAGATAAAGAGATAGTTACTCTTAAAGTTAATAGAAAAACCATTGATATAATGCAAAAACATACGAATGGTGATGTTGCTATCAAGGTTAAGAATTCAAGAAATATAACTATTGATATCCCCGTTGAAACAGTGTCAATGATAACGGGAAATATATGGAATACGGAAGATTTTATAGAAAAGAAATTTACCCAGAATATAGCCAACACTGTTATTATTTTGGAGAAAAATGGAGAGCTATATAAGGAGATTGACCCTGAGTTTGATGGAATGTTCTTTGTTGATGATGTGTCTCCAGGGAAATATAAATTAAAATTCTCATACTTGGGAACTGACAGTGTAGCTTTTGAACCGAATGAATTAGATGTTGATATAGTATTAGATAATCCATATGAAGGATTATATATTGATTCCTTAGATACTAAAATGGTACTAAAAGATGTAAATATAGAAGAAGAAACAACTAATGAAACTGAAAATATTACAGACGAGTTTGATGATTTAATAAATTTTGACTAGATTTTATGAAAGGGGAAAAAATTAAGTTGCTTAGACTAGTTAAAACTAAAAAGATAAGTTTACTTTTTTTTATTTTAAGTTCTTTTATTTTTGCTAAAAATTTTGATATTTCAGAAAAAACTTTAAAAAATGGAATCGTTTATCGTAAAGGTGAAGAAGAAGCTTTTACGGGAGTATTTAAAGGTGAGGGAATACATGAAGAATATAGAAAAGGGGTAAAAAATGGAAAATTTATTGGGGAAGTTACAATAGATAAAGAGGTATATGTCTATGAAGGTATATATGTTGAAGGGGTAAAAAATGGTGAGTGGAAGATAAGATATCCAGATGGAAAAATAAAGGCAATTTTAAACTATAACTATGATCTTCCAAAGGGACAGTGGACATATTTTTATGATAATAATCAGATTCAAGGATATGAAAACTTTAATAATGGAGTTATTTCTGGAGAGACAATCTTTTATGCTAAAGATGGAAACCTTTTAAAGAGAAGTACTTATAAAAATGGATTGATTGATGGCGAAGTGGTTTTATATAGAAAAAATCATAGTTTAGATTCTATCGTTAATTTTTCAGTTGGAAAATTAGATGGAAAAATAGAGGTTTACTCACAAAATAATATCCTTCAATTACAGGGAAATTATAAGAATAATAAGAGAGAAAGTCTTTGGAAGCTGTATTATAATACTGGAGATCTAAAGATGATTATCTCTTACAACCACGGATTAAAAAATGGAAGAATGGTAGTTTATGGAAAAGCTGGAGAAATTGTACAAACAACTATCTATAAAGACAACCACGAAGTTGATAGTTCGGGAAATATTATTACAAAAGCTTCAAGTGAGGGAGAGGACAATATAGCCACTCGTTATAGTAAATTAGTTTATAATTTTGAATATTTAAAATATAATAACGCTTTAAGTAGTTTGAGATAAATAGGAGATAGTAATGAAAAAAATTGTAGCTATATTTATGACTATTTTTAGTGTGAATCTGTTTGCACTAAGTTTTTCTGTTGCACCTACAGAGTTTAATATATCTCTAGATAAAAATCAATTATATGAAGCTTATATAATGAATAATACTTTCTCTCCATTAAGAATAGAGATATATAAAGAGGATATAAAAGGCTATGAAGATAAGAGTATTACAGAGGATATAATTGTTTTTCCTAAGATTGTTTCTATACGTCCTGGGGGAAAACAGCTTGTAAGATTCAAAGTAAAGCCAAATCCAGAGAGAAAAAAAGGTGTTTATAAAAGCCTATTAGTTTTTAGAGAAAATCCAAATAATATAAAGACTGTTTCAAAAAGTACAAAAGATGGCTTTGAAACGAAACTAAACTTTATAACAGAAATTGCAATTGGAGTAAGAGGAGAAAAGAAATGAAAAAAATTCTATCAATATTATTTTTATTAGTTAATTGTATTGGATATGCTTTAAACTTTAAAGTTTATCCAACAAGCTTTAACTTAGATATAAATAAAACAAGTATAAATGAAGTAACTATTATAAATGAAACTTTAAGTCCTTTAAGAGTAACTATGTATCCTGAAAAAGATGTGGAGTTTGGAGAGGATTATAACTTGAACAATAATATAACTATTGTTCCTAAAAATATATCTTTAAAGCCAGGAGCTTCACAAGTAATCAGATTTAGAATAAAACCTGATTCTGTTAGAAAGGTAGGAGAGTATAGAAGTTATTTAACTTTTAAGGAAACTCCACCTGAAATAAAAACTTCTGCAACATCAAAGTCACAAGAGTTAACTAGTAATATTCAATTTATAACAGAGCTTTCTATACCTATATCTGCTTCTGGAGATGCATTAATCGTTGATGGTTCTGTAAAAAATGTAAAATTAAAATATAATAATGGGCATGCTGTATTAGCAACAACACTTGTTTCTAAAGGAAATACAGCTATGAGACTAACTTATGATTTAGAAGTAATTGGTAAAAATATAAAAAGAAATGGTTCAATAGGAAGTAGTAAGAGAGAAGGAACTATCGATATGAAAACTGCTATTGAATTGGAGAAGAAATTAGAAGGAAGTAAGGTTAAGTTAATAATTAAAGACCAAAACGGAAAAGAATATTTTAACAATATTTTATCATTATAGTAATTTTAATTAATATTTACATTATAATTTATATTTTTAGGGAGGAACTTTTGAAAAATATATTAATTATATGTTATCTACTAATAAGTACACTATTAATGGCAAATGAAGTAATAGTCTCATATCCTAAAAATAAAATGAGTTACCACTTGTACAAAGATTTAGAAGAGGGTAAATATTTAGGAAGTTATGTTGATTTACTTGAAGGTGTTAATAAAGATAAAACTTATAATTTCAAATATAAATTAGATACTAAAGTTTCTGATGAAGAGATTCAGATTAGAAAAATGGGAAATTTTAGTACAAAGTACTATTATCTTGAAACTCCATACACTCAAAAAGTTTTTATTGTTGGAATGAATAATATAAATATAGACGACTTGAAGAACAATAAAAAATTGAGATTGGGATGTCTAGGATTAGGTGTCGATGTAGTAAAAAATATACAGGAATCATATGAGCTTTCAAAGACTGAAAGTGTTACTTTTTTTAGAAATGAAGTAGATGCATATTATGCTTTACAAAATAATAAGGTAGATGCTCTTTTAGTATTAAACTTTAAACAGGATAATAACTTTGAAGGGGAGATATTAGCTGTGGCTAATATAAAGGAGTATATTGGTGTAAGAAAGGATAGAGATGATTTATTTCAAAAATTGAAAGAAGAATTGAATTTACTTTCTAAAAATAACCAAGAGATTTTAGAGTTTAATATAAAGAATAGGGCAAACTATTTTAAATATATATATGATGATTTATCAAATTATGAAGAGGTAAGAAAAAAATATAAGACAATTAAGGTTTTGGTTCCAAGTAAGGATTTTATTCCATACTATAAGAAAAAATTATTTAAAGAGATTGGAATTGTTCCATACTTAATGGAAAATATAGAGAAATTTTTAGATATCCCAGTAGAGTATGTATATTCAGAGGAAGAGGAATGGGATATAGAGGCGATTGATTTTTCTAGAAATAATGAAACTATGAGTAGGGAGTACTTTAGAACTCAAATAGCTGCAGTTAACCATATTTATGATAGTAAGATAACTGATTATAAGCAATTGGATCATCTTAAAATTATAAAATTACAAGATATGAATCTAAGTACTGTTTTAAAGAAAATAAATTATCAAGAACTTATAGAAGTGAAAACATTAGATGAAGCGTTTCAGTTATTGAAAGAAGATAAAGGAGATTTAATACTAGGGCCTTATTTTCTTTTAAGTCATTATCTTTATTCAAATAATTATACTGAAGAATTTAAAATTTCTCAATCTAAATTTGATTTAGTTGCTGAGATGACTTTTAAGGATGCTGAATTGAGAGATATTCTAAATGATATACTTTTAAGTTATTCAGCTGATGAAATAGAATTTATTTCAAATAAAGCACTTCTTATGGATAGACCTATAAATATTTGGTTAATTATAACAGATATTCTGATAGTTTTATTTATTGTTTTCATGTTCAAGTTTATAAAGACATATATAGTAAAAAATAAACTTAAAGAGTTTATCAATCTTTTTGTTAGAATAGAGGAGATTAATAAGCTTAAAGATAATCGTTCACTATTTCATGCAAAAAATGTTTCTTTAATTTCTAGATTGATAGCACAAGAGTTAGGATTTAGAAAGAGTAAGACGCTAAAAATTGAGAAACTTGGTTTAGTTCATGATATAGGATTGGTTTTTATTCCTAAGGAGATTATTTTAAAGAAAAAAACAGGTGTCCTATCAGGTAAAGAGGAAGAGATCTTTAAAGAGCATACAAGAATGGGTGACTTGCTATTAAAAGGGATTGGAATAGATAGAAGAAAGAGAAAAGCTGTTAAGTACCATCATGAAAATTTTGATGGAAGTGGTTATTTAGGACTTAAAGGAAATGATATTCCTATTGAGAGTAGAATTTTAAGAGTTGCTGATATATATGATAGAATTGTAAGCTGGAATAATAATTCACACGAAGCTGCTTTAGAGTTTCTAAATAAATATAAGAATATATATTTTGATCCTGAAATAGTTGAAGCAATCTTTAAGATAAAAGATGAAGTTAAAGATATATACCAAGTTGAAAAACAAACTGTTGATATTGATGTACTGCTAAAAGAATTTGAAGAGATTTTAGCAAAATAAAAAAGAAGGAGGGTGAAACTTTGACAAATGCTATAATTAAACTTGTGATTTTTCTTATAATAACTACAAGTAGTTTTTCAGTATATGAAGATGAAATCAATAGTTTATTTGGTGATGAGAATATAGAGCATAGTAGTAGTCTTGTAATTGATCAAGAGGTTAAGGTAGATGCTATTGATCCAATACTTCTTAAAGATACCTACTCTAGGAGAGCTATGAATTATATATATGCTCAGCTATTTCAGGTAAATAAATCTGGAGAAGTTGCTCCATATTTATTAGAAGAGTATAGACGTAATGATGAGATGGAGCTATATTGTAAATTGAGAGACGATGCTTATTTCTCAAATGGGGATCCTGTAACTTCAAGGGAAGTTAAGGAATCAATAGAGAATTATTTAGAAAATGGATATATGAATAACTTATATTCCTCAATAAAGAGAGTTGAGATTTTGAATGATAAGGAATTTTTAATCCTTTTAAACTATCCTGATAGTGAGATAGAGATAGAACTAAGTAATCCTCTTATGTCTATTTTAAAAAGAGTAGATGATAAGATTGTTACCAGTGGAAGATACGCTATTGAAGAGTTTGGAAATAATACTCTTAAGCTTAAAAGAAATGAGTATTATTTTGAAAAAAATGTACCCTTTGAAACTTTAGAGATAAAAGGGGAGTTAAGTAGCTATCAAAGAGTTATCAATTCACTAAATTTACCAAATTACTTCTCTTATGACCTATATGAAGAAGATATTGATACTGCTAGAAGAATTGGAGATTTACAAGAAAAGGAGATAGTAGAGGATACTGTTTTCGATATAATATCTTTAGTATTTGGTAACAAAAAAAATTATACACTTGAAGATAGAAAAGCATTGGAATCTCTATTGAATCGTGATGCCACTACTGTATATCCTAAGGAGATGTTTGATGTACAAATATCTGCTTTAGAGAAAGAGTATAGTAAGGAAGAGGCAGTTCAATACTTGAAAAAAAGAGGAATATTTGATAAAAAAATTAAGATTATGTGCTTGAATACAATTCACAATAGAAACTATGTACAGTATGTAGCACATGATTTTACAGAGAGTGGATTAAATGTAGAGGTTGAAATTTACAACTTAGATAAATTTTTAGATAAATTGAGAAGTAAGGATTATGATATCGCTTTATATAATATTACTATTAATAATATCTATCCTATAACTAGCTTAGAAAAAACAATAGTTGGAGAATTAATAGATTATGAATTAGAAGACTCACTTCTTCCTTTTATTAACTTATTTAAGGAAGAGAGAGTAAAGGAGTATAAAGAGAAAATTATCGATAAGATTTTCTATCTAACATATAGTAGTAGATATTTTATTCCTTTAGCTCATAAGCAAACTTATATTCTAAGAAGTAAAACTATCTAGGATAAAATATATTAAAAGTAGAAAGAGGCTATTACAATTTGTAATGGCCTCTTTTAAATTATAACTATTTTTTATTTGATAATATCTCTTGGTTAATTGTGATATCCATTTTATTAGTAGGTAACTGAATATTATTTTCAGCTAAGTAGTCTTTAAGATTATTCATAACTTCCCAGTAAACTTGCCAATAATTTTCATTTTTAGTCCAACCTTTTAGAGCGATATTGATAAATCCCTCTTCGTAGGACTCCACATGGGAAACTATTGGAGGATCATCAATAACTAAAGGGTTATCTCTTAATAATTTCTCTAAAGATTCTCTAGCTATTTTTAGATTACAATCATAGGATACCCGAATAACAAATTTTAATCTTCTAATAGGTATTTTTGTGTAATTAATAATTTTATCTGATATTATTACTCCATTGGGAACAATTATTAAATCTCCATTATAAGTTCTTATAGAAGTTGAAAAGACATCTATTTCATAAATGAAACCAACTTCTTCATTGATATTAACCTCATCTCCTACTTTATAAGCTTTGAATACAAGAATAATAATTCCAGCAGCAAGGTTGGAAAGATTATCCTTTAAAGCAAGTCCTACTCCTATTCCTAAAGTACCAAAAAATGCTACTAAACTACTACCTTTTATACCCAGTATTAAAAGACAGATTGTAATTAAAAAAAGATGAATTCCTATATTTAGGATAGATTTAATAAAACTTTTTAAAGATTGATTTCTAATAATCTCCTCTTTATTTTTAGAAAGTACAGGAGATAATTTTTTTATAATTCTAGTAGCTATATAATAGATTAGGACACAAGCTATTAGTTTCATCATAAAAATAATAAAATCAGCAAAAAAATTCAATAAAACTTGCTTTCCAAAAATTTTTTTAAAAAGCTCATTAATAAATAAGTATGTATGTTCTAACATTAATTCAACTCCTTTTTTTGATAAGAATATTATACTAAAAAAATAAGTTTTATAAAAGAAAATCTTAAAAATTCCAAGTTAGATAGAAGAAAGTGATAATAAAATATAATTCTAGTTCTATTTTGATAAGAAAGATACGAACAAAAAAATAAAAAACACCTGTTATAAAACCTAGAAAAAATAGGAAATATTCTCTTTAAAAAGGGAACAAATATTAAAAATAATTGTTATCTACACAAAATGGGGATTTAGTAGTATCATTATTCTATAAATAAGATGTCGGGAGGGATTTATAATGAAGAGATTAGCAATGGCACTACTACTACTTTCAACAATGGCGATGGGGCAAGAGGTTAAAGAACCTAGAGATATAAAAATTGGAGTTACACAAATAATGGAACATCCAGCTCTTGATTCAGCAAGAGTAGGATTTGAAAAAGCCTTAAAAGATGGAGGATATGGAGAGGTAAAAATAGATTATCAAAATGCCCAAGGGGATTTTGGAACAGCTCAAATGATAGCAAACTCTTTTGTACAAGGAAAAAAAGATATGATATATGCTATATCTACACCTAGTGCCCAAGCAGCTTATAATGTTACAAAGAAGATACCAATACTTATCACAGCGGTAACAGATGCTAAGGCGGCTGGTTTAGTAGGAGAGAATATTACTGGAACAAGTGATGCCACTTCAATCTATAAACAGTTAGAAACAATAACTAAGGTACTACCAAAAGCTAAAAAAGTTGGAATAATCTATAATACAAGTGAACAAAACTCGCAAGTACAAGTTGCAAAGGCTAAAGAGGAAAGTAAAAAGCTTGGATTGGAGATTGTAGAAGTTGGAGTAACAAACGTAAACGATATGGCAATGGGGCTTGACTCACTACTTGATAAGGTAGATGTACTATACACACCAACAGATAATTTAGTTGTTTCAGCTACACCACTTGTACTAGATAAGGCTAATAGAAAAAATATTCCAGTGGTTGGTTGTATTGAGGAGCAGGTTGCTCAAGGGGCTTTGATTACTGATACTATTGATTATGAAAAATTAGGATATCAAACTGGAGAGATGGCTATAAGAGTTTTAAAAGGAGAGGAACCTAAAAATATGCCAGTTGAAACATTAAAAGATACTCAACTTATAGTAAATAAAAAGGCAGCAGAAAAATATGGAGTGGACTTAGGAGCTTTAGAGGGAGCTAAGTTATATTAAGAGAGGTAGAGAGAGATGTTATTAGGAACTATTGAACAGAGTTTTATATTTGCAATAATGGTATTGGGAGTTTATATCTCATATAAGGTATTGGATTTTCCAGATATGACAGTAGATGGAAGTTTTCCATTGGGAGCAGCAGTGAGTGCGGCACTGATAATAAAGGGGGTAAATCCATTATTAGCTTTAGTTGTGGCTATGTTAGCTGGAGCTATAGCTGGGCTTATTACAGGAATGATTCATGTAAAACTAAAGGTAACTAATCTACTTGCTGGAATTATAGTTATGACAGGGTTATACAGTGTAAATTTAAGAATAATGGGGAAATCAAATATACCACTTTTTATGTCAAACCATCTATTTAATGGAACAGTACCAGCGATAGTAGTTATAGTAATCTTTCTATTAGTTGTAAAATTTGCAATAGATTTCCTATTAAAAACAAAATTTGGATTTGTTCTAAAAGCTCTAGGAGATAATGAAAGTTTGGTAACATCTTTAGGACTTGATGGAAATAGAATAAAGCTTTATGGGCTTATGATAGCTAATAGCTTGGTAGCTTTATCGGGAGGAATACTTGCCCAATATCAAGGGTTTGCTGATGTAGGTATGGGAACAGGAACTATTATAACAGGACTTGCTTCTATAATAATAGGTGAGGCTGTAATAGGTAAGAGAAAATTTATAAAAGCTACTACTATGGTTATAATAGGAACTTTAATATATAGAGCAATAATAGCTCTATCTTTAAAACTAGGAATGAATGCTAGTGATTTAAAACTTATAACATCTATATTGGTAGTAATTATTATCTACTTAAAAATTAAAAAGGAATCATTAAGAAAAGGAGGAGTTGTAAATGCTTAATATAAAATCTATTGAAAAGAGCTTTGTTACTGAATTAGGAACAGTGAAAAAAGTATTTAGAGGGTTAAATCTTCAAGTTGAAAAGGGAGATTTTATCTCAATAATAGGGAGTAATGGAGCAGGTAAATCAACACTTCTTGATACAATTACAGGGAATATCGTAGTAGATAAGGGAAGTATAGATATAGATGGAAGGGATATTACAAAGTTACCTAAATATAAAAGAGGAAGTTTTATCTCTAAAGTTTATCAAAATCCCTCTATGGGAACAGCTCCATCTATGACAGTGTTTGAAAATCTATCTATGGCAGATAATAAAGGTAAGAGCTTTGGTTTTACTATGGGGCTTAATAAAAAGAGAAAAGAGTATTATAGAGAGATTTTAAAGGAGCTTGATTTAGGGATAGAAAATCAAATGGATACAGAGGTAGGTTCTCTATCTGGTGGGCAAAGACAGTGCCTAGCTCTTATAATGGCTACACTTAATAAACCGGAGATACTACTATTAGATGAGCATACTGCAGCTCTTGACCCTAAAACTTCTAAGATTATAATGGATAAAACTAGAGAGATAGTAGAGAAAAATCAGATATCTACTCTGATGATAACTCATAATTTACAAGATGCTATAAACTATGGAAATAGACTTATAATGTTGCATAATGGAGAGATAATTATTGATATAAAGGGAGAAGAGAAGAGAAATCTTACCCCTGAAAAACTTTTGAAAATATTCAATAATAGAGAAGCTTACTTAAAGGATAGTGAACTTTTCTCAGCTTAGCTATATAAAACAATTTATTATAAAAGGGATTTTGGAGCAATAGTTGTTCTGAAGTCCTTTTTTATTGTTTAAATATTTTTATTTCTATGATATAATGTAAAAATAGATTGGAATGGGGGAAAAGCTATGAAGAAGATAAGAGTAACTGTTCCAGAGGATATATGGCGTTTGATGAAAAATGATACTGAGGAGTTTGGTATCAATAACAATAAGTTGTGTAACTATATTTTAGAAAGATTTAAATATAACAGAAAGATGGAAGTTGAAAAACTACTTGAAACACAAGGGCGTCCTCTGAAAAAGATAATACAATTTGATTTAAATGTTTCAAATAGAGAGATATACTATGATGTTTTAAAAGCTAATGAGGTTGATGTAGAGGCAGAGTATTTTAGAGAGTTATTTGAGCTATATACATCAAAATTTAAATATCAAAGAGAGCTTTTTATTTTTGAAGATAGAGTAAAAGCTATATTAGAAGCAATAAAAGAGAAGAAAAAATTAAAAATAAAATACTTAAAGAGAGTTTTTAGTGTAGAGCCTTACTTCATAAAGAGAGAGGAAAGAGGAGATGAAAACTTTCTCTTTTGTTATGATGAGGAGAAAAGGGAGTATGCTAACTTTAAATTAAAGGAGTTAGAGATAGTTTCCGTTTTAGAAGAGAAGATAAAAGGTAAGGATAAGAAATATATAGAGAATATGAGAAAAAACTTTGACCCTTTCTTAGGAAATGGAAATATAGTAAAGGTAAGATTGACTGAGGAGGGAGAGAGTCTACTAAAAAGTTTGACAAACTATCGTCCTAAAATGATAAAAAAAGAGGGAGATATCTACTATTTTGAGGTAGCTAATGAGAATGCCAAGTTATATTTTAGACAGTTCTCTAAGGAGGCTGAAATTTTAGAGCCAAAACAGCTTCGTGAGGAGATAAGAAGAGAGTATTTAGAGATTTTAGAGCTGTATAGGGATTAAAAATTCTCTAAAAATGAAAAAATATTAAAAAATTTAGAAAAAAATACTCTAATATATATAAATTATATTTGACAAAAGGGGAAAAAATTTTTTGAGCCTCTAAAAAGGGAAATAAAAGAAAAAATAGACTCAACACTATATGGTGTTGAGTTTTTTAGTTTTACCACTATATATTGTATATATTTTTATTTTTTAAGAAAAGATTGTATAATAGTCTAAGTAAAAAATATGAACGAGGTTGATATAAATGAAAGAAGTTATAAAAAGAGATGGAACTGTTGTTGAGTTCGACAGAGATAGAATAGTAAGAGCAATTACAATGGCTTTTAAGCAAAGCTCTGGAACAGTAAACAACGAATTGGTTAATAAAATAGCCTCTCAAATAGAGAATATGGACAATAAAAAGATGCATGTAGAGGATATACAAGATATAGTAGTAAAAAAACTTATGGCTTCTAGTGAAAAGGATATAGCTATAGCTTACCAAAGTTATAGAGCAATAAAGACAGAGATAAGAAATAAGGAAAAGGGAATATACAAAAATATAGCTGAACTTGTAGACGCCTCTAATGAAGATATAATGAGTGAAAATGCTAATAAAGATGCTAAGACAATCTCTGTACAAAGAGACCTTTTAGCAGGGATATCTTCAAAAGATTACTACTTAAATAAAATTTTACCTAAGCATCTAAAGAAAGCTCATGAAACTGGAGAGATTCATATTCATGACCTAGACTATCTTTTATTTAAAGAAACTAACTGTGAATTAGTAAATATCGAGAGAATGTTAAAGGGTGGTTGTAACATTGGAAATGCTAAGATGTTAGAGCCAAACTCTGTAGATGTAGCTGTGGGACACATAGTGCAAATTATAGCTTCTGTTTCATCTAATACATATGGTGGATGTTCAATTCCATATCTAGATAGAGCATTAATACCATATATTAAAAAGAGCTTTAAAAAGCACTTTGCAAAGGGATTAAAATATGTAGAGAGAGTAGATGAGGCTACAGCTAAAGAGATTATAGAAAGAGGGAATATAGAGTATTCAAACATGGAGTTAAAGGAGAAGTATCCATTAGCTTATGAGTACAGTTGTGATTTGACAAGAGAGTCTGTAAAACAAGCTATGCAAGGGCTAGAGTATGAGATAAACTCTCTATCAACAGTAAATGGACAAACACCATTTACAACAATAGGTATAGGAACAGAGACATCTTGGGAAGGTAGACTTGTACAGGAGTTTGTATTCAAAACTAGAATGGAAGGGTTTGGAGCTAAGAAAGAGACAGCAATTTTTCCTAAGATAGTTTATGCTATGTGTGAAGGATTGAATATGAATGAGGAAGACCCTAACTGGGATATAGCTCAACTTGGATTTGAATGTATGACAAAATCAATCTATCCAGATATTTTGTTTATAACTAAAGAACAACTTGAAAAGGGAACAGTTATTTATCCAATGGGATGTAGAGCTTTCCTATCTCCTTGGTTCAATGAAAAGGGAGAGGAGATATACTCTGGAAGATTTAATATTGGAGCTACAACTATCAATCTACCTAGAATAGCTATAAAAAATAAAGGTGATGAGGCTGGATTCTATAAAGAGTTAGATAGAGTATTAGATATGTGTAAGGAAAACTCAATATTTAGAGCTCACTATCTAGAAAAAACTCAAGCTGAGATGGCACCTATTCTTTGGCAATCTGGAGCTTTAGCAGAAAAACAACCTAAGGAAACAATTGAGGATTTAATCTGGGGAGGATATGCTACTGTATCAATAGGATATATTGGACTTAGTGAAGTATCTCAACTTCTTTATGGAGAGGATTTTGCTTACAATGAGGAGATTTATAAGAAAACATTTAATATATTAAAATATATCTCTGAAAAAGTAGCACAATTTAAAGCTGAAACAAATTTAGGATTTGCACTATATGGAACTCCATCTGAATCACTATGTGATAGATTTGCAAGAATAGATAGAGAGGAGTTTGGAGATATAGAGGGAATTACAGATAAGGGTTACTATGATAACTCATTCCATGTATCTTCTCATATAAATATAAATCCATTTGAGAAATTAAGACTAGAAGCTTTAGGGCACCAATACTCTAAAGGTGGACATATAAGTTATATAGAGACTGACTCTCTAAAAAATAACTTAGAAGCTATTCAAGAGATATTAAGATATGCAAAAGAGTTAGGAATACACTATATGGGAATAAATCAACCAGTTGATAAATGCCATGTGTGTGGATTTAAAGGGGAATTTTTAGCAACAGAGAGAGGATTTGAATGTCCTCAATGTGGAAATCACGCTAATGATAAGATGAGTGTAATAAGAAGAGTGTGTGGATACTTAAGTCAACCAAATGCAAGACCTTTTAATAAGGGAAAACAAAAGGAGATAATGAGTAGAGTAAAGCACAACTAGAAGCACAAATAGGAGAGAAAAATGAATTATTCTGGAATTAAATACTCTGATATGATAAATGGAAAGGGTATAAGAGTTAGCTTGTTTGTCAGTGGGTGTACTCATAGATGTAAGGGGTGTTTCAATAGAGATACTTGGGATCCTGAGTATGGAGAGCCTTTTACACAGAAAGAGGAAGATGAGATATTTTTATACTTTGAAAAATATGGAAGAACAGCAAAGGGATTATCACTTTTAGGTGGGGATCCAACTTACCATAAAAATGTAGAACCATTGATAGAGTTTCTAAAAAAATTTAAAGAGAGATTTCCAGATAAAGATATATGGATGTGGTCTGGATTCACTTGGGAACAATTGGAAAAGGATAAAAAAAGACTTGAGTTAGTATCACTTTGTGATGTATTGATAGATGGTAGATTTGAGATAGAGAAAAAGGATTTGAATCTTAAATGGAGAGGAAGCAGTAACCAAAGGGTGATAGATATACAAAAAACTATATCACTTGGTGAGATAGTAGAGTACCATTGATAGGATAAGAGAGGTGTTATATGAGAGGTAACATCTCTCTTTTTATTTTAAAATATAGAAGAGATTAAATTTTAGACTTATAAAATTAAAAGAAAATTTAAAATAATATTTTTATATTCAAAGGTTTTTTGTTGACAAATTTTTATTTGTATTTTATAATTATTATGTAAATTAGAGGATTATATTTCTTAGGGAGTGGTTAAGATGGTACCTTTATGTTTTGCTCAATTAGATAAAGATTTCTTAATAAAAGAGATAAAAGGACAAAAAGGTTCTAAATGTTGTCTGTTAGATAAGGGACTCTGTGTGGGAAATAAGATTCGTGTGATGAATGGAACAAAGGATTGTTTCGTAGTAAAAGTTAATGATAAAATTAAATATGCTCTAAATTTTGGAGTAGCTAACAAGATAATGTTACAAGAGATATAGAATAAAATTATAAACAGCCTGAAAGGGCTGTTCTTATTTAAAGTGAAATTTTGAAAATCAAAGCATTTAAGATAAAGAGTAGGGAGGCACAGTATTATGAAACTATGTGATTTAAAAAATGGGGAGAGAGCTAGAATAATAAAAATAGGCAGAATAGGAGAGTTAAAAAAGAGATTAGTTGATATGGGAGTTACAGCTGGAGAGATAGTGAAGCTTGAAAGAAATGCTCCACTAGGAGACCCACAAGAGTATATAGTGAAGGGAACAGGGATAGCAATAAGAAAAGAGGATGCAAAAAATATAGAAGTGGAAAGAGTTGAAGAATAATTATTGAAAGGGAGAAAAAATATGATAAAATTAGCATTTACAGGAAATCCAAATGTTGGTAAATCAGCTTTGATTAATGCTATAGCAGGATCGAAGTTGAAAGTTGGAAACTGGCCAGGGGTAACGGTAGAGAAGAAGGAAGCAACTTTTACTTATAAGGGAGAGGAGATAGAGCTAGTAGACTTACCTGGAGTATATAGTTTAAGTCCATATACACTAGAGGAGAAGATAACAAGAGACTTTATTCTTGAAGAGAATCCAGATGTTGTTATAAACGTTGTAGACTCAACAAACTTAGAGAGAAACTTATATCTTACATACCTTATAAAGGAGTTAGAGAAGCCAACAATTATGGCTCTAAATCTGTATGATGAGTTTGATAAGTTAAAGTATAAATTGAATTTAAAAGAGTTTGAACACTTTATAGAGATGAGTGCTGTTCCAGTTTCTGCGTTAAAGGGAACAGGGATTACAGAGCTTATGGATAAGGCTTTAGAGTTAGCTAAAGGAAAGAAAAAGGAGAAGTTTTCACTTCCTTTTGATGATGGAACAACAGCCTTAGTAAATGAGATTGTTAAAGAGATAAAAGCTGATAAATCTTTTGAAGAAGCTTTAAAGGTTTACTCACCAGAGTTTTTAGCTATAAAGTTAATAGAGAGAGATACACATATAATAGAGAAGTTAAAGACAAAGTTTAATATAGATGCTGATGGAAAATTTGAAGATAAAATCTTAAAATTAGAGGATAAGTATGACAATGACAGTGAAACTATATTAGCAGAGCAAAGATATGGAAGTGTAAATGGAGTCTTAGCAAAAACATTTACAACTTCAATGAAGTCTAGATTAGATTTTACTGATAAGGTTGATAAGATACTTTTAAATAGAGTTTTAGGATTACCACTAT
>UMEL01050768.1_pt1 | contig 20813 bp, 13 predicted proteins | sample 1964741 | NCBI WGS metagenome assembly UMEL01 (sample SAMEA4836019, study PRJEB28245) | human gut metagenome | biome: gut microbiome; material: fecal sample | place: Denmark | collected 2008
TCAACTTTTTTTATAAATTATAAATTTTTTAAATTTTTTTAATTATAAATTCATTATTTTCTCTCTTTATTTTTAACTTGAATAAGTTATCAGAAGTAGTTGGAAAATCCTCTCTATAGTGTGCTCCTCTACTCTCTGTACGAGCTAATATACTCAAAGCTAAAAGTTTTATACTCTCTTCCATGAGATAAATCTCTAAAGAACCATTTTTAATATTTTTACCAATATTATAGTTTTCTCTAATAAATTTCAAATCACTCAATAGGGTATTCACCTTGGCTTCACTTCTAACTATTCCTAAGTTTTTAGAGGTACTCTCTTTTAATTTTTTAATAGTGTTTTTCCTATCTAAAGTATCATCTTTATCATCTTTACAGATAGATTTTATCCAATCATTAAAAGAGTTTTCAATCTCTGTTATATTAGTTTTCATCTTTTTACTATTTTTTATATATTTTACAGAGTGAGATACAGCTTTATCTGCAAAAACAAGAGAACCTCCCACAGAGTTTCCTCCCAGTCTATTAGCTCCCTCAATTATAGAAGCTACCTCTCCAACAGCATAAAGTCCATCTACTTCAGTTCTAGCATCAATATTAATTTTTATACCACCATTACAACTATGAGCAAAATGATTTATTAGAATTTCATCTTTTAGTAGATCGATCCCTATCTCATTTTTAAGCCAGTTAAGATAGACAGTATAGAATTCCTCCTGATCCTTGTAAAGTTCTTGTGTAAATTTAAGAGCAGCTCCATCAGTAGGAAACTTTAAATCAATTAAATGACTTTTAAAATCAAAGCTAAATGGAGCATATCCGCTTCTTTCTATCCATAAATCCTTCGTTGAATCACTCTCTATTCCAGTTAAGATAAGCTCTCCATTTTTATTATACATTCCAGAACAGTATTTAAGAGTATGTTCACCAAATAGAACATTGTATTTAGGCTTTAAAAAAGCTGGAATGAATTGTATAAATTCCATATTTTGTACACTTGCTCCAGCATCAAGAGCAGCAATATGCCCGATACCATTAATTCCCTCAGGATATAGGCTATCTTTATAGTTGCTAGCTATCCCACCAGTTGCCAAAATAATAACTCTAGATTTAATAAAGATAAAGTTTTGCTTATTTTGAAAAATTGCTCCAATCACCTTGTTATCTCTACTTACAATTTTTACTAAATTAGAATTTTCTAGAATATTTAGATTGTTATTTCTTTTAATTTTTTGTTTCCATTTTGCTTGAGCTTTCTTCCAATTATTGATAAGATAGATATCTCTAGAATATTTAGCAAAACAAGCTGGTCTAGAATCTTTACGAAGCCAAGGTTCAAATCCTATTTTATTGAGCAGAGGGATATTTTTCTTTATATTTGAGATATAGGTTTTTATAAGCTCTGGATTTTCCATTCCTTTTCCCATGTTTACTATATCTTCACAGTATTTTTCATAATCACTCTCATCTTTTGTAACTTGAATTCCCAATGTACCTTTTAAGGGGAAGTAGCTAGCTCCCCCACAAAGTTTTTTATTAGTTACAAGATATACTTTTTTTCGATTTTTTAAAGCTCTTTCTGTAGCAACTAGCCCAGCTATTCCTGCACCTATAACTAAAATTTCACATTCCAATACTTTTTTTATTTTTACCTTCATATAGTCACCCTTTTAAATTATTATATTAATCTAACTCTATAGCCCCAGTATAAAGTTGATAGTAAGTTCCTTTTTTCTCAAGTAACTCCTCATGTGTTCCTCTTTCAATGATTCTTCCATGTTCTAATACCATTATAGCATCAGAATTTCTAATTGTCGATAATCTATGAGCTATAACAAATACTGTACGACCTTTCATAAGAGCGTCCATACCTTTTTGAACTATAGATTCTGTTCTAGTATCAATACTAGAAGTAGCTTCATCGAGGATAAGAACAGGTGGATTAGCTATAGCAGCTCTTGCAATAGCAAGAAGTTGGCACTGTCCTTGTGATAACTCTGTATCTATTCCAGATATTACAGTGTTGTATCCATCAGGTAAAAGTTTTATAAAGTGATCAGCATTGGCTAGTTTAGCAGCTTGGTAAACCTCTTCATCAGTAGCATTTAATTTTCCATAACGGATATTTTCCATTATTGTTCCAGTAAATAGGTGAGTATCTTGTAAAACAACTCCTAAGCTACGACGTAAATCAGCTTTCTTAATCTTATTAATATTGATACCATCATAACGAATTTTTCCATCAGCTACATCATAAAATCTATTTATTAGATTTGTGATTGTTGTTTTTCCAGCTCCAGTAGACCCAACGAAAGCAATTTTTTGCCCAGGTTTAGCATATAGATTTAAATTATGTAAAATAATCTTATCAGGATTATAAGCAAATGTCATATCAAAGAAACGAACATCGCCTTTTAGTTCAGTATATGTAGTAGTTCCATCTCTATGTGGATGTTTCCAAGCCCATGTTTGAGTAAACTCTTTACATTCAACAAGCTCTCCATTTTCATCTCTCTTAGCATTTACAAGTGTTACATAACCGTTATCTACTTCAATTTCTTCATCTAACATATTAAATATTCTTTCAGCTCCAGCTAAAGCCATAACTATAAAGTTCATTTGTTGAGCAATCATACTAAATGGTTGAGTAAAGCTACGTGTTAATTGTAGAAATGTTGCAATAGTTCCAAGTGTCATAGTACTAATACCAGTTACAACAAGTAAAGCTCCTATAAAAACTGTTAGTACATAGTGTAGATTACCAATATTTCCCATAATAGGCATCAGTATATTTGCATATTTATTGGCAGCAGTGGCACTTTTAAAAAGTCTTTCGTTTAGTATATCAAAGTCTTGTTTACTCTTTTCTTCGTGACAGAAAACTTTTATAACTTTTTGTCCTACCATCATCTCTTCTATAAATCCACTTACTTTACTTATTTCTTTTTGTTGTTCAACAAAGTAAGCTCCACTTTTTCCACCTATTTTTTTTATTACTGTTAACATTAATATAACAATTAAAACAGTAAGAAAAGCAAGAGGAAGATTTAATCCAACCATCAAAATAAATATAGTTACTATAGTAACAAAAGCAGAAAGAGTTTGTGGGATACTCTGAGTAATCATTTGACGTAAAGTGTCAGTATCATTAGTATAAAGACTCATTACTTCACCATGAGAGTGGGTATCAAAATATCTAATTGGAAGTTTTTGCATATGGTTAAACATATCATCACGAATACGTTTTAAAACTCCTTGTCCAATATTAACCATCAAACGGTTATAGATATATGTACAGATTACTCCTACGGAATAAACACTAGCAAAACTTAAAACCACTTTAGCTAATCCAGAAAAATCTGGATTTTGACTACCGATTAAAGGTATTATATAGTCATCTATTAAAAATAATAAAAATAATGGACCAGCCATTCCAGCCATAGCACTTATAACTATAGTTAAAACAACTATAATGAATTGAAATTTATAAGCACTAGCTACATACTCCATCAATCTGAAAGCTGTTTTTTTTCTTGCCATTATTCTACACCTCCTCTTACTTGAGAATTATAGATCTCTCTATATATGTCATTGGTTTGTAGTAGCTCTTGAGAAGTTCCAATATCAACGATCTCTCCCTTATCCATAACAATTATTCTATCAGCATCTTCAATAGATGAAATTCTTTGAGCAATTATTATTTTTGTAGTTTCAGGAATAAATTCACTGAAAGCTTTTCTCAGAAGAGCATCAGTTTTTGTATCTACAGCACTAGTAGAGTCATCTAAGATAAGGATTTTTGGTTTTTTTAGAAGAGCTCTAGCTATACATAATCTTTGTTTTTGTCCCCCAGATACATTTGTTCCACCTTGCTCTATATGAGTATCATATTTATTAGGAAAATTTGATATAAAGTCATGAGCTTGAGCTAATTTACAAGCTTCAATAATCTCTTCATCAGTAGCATTCTCATTTCCCCAACGTAGATTTTCTTTTATACTTCCAGAGAATAAAGTATTTTTTTGTAATACCATAGCAACATTATTTCTAAGAACTTCTAAATCATACTCCCTAACATCTCTTCCAGCTACCTTAACAACCCCTTTACTAGCATCATAAAGTCTAGGAATAAGTTGTACTAGAGTACTTTTTGAACTTCCAGTTCCTCCAATAATTCCGATAGTTTCTCCAGATTTAATAGATAGATTTATATTTTTTAATACATTTTTATTCTCATCATCAAGATAGCTAAAATCAACATTTTCAAACTCAATACTTCCATTAGTTACAACTTTTAAAGGATTTGAAGGAGAAACAATATCACTTTCCTCTTTAAAAACAGCTACAATTCTTTTAGCAGAAGATTCAGCAATGATGACTAATACAAATACCATAGATATCATCATTAAACTTGAAAGAATTTGGATAGCATAAACTATCATACTCATAAGCTCCCCAGTAGTCATTACATTAGAAACAATTAATCTAGAAGCTAACCACGCTATCATCAAGATAGAGGTATAGACTGAAAATTGCATAAGTGGAGCATTCCAAGCTACTATTTTTTCAGCTGTTTTAAATCTAAAGTAAACATCTTGAGAGATATCATCAAATTTTTTATTTTCATACTCATCTCTTACATAAGATTTAACTACTCTAATTCCAGAAAGGTTTTCTTGAACTATTTTATTTAATTTATCATAAATTTGAAAAACTTTCTCAAAATGTGGGTGAGCTTTTAATATGATGATAAAAAGTCCAGCTCCAAGAATAGGTACTATAATTAAAAATACCATAAAAAGCTCTCTATTTATTGTAAAAACCATTATAAGGGCAAATATCATCATAAAAGGAGCACGTACTAATGTTCTAATAATCATCTGATAAGCATTTTGAACATTGGTAATATCAGTAGTCATCCTAGTTACTAAACTTGCAGTAGAAAATTTATCAATATTATGAAAAGAAAAATCCTGAATTTTATAGTAAATATCTTTTCTTAAATTTTTAGCAAATCCAGCAGAAGCTTTAGCAGCAAATTGCCCAGCTAAAACTCCAAAAAGTAGTGAAAACATAGCAGCAATAATTAGAATAATTCCTAAAGATAGAGTATATTTTAAATCGCTGTTTTTAAGTCCAACATCAATTATTTTAGCCATAAAAAAGGGAATTAGAATCTCTAATAACACTTCAAAACTGATAAAAAGAGGTGATAAAAGAGCTTCTTTCTTATATTCTCGTATTGATTTCATCAATCTGTTTATCATATTTTCCTCCTAATAAAATAAATAACTTAGTTTCCTAAGTATTTTCAAAAAAATTTATGATAAATTATTTATCATTTTATCAATAACTTTAAAAAATAGATCGAGTTCTTCTTCTGTAAGTCCAGCCCCTAATTTTTTTTCAAAGTTTTTTAAATCTTTTATAACTATCTCTTTATATAATCTAGCTTTTTCAGTAACAATTATTTTTTTTAATCTTCCATCATTAGGCATTGGCTTTCGAATGATAAGATTATCTTTTTCCATTTTTTTTAATATCTCTGTAGCTGTAGACGAACGTAGTCCAAGTTCAACTTCAATATCTTTTTGGAAAAGACTTTCCTCATGTCCTAAAAGAAAATGTAAGACTCTTCCTTCAGCACCAGTTAATTCACTTTTAGAAGCAAACTTATCTATTTCACGATGAATTTTATTTGATAGTTTTTTTAATTCACGTCCAATATATTTTTCCTTCATTAATATATACCACCTCCATTATCTTTAATTACCTAGTTACCTAACTATTTTAAAATAATTGATTTTAAAAGTCAAGTAAAAAACATCAAATTATCATTATAATAATTTCTTCTCGTTTTGATAGGTAAGTAAAAATTAATGTGTAAATTTGTTTGTAAAATATATAAAAATGCTAAATTAAAGAACATAAAAAAAAATTTTAAATTGGCATAAAAATTGCTATATTAAATAGTGTGAAATAAAAGATGTTAAGGAGGATATAATAGTGGAATTATTAAAATGGGTACACAATACAAAAAGTAGAGATGTAAACTACCAAAAAGAAAAATTAGTAGGATTTGAAGAGAAAGAGATGAAGGAAGTTTATGAGTTTCATAAGAGTCTTCCTGGATATAAAGCAACTCCATTAGTAGAATTAGATGAATTAGCAAAATACTATGGTGTACAAAAATTATGGTTAAAAGATGAATCAAAGAGATTTGGATTAAATGCTTTCAAAGTACTTGGAGGTTCATATGCAATAGGAAAATACCTAAGCCAAAAATTAGGAAAAGATATGAGCGAATTACCATTTAATGTACTTGTATCTGATGAAGTAAAAAAACAACTTGGAGATGTAACATTCGTTACTGCAACAGATGGTAACCACGGTAGAGGAGTAGCTTGGGTAGCTAATAAATTAAGACAAAAATCAGTAGTATATATGCCAAAAGGATCGGCTCAAATGAGATTTGATGCAATAGCTAGAGAGGGAGCAGATGTATCAATAACTGATTTAAACTATGATGATGCTGTAAGACTTGCTAACAAAGGTGCACAAGAGCATGGATGGATAATGGTTCAAGATACTGCATGGGATGGATATGAAGAGATTCCTTTATGGATAATGCAAGGTTATTCAACAATTATCAATGAAATAGTTGAACAATTAGAGGCAGCTAAAGAAGAAAAACCAACTCACGTATTCTTACAAGCTGGAGTAGGATCTTTTGCTGGAGCAGTTCAAGGATACTTATCTCACCTATATGGAGATGACAGACCAATAACAATAATTTGTGAACCACATGGAGCTAACTGTATATATAAATCAATGGCAGCTAATGATGGAAAACCTCATAATGTAACTGGAGATTTAACAACAATAATGGCTGGACTTGCTTGTGGGGAACCAAATACAATCAGCTGGAAAATCTTAAGAGATAACTCAGATTTCTCTGTATCATGTGATGATTCAATAGCAGCAAGAGGAATGAGAGTGTTATCTTCACCTCTAGGAAATGACCAAAGAGTAATTTCTGGAGAATCAGGAGCAGTAGGACTTGGATTATTTACAGTATTATCTGAGAAAAAAGAAGAGTATGCAGAATTAATGAAAGCATTAAAAATAGATGAAAACTCAAGAATCCTATGTATCAGTACAGAGGGAGATACAGACGTAGAAGGATTCAAAAACGTAGTATGGAATGGAGCTCATCCAAATAAATAATAGAAAATAAATTTAAATGGTTTAATTATTATTTTTAAGTATTGTAATATTATTATGATAAATTATGGAGGAAAAAATGTTAACTGAAGCAAGAAAACAACAACTAATAGAAACACTTAGCAACTTAATTCAAAGAAGAAGTTACTCTGGAGAAGAAAAAGAAGTAGTAGAGTACATGGAAAAAATAATGAAAGAAGTTGGATATGATACTGTTCATATTGATAAATATGGAAATATAATAGGATCAATCAAAGGAAAATATGCAGGACCAAGAATATTAATGGATGGACATATTGATACAGTTCCAGTAAATGCAGAAAAATGGACAGAAAAACCATTTGGTGGAGAAGTTCATGATGGAAAATTATTCGGAAGAGGAACTACAGATATGAAAGGTTCTGTATGTGCAATGATGTTAGCAGGGGCTTACTTAGCACAAGACCTTAAAAAAGAATTTGCTGGAGAAATATTCATGGCTGGAGTAGTTCATGAGGAGTGTTTCGAAGGAGTAGCAGCTAGAGAAATAAGTGAATATGTAAATCCAGATATCGTAATAATAGGAGAAGCTTCTCAATTAAACCTTAAAATAGGACAAAGAGGAAGAGGAGAAATAGTTGTAGAAACTTTTGGAAAACCAGCTCACTCAGCTAACCCTGAAAAAGGAATAAACGCAGTTTATAAAATGATGAAAATAGTAGGAGAAATCCAAAAATTACCTATGACTCACCACAAAGATTTAGGATATGGAATCCTTGAGTTAACAGATATTAAATCATCTCCATACCCAGGAGCATCAGTAGTACCTGATTACTGTAGAGCAACTTATGACAGAAGACTTTTAGTAGGAGAAACTCCAGAATCAGTTTTAGCTCCATTACAAGAATTAATCGATAGATTAATGAAAGAAGATGAAACATTAAAAGCTAAAGTTTCTTATGCAGTAGGAAAAGAAATGTGTTGGACAGGAAACGAAATAACAGGAGAAAGATTCTTCCCAGGATGGTTATTTGATGAGAAAGAAGAATATATCCAAAAAGCAGTAGAAGCATTAAGAGGAATTGGACAAGATCCAACAATAATGCATTATAACTTCTGTACAAATGGATCTCACTATGGAGGAGAAAAAGGAATAAGAACAATAGGATATGGACCATCAAAAGAAAATATAGCACATACAATAGATGAGTACATAGAATTAGATCAATTATTCAAAGTAACAGAAGGATTCTACGCAATCTTAAAAGCTTACCTATCAAAATAATAATTGAATGATAAGAGTATTGGTCAGTAATTTACTGATCAGTACTCTTTAATATAACAGGAAAAAAGTTACTTAAATAATTTTAAGTACTAAAAAGGGTAGGTCAAAAAAATAGAGGAGGAATTTTAATGTCAAAAATTCTAATAAAGAATGGAACAGTTATAGATGGAAGCAGAGGAGCAAGATTCCAAGCTGATGTATTGATAGAAAATGAAAGAATAGTTAAGATCGGGAAAATAGATGAGGCAGCAGATAGAGTAATAGATGCAACTGGAAAGATAGTAGCACCTGGATTTATTGATACTCACAGCCACTCAGATTTAAAAGTTTTAATAGAACCATTTGTTGAACCAAAATTACGTCAAGGAATTACAACAGAAGTATTAGGACAAGATGGAATATCTATGGCTCCATTACCAAAAGAGTATGTAAGTTCTTGGAGAAAAAACCTAGCTGGATTAGATGGAGACAGTGATGAGTTAGGTTGGGATTGGGAAACTACAGATAATTACTTAAAACTAATTGAGGAAAGAGGATGTACTCCAAACGAATCTTATCTAGTACCTCATGGAAATATCAGAATGGAAGCTATGGGATTAGAAGCAAGAGTTGCTACTGATGAAGAGCTAGAAAAGATGAAAGAGATAACTAGAAGAGAGATGGAAGCTGGGGCAGCAGGGCTTTCAACAGGATTAATATATATCCCATGTGCATACTCAGATACAAGAGAGATGATAGAGATATGTAAGGTAGCAGCTGAGTATGATAGACCACTTGTAATTCACCAAAGAAGTGAAGCAGATACAATGATAGAGTCTATGAATGAAGTAATAACAATAGCAAAAGAGAGTGGAGTAAAGATACACTTCTCTCACTTCAAAATCTGTGGAAAAAATAACTGGCATTTAATAAAAGATATAGTAGCATTATTAGATAAATGTAAAGAAGAAGGAATAGAAATCTCTTATGACCAATACCCATATGTAGCAGGAAGTACAATGCTAGGAGTAATAATTCCACCTTGGGCACATGCAGGAGGAACAGATAAACTAGTAGAAAGATTAGGAAATCCAGCTGATAGAGAGAGAATGAAACATGATATAATCAATGGAATACCTGGATGGGATAACTTTATAGATTTTGCAGGATTTGATGGAATCTATGTAACATCAGTAAAAACAAAAGCAAATGAAGATTGTATAGGAAAAAATCTTATAGAGATAGCAGAGTTAAAGGGAAAAGACAAATTTGATGCAGTATTTGACCTATTAAAAGAGGAAGAAAATGCTGTAGGAATGTATGACTACTATGGTAAAGATGAGCATGTAGTAACATTCTTAACAAGAGAAGAGAGCAATGTATGTACAGATGGATTACTAGCTGGAAAACCACATCCAAGAGTATATGGTTCTTTCCCAAGAGTTATAGGAAAATTTGTAAGAGAGATGAAAGCTTTATCGTTAGAGGAAGCAATCTATAAAATGACTCATAAGCCTGCTAAGACATTTAAATTAGAAGATAGAGGATTAATTAAAGAGGGATACTTTGCAGATATAGTAATCTTCGATGAAAATACAACAATAGATAAAGGAACATTTGTAGATCCAATTCAAAAGCCAGAAGGAATAAGCCATGTAATGGTAAATGGAGTTCTAGCAATAGATAACTTTGAAGCAACTAAAAAACTTTCTGGAAAAGTATTAAGAATTAAAAAATAATAATTACCTTTCTCAAATTAAGAATCAGGAGTAGTAGAAATTATTACTCTTGATTTTTTTATTTTAATTGTATTAAACTATGTTATAATATAGAAAAATAATTTGAGGTGAAAGTATGTCATTTTTAAAGAAGATACAAAACTATGTAAAAGACTATGCTGAAATAATATCAGATATTTTACAATGTGATGTAGAGATTGTTGATGAAGATATGGTTAGAATAGCTGGAACTGGACTATATAGCGAAAATATAAATGAACTTTGTAAAGGAACAGTTTATAAACATATATTTGATAGTAAAAAAAGTAGAATTTTAATTAATCCTAAAGAGGATGAACTTTGTAAAGAGTGTACTCACAAAAATGATTGTACAGAAACATTAGAAATGGCAGCTCCGATTTTTTATAAAGATAAAGTAATTGGAGTCATAGGGTTGATATGTTTTACTGAGGAAGATAAAAAGAGATTACTGAAAAATATGGAAACCCACCTAAAGTTTACAGAGAAAATAGCTGACTTTATTTCTGGAAAAGTTTTTGAAGTAGAAGAAGAGATAGAGAAAAAAGAGATTATGGGAATAATGAAGCAAATTATTAATAACTATGATAAGTGTGTATTAGTTATTGATAATGAAGGTAAAATTTTAGATGGTAATGAACAGGCATTAAAGGAATTGAAAATTGAAAGTGGTTTAAGTTTAGCTTATCAAAAAATTAATATTATTCCTAAGAATGAAGTTTTATTTGGAAAGGATATATTTTCAGCTGAGATAAATAAAGAAAAATATAATTTAATAGGAACTTTAATTCCAATAACAGGCTTCTCTAAAAGTGAATATAAGATATTTTTATTTGAAAACTTTAATTATGATAAAAGTAAAGAGAGTATAAAAAATAAATATGCCTCAAATAATATATTTTTGGAAGATATAATTAGTAATTCGGAAAAAATGATAAAGTTGAAAGAAAGGATAAAAAAAATATCTAAAACAAATTCAACAGTTTTAATAACAGGAGACAGTGGAACAGGAAAAGAATTAATAGCTAGAGCTATCCATAATTGTAGCGAAAGATCTAAACAACCTTTTATTGCTATAAATTGTGGAGCTATACCAGAAAATTTATTAGAAAGTGAACTTTTTGGTTATGTTAAAGGAGCTTTTAGTGGAGCAAGTAATGAGGGAAGAATAGGGAAATTTGAGTTAGCAAATAACGGGGTAATTTTTCTAGATGAAATTGGAGAGATGCCCCTTTTCTTACAGGTGAAGTTACTTAGAGTTTTACAGGATAGAAGTATTGTAAAGATTGGATCAAATAAATTGATAAATCTTAATATCAGAGTGATAGCTGCTACAAATAAAAATCTTCTAAAATTGGTTAAAGAAGGAAAATTTAGAGAGGACCTATACTATAGATTGAATGTTATTCCTTTAAAAGTTCCATCTTTAAGAGAGAGAAAGGAAGATATTTTGTTATTAGGTGAGTACTTAAATAATAAATATAGTAAAATTTTAGGAGTGAATAAGATAATCTTAGATGATGAGATAAAAAATATATTTTTAAAACATAATTGGCCAGGAAATGTAAGAGAACTAGAAAACTGTATAGAGTTTTTATCAAATATGGCTGACGAAAATGGAAATATTGATTCAGATACAAAGGAGTATTTAAAGAAGAATTTAAAGAGTAATAGTTATTATGAAGAGAAAAATATTATAAAAAGTGAAGAAGATACAGAGGAGATAATAACATTAGAAGAGAGTGAAAAGAGACTAATAGAAAAGGCTTTAAAAATATATGGTTCAGACACAAATGGAAAAAATATTTGTGCTGAAAAATTAGGAATAGGAATAGCAACTTTATATAGAAAGATAGAAAAATATAAATTATAATTTTATCAAAATGATAGAAAAATTATCATAAAAAAATAACATCAAAAATTATAAAAAAATAGTGAATAAAAAAATGTTTAGAAAATAAAAAAAGTAAAAAATAAAATGTTCTAATATTTTTTGAAAAAATAAAAATGCACTAAATATGCACGAGCTAAAGAAAAAATTACCTGAATAAAACAAGGTAATTTTTTTTATTTTTTGGCATAGTAATTGCTTAAATAAATAGAGTAAAGATATTTTATCAGGAGGGATAAATTTGATACTAAAAAATGGAAGAGTAATTACTCAAGATAAAGATAGACCATATATAGAAAATGGTGCAATAGTTATTAAAGGAAACAAAATAGTTGATGTAGATACTACTGAAAAGATTTTAGAAAAATATTCAAATGATGAGGTAGTAGATGTTGATGGGAAAGTTATAATGCCTGGATTTATAAATACACATCACCATATATATAGTGCTTTTGCAAGAGGAATGGCTTCATCAGGAAAACCAAATGAAAATTTCTTAGAAATATTAGAAAACTTATGGTGGAAAATAGATAAAAAATTAACGTTAGAGGATTTAAAATATAGTGCATATACTACATATATAGATTGTATAAAAAAGGGAGTAACAACAGTTTTTGATCACAATGCTAGTCCTTTTGCAATTACAGGTAGTTTAGAATCTATAGCGGATGCAGCTAAAGATTTAGGATTAAGAACATGTCTTTGTTATGAGGTATCTGATAGAGATGGTGAAGAGATAGCAAAGGAAGGAATAGCTGAAAATATTAACTTTATAAAAAAATATAATACAGATGAACAAAATATGATAAAGGGAATGTTTGGATTACATGCTTCTTTTACTTTATCAGATGATACTTTAATAGCTTGTGATAGAGAGTTAAAAGGTTTAAATGCTGGGTACCATGTACATGTGGCAGAGGGAATAGATGATTTAGAACAATGTTTAGAAAAACATGGAAAAAGAGTAGTTGAAAGATTAAGAGATATGAATATCTTAGGGGATAAAACAATAGCTGTTCACTGTATTCATGTAACAGATGATGAATTAAATATTTTAAAAGATACAGATACTATGGTAGTTCATAATCCAGAGTCAAACATGGGAAATGCTGTAGGATGTCAGCCATTCCTAGAGTTACACAAAAAAGGAGTAACAATAGGATTGGGAACAGATGGATATACAAGTGATATGACAGAGTCTATGAAGGTTGCAAATATAATTCATAAACATGTGAAACAAAATCCTTCAGTAGCTTGGGGAGAAGTTCCTGTATCAATGTTTGAAAATAATAGAAAAATAGCTCAAAAATATTTTAGTGGGGATCTTGGAGTATTAAAATCAGGGGCTTTAGCAGATGTTATAGTAGTAGATTATGATCCGCTTACTCCGATGAATGAGAATAATATAAATTCACATATTCTATTTGGCTTTACAGGAAAGGATGTAGTTACAACTATTATAGATGGAAAAGTAGTAATGAAAGATAGAGAGCTTGTAGGAATCAATGAAAGAGAGATATTCAAAACTTCAAGAGAAGTAGCAAAGAGATTATGGGATAGAATGTAATTATTTAGGAGGATGTTATGAGTACAACTATCATGGAAACACCGAAAGTGGATAAGATATTAAAAATTGGTGATTTAATACTACTAGGGATACAACATATAGCAGCGATGTGTGCTGGAGCTATGGCAGTACCAATAATTTTGGGAAACTCTTTAGGACTACCACAACAGGAGATTAATCAGCTTGTTAGTGCATCATTTATGATGTCAGGTTTGGGAACTATAATTCAAACATTGGGAATTAAAAATTTCATAGGTTCAAGACTACCAATGATTGAAGGAGTTAGTTTTGCAGGAGTAGCAGCACTATCAGCAATAGGAATAACATATAGTACTACTGATCCAATGACAGGGTTACAAGTTATGTTTGGAGCTACACTTGTTTCTGGATTATTTTGTTTTTTAATGGCACCAATTTTTGGAAAGTTATTAAAATTTTTCCCACCATTAGTTTCAGGAGTTGTAGTTACTTCAATGGGATTATCACTTATACCAACAGCTATAAAATGGGCTGGAGGAGGAGTTCCAGGTTCACCTAATTTTGGAAGTTTTCAAAATATAGCTTTAGCTTTAATAACATTAGTGATAATATTAGGAATTCAAAAAGTATCTAAAGGATTTTTAGGAAATATTGCCATATTAATAGGAATATTAGCTGGGACAGTAATTTCTATAGTAATGGGAATGGCAGATTTTTCAAATGTAAGTAATGTAGCTTTAGTGAATATAAATGTACCACTAAGATATGGAATAAAATTTGATATAACAGCAATATTATCATTATTTTTAGTACAACTAGTTATTATGACAGATGCTACTGGAAATCAGTTAAACCTTTCAAATATTTGTGGAGTAGATGAGAAAGATTCGAAAAGACTAGTAGCAGGGCTTAGAGGTCATGGGTTATCTTCAATGTTAGCAGGTATTTTTAATACATTTCCACACTCTCTATTTGGTCAAAATGTAGGAATAGCTGCAATAACAGGAGTTGAAAGTCGTTTTGTAGGAACAGCTGCTGGAGTTATATTACTACTAATAAGCTTTTTCCCAAAACTAACTACTCTATTTGCTTCAATACCATCACCTGTTTTGGGAGGAGCTGGAATAGTTATGTTTGGTATAGTTGCTGCTAATGGAATTAGAAGATTAGGAGAAGTAAACTATGTAGGAAATAAAAATCTTATGATTGTTGCTGCTAGTATAGGAATGGCTTTAATTCCAATTGCAGTTCCAGAGATATTTAAACATTTTCCAGCTTGGGCAAAGATACTTTTCCAAAGTGCTGTTACACTTGGATGTTTAACAGTGTTGATACTTAACATAATATTCAATGAACACGGTAAAAAGAGTAAAAAATAAAGATAAAGGATAAAATTAAAATACTTTAAAGGGATTAACAGGAGGAAAAAATGAGAGATATAATGGTACCTATGTCTTTTGAAAAATTAATAAGACAATGTTTGGAAGAATACCAAAATAAAAAATCATTATTTGATGTAAAGGCAATAGTAAAGGCTGATGAGACAAAATCTATGGATTTTTGTGGAAGAGGATTAGAGAGTCCTTTAGGAGTTGCAGCAGGACCTCATACACAATTAGCTCAAAATATAGTAGCTTGTTATGCTGGAGGAGCTAGATTTATAGAGTTAAAAACAGTTCAACGTATGTTTGGAGAAGAATTAGGAATTCAAAAACCTTGTATTCGTGCTAATGACGAAGGATATAACGTAGAGTGGTCATCAGAGTTACATGCGTTAGAAGCTATGAATGAATATATCAGAGCATGGTTTGCTACTAAAATAGTTGCTAAAGAGTTTGGATTAGGAAATCCAGATGCTTTCCAATTTAATATGAGTGTTGGATATGACTTAGCTGGAATAAAAACAGAAGCAGTAGATGGATTCTTAAATGGATTAAATGATGCTTCAAATACAAAAGTATTCCAAGATTGTAAAAAATATTTACTAGACAATTTACACCTGTTTAAAAATGTAGATGCAGAGTTTGTTAATTCAATATCTTCTCATGTTTGTAATACAGTAACACTATCAACTATGCATGGATGTCCAGCAGATGAAATAGAAAAAATAGCAGCTTACTTAATAGAGGAGAAAGGATTTAATACATTTATTAAATGTAACCCAACTCTTTTAGGATATGATTATGTAAGAAAAATGATGGATGATATGGGATATGATTATCTATCAATAGATAAACACCAATTTGAAATAGATTTAAAATTTGATCAAGCAGTAAAAATGATAAATAACCTAATAGCTCTAGCAAAAACAAAAGGTGTAAAATTTGGAGTTAAATTATGTAATACTATGCCAGTAGATATAAAACATAAAGAATTACCAGGAAATACAATGTATATGTCAGGAAAAAGCTTATATCCACTAGCAATATCTTTAGCTAAAGTATTAGGAGAAGCTATTGGTGAGGAATTAGAAATCTCTTTCTCTGGAGGAGCAGATAAGAACAACATTGATGAAATATTTGAGGCTGGAATATATCCAATAACTGTATGTACAACACTATTACAACCAATGGGATATGAAAAATTAGCTAAATTATATGAGCAATTACATGCTATAGAATATCCAGCTACTAGAAAATTAAATCTTGCTAAGATAAATGAATTAGTAGAAAAAGTTAGAACTGATAAAAACTACTGTAAATCAGAAGCTCAAAGAAAGAAAACAGATGAGCATGTAAGCTATGAAGGAGTATCTGAAAAGGATAACTTAAAATGTAAAGTACTATGCCAAACATGTATAAGAGTATGTCCTAACAGAGCAAACACATATATAGAATCATCAGAAGGAAAAATAATACTTCATATAGACGATTCTTGTAATGAGTGTGGAAACTGTCAATATCTATGTATTCAACCATGTTTACCATACAGAGATAGACTTACTTATTTCTCATCTAAAAAGATGATGGAAGAGAGTGAAAATAAAGGAGTTTCTATCCAAGGAGATAAGTACCTAGTACGTCTTGAAAAAGAGATAGTAGAGTGCAGTTATGATGAACTTTCTGATTTTATGAAATCAGTAGTAGATTCAATTAAGAAAACACATTCATATTTAATTTAATAGATATCCTAAGGAGTAGAGTGAGATGGAATTACTTTTGAAGAATGCAAATATTGTTACAGATAAAGATACATATATGAGTGATATTTATATAAAAGACGGGGTCATAGTTAATATAGATAAAGAGCTGAATATACCGAATATAAAAACTGTTGATATAGGGGGAAAATATTTAGTTCCAGGGGGAATAGACGTACATACTCATTTTGATATAGATGTAGGAATAGCAAGATCGGCAGATAATTTTTATACAGGAACATTAGCTGCTGCTTGTGGGGGAACAACTACAGTAGTGGATCATATGGGGTTTGGTCCAAAAGGTTGTAACCTACATCATCAATTGAATCTTTATTATGATTTAGCAAAGGATTCTGTAATAGATTATAGCTTTCATGGGGTAATTCAACATATAGATGAAGATATATTAAAAGAAATTGATGAAATGATAAAAGATGGAATACCTTCATTTAAAGGTTACATGACTTATGGATATAAATTATCTGATATGGAAATGTTAAAACTTTCAGAGAAGTTAGGAAAATCAGGTGGACTACTTACAGTCCACCCTGAAAATAACGATATGGTAGAGTTTTTAAGAGCAAAACTTGCTAGTGAAGGAAAATTAGCTCCAATTTATCATGCTAAAAGTAGACCAGATAAGTGTGAAGGAGAAGCGGTTAATAGAATGATAGATTTGACTGCTCAAACTAACTGTCCACTTTATATAGTTCATCTTTCATCTAATGAAGCTTTAGAACATATAAAAAGAGCTAAGGATAGAGGACAGGAAGTGTATTCAGAAACTTGTCCACAATACTTGGTATTAGATGAAGAGAAATATAGAGAAGAGGATGGAGTAAAATATATATGTAGTCCACCAATAAGAGAAAAAAGTAATCAGGAGAAATTGTGGGAAGGTATACAGCAAGGATATATTCAAACAATAGCGACTGATCACTGTTCTTTTAACTATAAAATGAAAAAAGAGATGGGAGCAACTGACTTTAGAAAATGTCCAAATGGCTTACCAGGGGTAGAGACAAGAATGCCTATAATATTTTCTGAAGGGGTATCGAAGGGAAGAATATCAGTTAATAAGTTTGTTGAATTAACAAGTACAAATCCAGCTAAACTATTTGGAATGTATCCTAAAAAAGGAAGTATTCAGATAGGGGCAGATGCTGATTTAGTTGTCATAGATCCAAACTTAATAAAAAAGATAACTGTAGATGATTTACATGAAAATGTAGATTATACATCTTTTGAAGGAATAGAAGTAAAAGGATATCCAGTAATGACAATATCTAGAGGGGAGATAATTGTTGAAAACAATAAATTTACTGGAGAAAAGGGAAGAGGAAAATTTATAAAAAGAGAAGCTTTTAAGTTTTAAAATTGGAGGAAATTATGAGCGAGAAGTTCAGTTTTGTAGTAAATGGAAAGACAATAGTTACAACAGAAGACGTAAATTTATTGGATTTTTTAAGAGATGATTTAGGACTTATATCTGTTAAAGATGGTTGTAAAGAGGGAGCATGTGGAACTTGTACTATTCTTGTAGATGGAAAAGCTATGAAATCTTGTATATTTACAACTAAGAAAGTAGCTGGAAAAGAGATCACAACAATAGAGGGATTTACAGCTAGAGAAAAAGAAGTTTTTGCTTATGCATTTACTGAATGTGGAGCTGTACAATGTGGATTCTGTATACCAGGAATGGTAGTTGCGGCAAAAGCACTTTTCATGAGAACATTAGACCCTACAAGTGATGAAGTAAAAAAAGCTTTAGTAGGAAATATTTGTAGATGTACTGGATATGTAAAAATAGAAGAAGCTATAATGTTAGCAGCTAAATTATTTAGAGAAAATGCACCTGTTCCTCATAGAGAGTGTAAAGGATTAGTAGGAACAAGTGTACATAGAGTAGATGCTGAGGCAAAAACTTTAGGAACTGCTAAATATGCAGAAGATTACGTAGTAGAAGGAATGTACTATGGAAGTGCTATAAGAACAAAATATCCAAGAGCTAAAGTTTTATCAATAGATTATTCTGAAGCTTTAAAATTAGATGGAGTACTAGGAGTACTAACAGCTGATGATGTAACTGGAAAGAATAATATAGGACACTTAGAGTTCATCTCTGATTGGGACGGATTTATACCAGTTGGTGGAATAACAAGATATATAGGAGATGCAGTAGCATTAGTAGTAGCTAAAGATAAAAAGACTTTAGCAGAAGCTAAAAAGTTAGTAAAAGTAGAGTTTGAAGAGTTACCTGGACTATTTACGGTTGAAGAAGCAATGGCAGATGGAGCTCCATTAATTCACAATAAACCAAATAATATTCTAGTAAGAGAACTATTAAAAAGAGGAAACTCTGAAGAAGCTATAAAAAATTCAAAATATGTAGTAACAAATACTTACTATACTCCAGCAACTGAGCATGCTTACCTTGAGCCAGAGTGTGCATTAGCTATACCAACAGAAGATGGAGTACAACTATATACATCTAGCCAATCAGTATTTGATGAGCAAAGAGAAGTTGCAAGATTTTTAGGAATTGATAAAGAAAAAGTAAGAGTTACTGCAGCTTATGTAGGAGGAGGTTTTGGTGGTAAAGAGGATATGACTGTTCAACACCATGCTGCTCTTGCTGCTTATGTATTTAAAAAACCAGTACAAGTATTATTAACAAGACAAGAAAGTATAAATATAAGTACAAAAAGACACGCTATGAAAATAGAGATGACAACAGCTTGTGATGAAAATGGAAAACTTACAGCAATGAAGGCTAAAATCCTTTCAGATACAGGAGCTTATGCATCATTAGGAGGACCAGTATTACAAAGAGCATGTACACATGCAGCTGGACCATACAACTATCAAAATATAGATATTGAAGGAATAGCAGTATATACAAATAATACACCTGGAGGAGCGTTCAGAGGATTTGGAGTTACTCAATCAGCTTTTGCAATAGAAGCAAACATAAACCAATTAGCAGAGATGGTAGGAATATCTCCATGGGAAATTAGATATAGAAATGCAATTAGACCGGGACAAGTACTACCAAATGGACAAATTGCAGATGAGGGAACAGCTTTAGTAGAAACATTAGAGGCAGTAAAAGATGTTTATGAAAACAATAAGATAGCAGGAATAGCTTGTGCTATGAAAAATGCTGGTATAGGAGTTGGATTACCAGATATAGGAAGATGTAGATTAACTATCATCAATGGAGAGGTAAGAGTAAGAACTTCAGCTGCTTGTATAGGTCAAGGTGTGGCTACTGTATGTAAACAAATGGTTTGTGAAACTACTGGAGTAGATGCTAAATTAGTAGTAGTAGAAGGACCAGACACACATGTAACTCCTAACTCTGGTACTACAACAGCATCAAGACAAACAGTATTTACAGGAGAAGCTACAAGACAAGCTGCACTAGCACTTAAGAAAGAGTTAGAAACAAAAACATTAGCAGAATTAGAAGGTTGGGACCACTATGCAGAGTACTCTGGAATAACAGATAAAATGGGTTCTGATAAGCCAAATCCTGTAAGCCACGTAGCTTATGGATATGCAACTCAAGTAGTTGTATTAGATGAAAGTGGAAAAGTTACAAAAGTAGCTGCTGCTCATGATGTTGGAAGAGCAATAAATCCAAAGGCATTAGAGGGACAAATTGAAGGTGGAGTTGTAATGGGACTAGGATTTGCATTAACAGAAGTTATGCCAATAGTAAAAGGTATACCACAAGTTAAGTTTGGAACTTTAGGACTATTTAGAGCAACAAATGTACCTGAAATAGAAACAACAATCGTTGAGAAAAATAAAGCAGAATTAGCATATGGAGCTAAAGGAGTTGGAGAGATAACAGTTATTCCTACAGCACCAGCAGCACAAAATGCTTATTATAAATATGATGGAGTATTCAGAACTTCATTACCATTAGAAAAAACAGCGTATAAAAAATAAAAAATTAAAAGGAGATAATAGAATGAATAAAGTAATTCACACAGAAAAAGCACCAGC
>UMEL01046245.1_pt1 | contig 20268 bp, 16 predicted proteins | sample 1964741 | NCBI WGS metagenome assembly UMEL01 (sample SAMEA4836019, study PRJEB28245) | human gut metagenome | biome: gut microbiome; material: fecal sample | place: Denmark | collected 2008
ATTGAAGGTGGAACTAAAGTACCAGTTAAAGGTCCAAAAGGTTCTCTGTTTATAGAAACTCCATGCTCTTCATACCATCCAACAAGTCTATCTACATATTGCCAATCAATAAGAGTTTTTTCTAAAGAAACAGACTTAGCATAGGGAACATTATAACTAATTCCTCCCCCCTCATCTGAAGTAAATCCAGCAGCAATCATTATTTCTGAAAGAAGTCTAGCATCTGGAGTTCCATGTCTTAATTGAAGCGGAAGGCTAGTGGCTTCAACAACTTTTCTACATCCAGCTACTCCATGATTTACTCCGGGAAAACCATTAAGAAGTGATCTGCCAGCTTTTATAGATTCCTCTATCCCCTTTTCACAATTTTCATACTTATTTTGTCTAGTATAAGAGTCTATAGTGCTAGGTAATAAATCAGCTCCTCCCTCTTTATCAAGAAAGTTTAGAAGCTCAATATGTTGATCAATTAAAGCTACCCCTGCTCTAGGTTGTGCTAAAGTAATTCCGGCTTTTTTAGCATCTATTAATTTTTTAGAGAAGCTTTTTGACTCAGGTAATGATTTGTGGTATTTAATAGCTTCTTCAAGGTCTACATCTTTACCAGTAGGCCAACCTTTTAAAACTTCTTCTCTCATTTGAAAGAATTCCTCTTCTGTCCATTTTTTAAATCTAAGTTTCATATATAATTAATCCTCCTTAAATATTCTTTAAATAAAGTTTAAGCTTTAACTAAAAATTTTTTCATTATTCTTATAGCTATATTTGGATATTCTTGGGCTAAAAGTCCCATAGCTGATAAAATATAAGTTTTATCAATTAAAAACTTTGGATTAACTGGTTTAAGATGAATGGGATCCTCTTGATTAAAATTACCTGCTTTTAAAATCTCGTGAGGATTTAAACTGTGAATAATAACTCCTCCAGTTCCAATAACATAAGGCGTTTCTGTTAAATCTTTTCCATTTTGATTAAACATAGTTCCCATTGGAGTATATACACATTCTAATACACCACAATGGCGAGTCATTGCTAACTCTGTAGCTGCTTTAGCCATAGCTTCATCAAATTTTATCTCATCTTCAGTTTGTGGAACCATCTTTATATTATTATGTCTATAAAGGCATTGAGATTTAATGTCAATCTGTTTTAAAGAATCATGTAAATAGTTCCGAATCGTTTTTGTTCCAGCAGCTTCTAAAAGAGCTAGAGCGGAGTATCTCATTCCTAAATCACCTTCTACAGTTCTTTTAGCATAGGGTTCTTCTAAACCTTTTATCATAACAGAGGGTTTGGTAGGCTCTCCCTTAGCAATAGAGTGTATATCAGTTGTAGCTCCACCGATATCAACGACTATAAGATCTCCTAATCCGTCTTCTTCATCAGTTCCAATTGCTAGAATTTCTGAGGCTTTGAGAACAGAAGCAGGAGTAGGCATAAGAATACCTTGAATAAATTCTTCAGCTTTTTTCATTCCTTTAGCTTCTACAATTTTATTCATAAAAACTTTTCTTATTTCCTCTCTTGAAGGTTCAACATTGAGCTTATTAATAAAAGGCATTACGTTATCAGTAATGTAATAATCTATACTAGCATTTTTTAAAATGGTTTCAACATCATCTATGGCAGCTTTATTTCCAGCAACTACAACAGGAACATCTATTTTAAATTCAGCTAACATTTCAGCGTTGTGAATAATACAATCTTTATTTCCACCATCAGTTCCACCAGCAAGTAAAATAATATCCAAAGGAGTATTTTTTATCTCTTCAAGTTCTCGATGATTAAGTTCATAAGCGTAGGTTTTGATAACTCTAGCTCCTGCTCCCAAAGCAGCTTTTTTTGCAGCTTCTGCCGTGAGTTCTGGAACCAATCCTATAGCTATCATTTTTAAACCACCTGCTGCAGAGGAACAAGCTGTCTTATTGACAAAATTAACTTTATTAAAATCTATTTTTTTGTTAATCTCAATCTTTAAATTTTCAAAGGCTTTATTGAATCCTATCATTATATCATCTTCAACAGTGGTAATATCTTTAGCAGTAGCTAAAATAGTTTCATTATCTAAATCAATAGCAGTTAGTTTAGTATAAGTGCTTCCAAAATCTATAGCTAAATAAGCATTCATAGTTATCAACTCTCTTTTTTAATTTAAATTAATTGATACCGAGGTCTTTTTTTAGATCTTCAGTTGTTTCTTCAATAGGAGTTCCAGGTTTGTATACTCTATCAAATCCCATTGCTTTGAATCTTTTCTCTACATCTTCCCAAACTTGTTTTCCGACTACTATATTTCCACCAACATATAGCAAGATATTATCAAGGCCAGCTTCTTTACATTTTTCTCTCATACCTTGACAATCTAATTCTCCATGCCCGTATAGAGAAGAAACAATTATAGCATCTGCATCTGTTTCAACAGCAGCATTTATAAAATCAGCTTGAGGAGAAAGAACTCCAATATTTATAACATCAAATCCATTTGCTTCTAAAACGTGATGAATTATTTTATTCCCGACAGCATGACAGTCTGAACCAATAACTCCAATTACAACTTTTTTTCCATTTTTATTCATAGAAAAAACCTCCTAATTTTCCAAATAATTGTATTAAATTTAAACCTTTGATAATAATATACTACAAAAAATATAAAAATCAACTATTATATAAAAAATGAATGTTAAATATATAGGAACTTAATTTAATATATTGAATAGAGAAAAACAGATCAAAGGATTTAATAAAAAATTTAAAGAAAAACGAGGGATGAGTTAGAGAAATTCTGATAAATAATTGATTTTTTTAAAAAGGTATGGTATAATAACTTGAATAAAGTAGTATGCTAGTTTAAAAGGGAGTGGATTTTTTGTCCACTCCCTCTTTAGTAGTAAGATTTTAGAAAAGAGGTGAAAATATGGAAAAAATTGATAATCAAGAAAGAATAATAAAAAAGATAGAAGAGATAGTTACACCAGTTGTTCAAGAGATGAATCTATCTTTAGTTGATATCGAATATATGCAAGATGGTGGTTACTGGTATGTTAGAATCTATGTAGAGAATTTAAATGGTGAAATAACACTAGAAGAGTGTGCAACTATAAGTAATAAAATAGATGAAGATGTAGACAGATTAATAGACCAAAGATTTTTCCTAGAGGTTTCTTCTCCAGGTATAGAGAGACCTTTAAAGAAAATAGAGGACTTTATAAGATTTAAGGGAGAAAAGATAAAAGTAAGTTTAAAACATAAACTTGAAGATAAGAAAAACTTTGAGGGAGTTTTAACAGAATGCAAAGATAATACAATCTACTTAGAAGTTGAAGAGGGAGAAATAGTAGAAATTCCTTTTTCAGAAATTAGAAAAGCAAATATTGTTTATGAATTTGATGAAATTTAGAAGAAGTTTCAGGAGGGAAATAAATGAAGAGTAAAGACGCTAAAATATTTTTAGAGGCTTTGGAAGAGTTAGAAAAAGAAAAAGGTATAAGCAAAGAAAATCTTCTTTTAACTGTTGAGCAAGCTTTATTAGCTGCTTATAAAAAGAACTATGGAGAAGAGGAAAATGTAGAAGTAGAGATTGACAGAGAAACTGGGGATGTAAAAATCTATGAAGTAAAAACTGTTGTTCCTACTGAAGACCTATATGATGCTGCTGTTGAAATTGCCTATGATGATGCTCTAGAGATTAAAAAGAGAGTAAAAATAGGAGATGTTATCAGAATAGAGGTAAACTGTGAAGAGTTTAGAAGAAATGCTATTCAAAATGGAAAGCAAATAGTTATCCAAAAAGTAAGAGAAGCTGAAAGAGAGTATATTTATGATAGATTTAAAATAAAAGAACATGATATCATAAATGGAATCATTAGAAGAATTGATGAGAGAAAAAATGTATTTATTGAATTCGATGGAATAGAGGCTATATTACCACCTATCGAGCAATCACCAGCTGATACATATAGAGTTGGAGAAAGAATTAAGGTTTATTTAGCTGAGGTTGAAAAAACAAATAAATTCCCTAAAATAGTTATCTCTAGAAAACATGAGGGATTATTAAGAAAATTATTTGAATTAGAGATTCCAGAAATAACTTCAGGACTTATTGAGATAAAAGCTGTAGCTAGAGAAGCTGGATCAAGAGCAAAAGTTGCAGTTTATTCACAAGACCCTAATATCGATACTGTAGGAGCTTGTATCGGACAAAAAGGTCTTAGAATAAAAAATATAGTTAATGAGTTAAATGGAGAAAAAATTGATATAGTTATTTGGAAAGAATCAGTTGAAGAGTTTGTATCAGCTGTTTTAAGTCCAGCAAAAGTTGTAAGTGTAGAAGTAGAAGAGGAAGAAAATACAGCAAGAGTAATTGTAGATAGTTCACAACTTTCATTAGCAATAGGAAAGAATGGACAAAATGCAAGACTTGCAGCAAAACTAACTGGAATGAGAGTAGATATAAAAACTGCAGATAGTATTAAAGAGGGAGAATAAGTTGGAAACTGCTATTATTCATGAGAGAACTTGTCTTATATGTAGAGAGAAAAAAGAGAAGAAGGATCTATTTAGACTGGTAAAACAGGGTGAAGATAAGTATAGTTTTGATGAAAAACAAAGGGCACAAAGTAGAGGATACTATGTTTGTAAATCTCATGAGTGCTTAAAGAGATTAGCTAAGCATAAAAAAATAAAAATGAGTACAGATGATTTAATGAAAATGTTAAATCTATTGAAAAAAGGTGAAAAGGACTATTTAAATATTTTGAAGGCAATGAAAAATTCACAGGCTTTGTCTTTTGGAATGAATATGGTTTTAGAAGATATTGAACATACACATTTTTTAGTCTTAGCAGAGGATATAAGCGAAAAAAATGAGAGAAAGCTACTAACTAAAGCGAAAGAGTTAAATATAAAATTTGTGTATTTTGGTAGTAAAAATCAACTTGGTGAAGTCTTTGGTAAAGATGAAGTTAGTGTAATTGCTGTAAAAAGTAAGAAGATGGCCCGTGGACTCATAGATTAACCTATAATTTAGGAGGTATCTTAATGAAAAAGAGAGTACATGAGTTAGCAAAAGAGTATGGAATGAATAGTAAAGATTTTTTAAATTTACTAAGAGATGAGATAAATTTGGATGTTGCATCGAACCTTTCTGGTTTAGATGATAGTGATGTTGAGAGGGTAAAAGAGTATTTTGAAAATATGACTGCCCCAAAAGAGATTGTGAAAGAGGAAAAAGGAGTAGCTTTGAATAAGAAACTTTTAGAAGAAGATGAAATTTTTGAAGAGGAAATGACTTCAAGAAAAGGAAAGAAAAATAACAAAAAACATGTAAACAAAAAAGAATCATTTGATGGAAATGATGAAGAGAAAAGTAAAAAAAATAAAAAGAAAAAAGGTAGAAGAACAGATTTCGTTATGAAAACTGTTGAAGCAGCAGGATCTGAAACTATCGAAGAAGATGGAATGAAAATAATTAAAATAAGAGGAGAGATAACTCTTGGAGATTTTGCTGAAAGATTAGGAGTATCAAGCTCAGAAATAATAAAGAAACTTTTCTTAAAAGGACAGATGTTAACAATAAATAGTCCTCTATCAATAGAAACAGTAGAAGAGATAGCTATGGACTATGATGCGTTAGTAGAACAAGAGGAAGAGATAGAATTAGAGTTTGGAGAAAAATTTGCTCTTGAAGTAGAGGATAGAGAGGAAGATTTACAAGAGAGACCACCTGTAATTACAATTATGGGACACGTTGACCATGGAAAAACATCTTTACTTGATGCTATCAGAGCAAGTAATGTAGTTGATGGAGAAGCTGGAGGAATCACTCAAAAAATAGGAGCTTATCAAATAGTTAAAAATGGAAAGAAAATAACTTTCGTAGATACTCCTGGACACGAAGCTTTTACGGATATGAGAGCAAGAGGAGCGCAAGTAACTGATATAGCTATATTAGTTGTTGCTGCAGATGATGGAGTAATGCCTCAAACAATAGAAGCATTATCACATGCTAAAGCAGCAAATGTACCAATAATTGTAGCTGTAAATAAAATAGATAAACCAGAAGCTAACCCAATGAGAGTAAAACAAGAGCTAATGGAACATGGACTTGTTTCAGTAGAATGGGGAGGAGAAACTGAGTTTGTAGAGGTATCAGCTAAACAAAAATTACATTTAGATGATCTTTTAGATACAATATTAATAACAGCTGAAATATTAGAGTTAAAAGCTAACCCTAAGAAAAGAGCTAAAGGGGTAGTATTAGAGTCAAGACTTGACCCTAAAGTAGGACCAATAGCAGATATACTTGTTCAAGAGGGAACATTAAAAATAGGAGATGTAATAGTAGCTGGAGAAACTTATGGAAAAGTAAGAGCTCTAGTAAACGATAGAGGAGAGAGAGTTGATAGAGTAGAACTTTCTCAACCAGCTGAAATAATTGGATTTAACCAAGTACCTCAAGCTGGAGATACTATGTATGTAATCCAAAATGAACAACATGCAAAAAGAATTGTAGAAGAGGTAGCTAAAGAGAGAAAATTATCTGAAACAAGTAAGAAAACTATAACTCTTGAGTCTCTATCTGAGCAATTTGATAATGAAAATTTAAAAGAGTTAAATCTTGTATTAAGAGCAGATTCTAGAGGTTCGGTAGATGCTTTAAGAGAATCTTTATTAAAACTTTCAACTAATGAAGTTGCAGTAAATATTATTCAAGCTGCATCAGGGGCTATTACAGAAAGTGACGTAAAACTTGCAGAGGTATCTAGTGCAATCATAATAGGATTTAATGTAAGACCTACGACAAAAGCTATCAAAGAAGCAGAAGCTAACGGAGTAGAGATTAGAACTTCTAACATAATTTACCACATTACTGAGGATATAGAAAAAGCTCTAACTGGTATGCTAGATCCAGAATACAGAGAGATCTATTTAGGAAGAATTGAGATCAAAAAAGTGTTTAAAGTTTCTAAAGTTGGAAATGTTGCTGGTTGTGTAGTTGTTGACGGAAAAGTAAGAAATGACGCTAACATCAGATTACTTAGAAATGGAATCGTAATGTACGAAGGAAAACTTGCATCACTTAAGAGATTTAAAGATGATGCAAAAGAGGTTGTTGCAGGTCAAGAGTGTGGACTTGGAATTGAAAACTTTAATGATATCAAAGATGGAGATATAGTAGAAGCTTTCGAAATGCAAGAGGTAAAAAGAACTCTAAAATAATCTTTAAGATATGAAGGAGTGACTATTTTATGAAAAGACAAAGATTAGCAGGAATAGAAAAAGAGATGAGTAGAGTAATATCTCAAGTTCTATTTGAAGAGATAAAAAATCCTAAAATAAGAGGATTGGTTTCTGTTACAAATATAAGAGTAACAGAGGATTTAAAATTTGCAGATGTATACTTTAGTATAATGTCTGGACAGATGAATGGTGAAAAAGCAGTTGATAAAGAAACTGTTTTAGAAGGATTAAATCAAATAAAAGGGTATCTAAGAAAAAGAGTAGCTGAAGAAATAGAGATAAGATATATACCAGAAATAAGAGTTAAACTAGATGATTCTATTGAGCATGCAATAAAAATATCAAAACTTTTAAATGACTTAAAAGGATAGTGATATAATGCAATGGGAATATAGTTCACTACCTCAATCTCTAATTGATACTAAAGCTATACAATGGAAAAAAGATAAACTACTAACTACCTTATTATTAAATAGAGGATTTTCAGATGAAAAAGGTGTTGATGAATTTATTAATCCTAAAATTTCTGATTTTAGAGATCCTTTTAAGTTTGAAAAAATGACAAGTGTAGTAGATAAAATATTGGAAAAAAGAGAAAAAAAAGAAAAAATATTTATCTATGGAGATTATGATGTTGATGGTATCACAGCAGCAGTTTTTTTAGTAAAGGTATTTAGTGAGATAGGAATAGAAGTAGATTACTATATCCCTAATAGGATGGAAGAGGGATATGGCTTGGACAAAAAAGCCATAGACTTCATGAAAAAAAGAGGCTGTAAATTAGTAATAACAGTAGATACAGGCGTAAACTCTATAGAGGATGTAAGATACGCTGAAAGTTTAGGAATAGATGTAATTGTAACTGATCATCACAAATCTACTAAGGATAAGGAGGATGATGAGTTACTTTTACTGAATCCAAAACTGAGTGAAACTTATGAGTTTAAGTATTTATCTGGAGCTGGTGTTGCTTTGAAAGTAGCACAGGGTGTATATAAAAAATTAAATGCTGATAAAGAAAAGCTATATCAATATATGGATATAGTAATGATAGGAACTGTAGCAGATGTTGTTCCGATGGTTGATGAAAATAGAATAATAATAAAAGAGGGATTAAAGGTTCTTAGAAATACAAAAGTTAAGGGCTTAATGTATCTTTTAAAATATTTAAAATTTCAAAATAAGGAAATAAATACAACAGATGTAAGTTACTTTATCTCTCCACTTATTAATTCTTTGGGAAGAATTGGTATATCTAAAATGGGAGCTGATTTCTTTTTAAAAAATGATGAATTTGAAATATATAACATCATTGAGGAGATGAAAAAATCTAATAAAAAAAGAAGAGAATTAGAAAAAGCTATATATGAAGAGGCTGACCATAAAATAAAAAAAATGGATAAAAAAAGTTTGAGATGTGCTTTTTTATATTCTAAAAAATGGCATCCTGGAGTAATCGGTGTTGTATCATCAAGGCTTAGTGTAAAGTATAATATGCCAATAGCTTTAGTAGCGTTAAGAGATAATATTGGAAAAGCTTCATGTAGAAGTATAAAAGGTGTCAGTGTATTTAATATTTTTCATACTATGAGAGATAAGCTTGTGCGTTTTGGAGGACATGACTTAGCCTCTGGATTTATAGTTAAACAGGAAAATCTTAAAGATGTTGAAAGAATATTTAAAGAGAATATTGATGAGATAAAGGCTGAACAAGAGAAAAAAGCTTTAAAGATAGATATGGAACTACCAGTTGAACAGGTAGATAATAGAGTATTTGAAGCAATGGAGAGTTTAGCACCATTTGGATTAGATAATCCTCACCCACTTTTTATAGACAAAAATCTTTCTTTTGACCATATTAAAAAGTTTGGAGTTAATGATAGACATTTTAATGGAATTATCAAGAAAAATGGAAGAGGTTATCATATGGTAGCCTTTGATATGGGACATAAGATAAATGAGTTAGAAGCAAAAATACAAAAGTTTGATATAGTATATTATCCAGAAAAGGTTATATATAAAGGTGAAGAGATTATCCAAATAAGGATAAAAGATATAAAAATAAAAGATGATTTCTATGAAATTTTTACTAAATAGATTTAAGGAGGAAAAATGAAACACGAATTAAAAAAAATTGCAAACTCTGCAGTTGAGATCAAAATTTGTCTTACTGCTGAAGAAGTAAAACCAGTTAAAGAAGAGGTTTTAAAACAACTATCTAAAAAGGTAGAAGTACCTGGATTCAGAAAAGGACATGTACCTGTAAGTACTGTAGAAACTCAATTTAAAGATGCAGTAAAAGAAGAAGTAACAGATAAAGTATTACATAAATATTATGAAGAAGTAATAAAAGCTGAAAATATTATGCCTATCAGCTATATTAACAGTGTAAAATCTAATTTAGGAGAAGAGTTCGACGTAACTTTCACAGTAGATGTATATCCAGAAGTAACTTTAGGAGAATATAAAGGATTAGAAGTTGAAAAAGAAACTTTCGAAATGACTCCAGAAAAATTAGATGCTGAAATAACTATGATGGTAAACAGCAAATCTAGATTAGAAGAAACAGAACCTGGATACAAAGCTCAAATGGGAGATACAGTAGATTTAGCATTTGAAGGATTTGTAGATGGTGTAGCATTCGAAGGTGGAAAATCAGACTCTCACGTATTAAAATTAGGATCTAAAATGTTCATAGATACTTTTGAAGATCAATTAGTAGGATATGAAGCTGGACAAGAGGGAGAAGTAAATGTAACTTTCCCAGCTGAGTATCACGCAGCTAATTTAGCTGGAAAACCTGCTGTATTCAAAGTAAAAGTAAACAGCATAAAAAAATTAGTAACTCCTGAATTAAACGATGAGTTAGCAAAAGAGTTTGGATTTGAAAATGTTGCAGATATGAAAGCTAAAACAGAAGAAAGAATCAAAACAAGAGAAGAAGAAAGAGTAAAAAATCAGTACATTGGAAAGTTATTAGATAAAGTTTCATCAACAAGTACTGTAGAAGTACCAGTATCTATGATAGCTAATGAAGTAAGAGCTAGAATAGCTGAAATGGAACAACAATTAGCAGCTCAAGGTATCGGATTCGATATGTATATGCAAATGACAGGAATGAACAGAGCTAAATTAGAAGCTCAAATAGCTCCAATGGCAGCTGCAAAAGTAAAAGCTGATTTAATACTTGAAGCAATAGCAAAAGCTGAAGGAATAGAAGTTTCAGAAGATGAAATAAAAGAAAAAATGACTGAAATAGCTAAAATGTATGGAATGGATTTAGCTAAATTAGAAGAGGAATTAAATAAGCATAAAAACTATGATAACTTCAGAATGACAGTTAAAGGTGAATGCTTAATGCAAAAAGCTATTGATGTAATAGTAAATAATGCAAAATAGTTATTAAAAGTATAGGAAGCAGAATTCTGCTTCCTATACCCTTAAAATAATCTAGATTTTTTAAATAAATAATTGAGAAGTATAAAGATATTTTTGAATTATTTATTTAAGGAGGTAGATATGTATAATCCAACTGTTATAGAGAATAATGGTAGGTCAGAGAGAGCCTACGATATATATTCAAGATTACTAAAAGATAGAATAATATTTTTGGGTACAGAGATAGATGATAATGTTGCCAATGCAATAGTGGCTCAACTTCTATTTTTAGAAGCTGAAGATCCAGAGAAGGATATAATCATGTATATAAATAGTCCTGGAGGAGTAGTAACTGCGGGAATGGCAATATATGATACTATGAACTATATTAAACCAGATGTACAAACTGTATGTATAGGTCAAGCAGCAAGTATGGGAGCACTTCTTCTATCAGCTGGAGCAAAGGGAAAAAGATTTGCATTAGAGCACTCTAGAATTATGATACACCAACCATTAGGAGGGGCTAGAGGACAAGCTACAGATATAGAGATACAAGCTAAAGAGATTTTAAGAATGAAAGAGATGCTATCTCAAATTTTAGCTGATGTAAGTGGAAAATCAGTTGAAGAGATTTTAAGAGATACTGAAAGAGATAACTATATGTCAGCTCAAGAGGCAGTAGAATATGGTTTAATAGACCAAGTATTTAAGAAGTAGAAAGGAGAAAAAAGATGAGTAAAAGAGCTAGATGTTCTTTCTGCGGAAGTAGTGAAAATGAGGTTTCAAAGCTATTTAGTGGAATAGATGGAGCACTTATATGTGATAGATGTATAGAAAGTTGCTTTAATATACTGGAATTATCAAAGGAGCATGTAAAAGTGGCTCTTCCAGGTGAGTTATCAGAGGAAACTTTACTTACACCAAAAGAGATAAAAGAGAGATTAGATGAGTATGTAATAGGGCAAGATGAGACAAAAAAAATACTTGCAGTAGCTGTTTACAACCACTATAAAAGAATTTTAGATAATGCAGAGAGAACAGATGAGAATGCAGTAGAATTACAAAAATCAAATGTTTTATTAATAGGGCCTACTGGGTCTGGAAAAACTCTTCTTGCTCAGACTTTAGCAAGAAGTTTAAAAGTTCCTTTTGCAATAGCTGATGCGACAACATTAACTGAAGCTGGTTATGTAGGAGATGACGTAGAGAATGTACTAGTAAGACTTTTACAAGCAGCGGATTATGATGTTGAGGCAGCAGAGAAGGGAATAATCTACATAGATGAGATAGATAAAATTGCTAGAAAATCAGAAAATGTTTCTATAACAAGAGATGTATCTGGTGAAGGAGTTCAACAAGCTTTATTGAAAATAATAGAGGGAACTAAATCACAAGTTCCACCTCAAGGTGGAAGAAAACATCCAAATCAAGAGCTAATAGAGATAGATACAAGTAATATCCTATTTATTGTAGGAGGAGCTTTTGAGGGATTAGAAAAAGTTATAAAATCTAGAACAAATAAAAAAGTTATAGGATTTGGTGCAGAAATATCTAAAGAAAAAGAGGAGAGAGTAGGAGAAGTATTTGCTAAAGTTTTACCTGAAGATTTAGTAAGACAAGGGATTATTCCAGAGCTTGTAGGAAGATTACCTATAATAACTACACTTCAAGATTTAGATGAAGAAGCATTAATTAAAATTTTAACAGAACCTAAAAATGCAATTATCAAACAGTATAAAAAACTATTTGATATAGAGGGAGTAGAATTAGAGTTTACACCAGAAGCATTAAGAAAGATAGCTAAACTTGCATTGGAAAGAAGAATAGGTGCTAGAGGACTAAGAGCTATAATAGAGCAAACAATGTTAGAGTTAATGTATGAAGTACCATCAGATGAAACTATTCAAAAGGTAGTAATAGGAGAGGAAGCAGTTCTTGATTCAAGTAAAGCTATTATAGAAAAAGAATAGATGGAGGGACAACTAATGAGTAAAACATTCTTTTTACCTACTAGGGATCTTATAATATTCCCAGGGATAGTAACCCCTCTTTATGTAGGTAGACTAAAAAGTATTAATACGCTAGAAGCAGCAGTAAGTACAAAGGGAAAACTTGTACTTGGAATGCAAAAAGATGCTTCTAAAGAGGAACCAGATTTATCGAAGGATATAAATAACATTGGTGTTGTTGCTAATATATTACAAATAGTAAAGATGCCAAATAATAATATTAAAGTATTAGTAGAAGCTGAAGATAGAGTAGAGATTGAGAGTGCTACTATTGAAGAGGATATATATAAAGCAGAGTATAAAGTACTAAAATGTACAAACGGAACAACAAAAGAGGCTGAGGCTATTTATAGAAAAGTTTTAGGAGTATTTGAAAAATATGTTGGAATAACAGGAAAAGTATCCTCAGAACTTTTAGTAAACTTAAAAGGGATAAAAAATGTAAATAGTGCTATGGATATTATATCTGCAAATCTTCCTTTAAAAAGTGATAAGAAACAGGAGCTTTTAGAAGTTTTAGATGTTAGTGAAAGAGGGATAAAGATACTAGAGCTTTTAACTACAGAGATGGAGATAGCTTCTCTTGAGAAAAAAATTGATGATAAAGTAAAGGCAAAGATGAATGAAGCTCAAAAGAATTACTTTATAAAAGAGAAAATCAATGCTATGAAAGAAGAGTTAGGCGACTATTCTCAAGATGATGATATACTTGAATTAGTAGAGAAAGTAAAGAAGGCAAAGTTACCTAAAGATGTTAAGGCTAAAATAGATAGTGAGATGAAGAAGTTATCTAAGATGCCACCATTCTCTGCCGAAGCTACAGTATCAAGAAACTATATTGAAACTATAATAGAGCTTCCTTGGGATAAAACAACAAAGGATATAGTTGATCTAAAAAAAGCTAGTGAAATATTAGAGAGAGATCACTATGGATTAAAGGATGCAAAAAATAAAGTGTTGGATTTCTTAGCAGTTAAGAAATTAAATCCTAATATGAAAGGAAGTATTCTTTGTCTTGCAGGACCACCAGGAATAGGGAAAACATCTCTTGTTAGATCAATAGCTGATGCTATGGGAAGAAAATTTGTAAGAGTATCTCTTGGTGGAGTAAGAGATGAAGCTGAGATAAGAGGTCATAGAAGAACTTATATAGGATCTATGCCTGGAAAATTAATTAAAGCTATAAAAGAAGCTGGAACAAAAAATCCAGTTATATTATTAGATGAAATTGATAAAATGTCTAATGATTATAAAGGAGATCCATCTTCAGCTATGCTAGAGGTTCTAGATCCAGAGCAAAATAGCCATTTTGAAGATCACTATGTAGATATGCCATTTGATTTATCAAAGGTATTCTTTGTGGCGACTGCTAATGATTTAAGAACAATATCAGCACCTTTAAGAGATAGAATGGAGATAGTAAATATATCTTCTTACACAGAGTTTGAAAAATTACATATAGCTAAGAACTACTTAATTAAGCAAGCTAAAGAGGAAAATGGTCTTAAAAATGTAGAACTTTATCTATCTGATAATGTAATTTTAAAAATTATAGATGAGTATACAAGAGAAGCTGGAGTTAGAAATCTAAAAAGAGAGATTATCACTCTATGTAGAAAAGCAGCTAGAGAGGTTGTAGAGGATAAAAAGAAAAAAATAATTGTTAAGACAAATGCTCTTGAAAAATATTTAGGAAAACCTAAATTTAGACCTGAGAAACAAAAAGAGAAAGAACCTAAAGTTGGAGTTGTAAATGGACTTGCATGGACAGCTGTAGGAGGAGTAACTTTAGAAGTTCAAGGAGTTGCTATCCCAGGAAAAGGAGAGATCTCTTTAACAGGAACTTTAGGAAATGTTATGAAGGAATCTGCTCAAGTTGCTTACACTTTTGTTAAAGCAAATATAGATAAATATAAGCCACTTCAAGAGGATTTCTTTGAGAAAAAAGCAATTCACTTACACTTCCCAGAGGGAGCTACGCCAAAAGATGGTCCATCAGCAGGAATAACTATAACTTCTGCTATAATATCTGTGCTTACTGGTAGAAAGATAAGACAAGATATAGCTATGACTGGAGAGATTACAATTACAGGAGAGGTTTTAGCTATTGGAGGAGTTAAGGAGAAGGTTATAGGAGCTCATAGAGCAGGTATAAAAGAGGTAATCTTACCTGAAGATAATAGAATAGATAAAGATGAAATTCCAGCAGAGATAGCAAAAGAGATGAAAATACATTTTGCTACTACTTATGAAGATGTAGAAAAGCTAGTTTTTGCTGAATAGTGAGTGTGAGAGATTATGAAGATAAAACAAGCTGAATTTGTAAAATCTGCAGTTTATGAAAAAGATTATCCAATGGAACTTAATAATATGGAGTTTGCTTTTGTAGGTCGTTCAAATGTAGGGAAATCTTCTCTTATAAATAGTATAACTGGAAGAAAAAAACTTGCAAAAACAAGTAAGACACCAGGAAGAACACAACTTATAAACTATTTCAAAGTAAATAATGAGTTTTATATAGTTGATTTACCTGGATATGGATTTGCAAAAGTACCCAAAGAGATGAAGGCTGAATGGGGAAAAACAATGGAAAGATATGTAGCAAGTGATAGAAAAAAACTTGTTTTTGTTCTATTGGATATAAGAAGAGTTCCAAGTGAAGAGGATATGGAGATGCTTGTTTGGTTAGATCATCATGATATACCATTCAAGATAATCTTTACGAAAATGGACAAAGTATCTAATAATGAAAAGTTTAGATGTTTAAAAGATATAAGAAAAAAAGTGGAATTTCACAATGATGATGTGTTTTTCCACTCATCACTTAATGATACAGGAAAAGATGAGATTTTAAATTATATAGATTCTCTTCTTATTAAAGAGGAGATAAAAGAGGAGGCATAGATGGAAGAGTTAAATAAGACATATTCTCCTAGAGAGATAGAGTCTAAATGGTACAAAATATGGGAAGATTCTAAGTATTTTGCTGGGAAAATGGAAGAAGGGAAAGAGAGCTATTCAATAGTTATACCTCCTCCAAATGTAACTGGAATCCTTCATATGGGGCACATATTAGATAACTCAATACAAGATACGTTAATAAGATATAAGAGAATGTGTGGATTTAACACTCTTTGGGTACCTGGATGTGACCATGCTGGTATAGCAACTCAAAACAAAGTTGAAAGAATGCTAGCTGAACAAGGGATATCAAAAGAGGATTTAGGAAGAGAAAAGTTCTTAGAAGAGACTTGGAAATGGAAAGAAAAATATGGTGGAATAATCACTAACCAACTTAGAAAAATAGGAGCTTCTCTAGATTGGGATAGAGAAAGATTTACTATGGACGAAGGACTTTCTAAAGCAGTTAGAAAAATATTTGTTGACCTATACAATGATGGATTAATCTATCAAGGGGAATACATGGTAAACTGGTGTCCTAGATGTGGAACAGCTCTAGCTGATGATGAAGTTGACCACGCTGAAAAAGATGGAAATCTATGGCACTTAAAATATCCAGTAAAAGATTCTGATGAGTATATTATAATAGCTACATCAAGACCTGAAACTATGCTTGCTGACGTAGCTGTAGCAGTACATCCTGAAGATGAAAGATATAAGCACCTAGTTGGTAAAAAATTAGTTCTTCCATTAGTAGGAAGAGAGATTCCAGTAATAGCAGATGAGTATGTAGAGATGGAATTTGGTACAGGAGCTTTAAAAATAACTCCAGCTCATGACCCAAATGACTTCAACTTAGGTAAAAAATATGACCTACCTATCATAAATATGCTTACTCCAGAAGGAAATGTAGTTGATGACTATCCTAAATATGCTGGAATGGATAGATTTGAAGCTAGAAAAGTAATAGTTAAAGAGTTAGAAGAGAGCGGAGTTCTTGTAAAGATAGAAAATATAAAACATAATGTAGGGCACTGCTATAGATGTTCAACTGTTGTTGAACCAAGAGTTTCTAAGCAATGGTTTGTAAAGATGGAACCATTAGCTAAAAAAGCTTTAGAAGTAGTAAGAACTGGTGAGATAAAAATCATACCAAAAAGAATGGAAAAAATATATTTTAACTGGTTAGAAAATATAAGAGACTGGTGTATCTCTAGACAATTATGGTGGGGACACAGAATACCTGCATGGTATGGACCAGATAATCATATGTTTGTAGCTATGTCAGAAGAGGAAGCATATGCTCAAGCAAAAGCTCACTATGGAAAAGATGTAGAATTAGTACAAGAGGAAGATGTATTAGATACTTGGTTCTCATCAGCATTATGGCCATTTTCAACTATGGGTTGGCCTGAAAAAACAAAAGAGCTTGAAACTTTCTATCCAACATCAACATTAGTAACAGGAGCAGATATCATATTCTTCTGGGTAGCTAGAATGATAATGTTCGGATTATATGAAATGAAGGAGATTCCATTTAAAAATGTGTTCTTCCATGGAATAGTTAGAGATGAAATTGGAAGAAAGATGTCTAAATCTTTAGGAAACTCTCCAGATCCATTAAACTTAATAGAAGAGTATGGAGCAGATGCAATAAGATTCTCAATGATCTATAATACTTCTCAAGGACAAGATGTTCACTTCTCTGAAAAACTTTTAGAAATGGGAAGAAACTTTGGAAATAAAATTTGGAACGTTGCTAGATTCGTTATAATGAACTTAGAAGGATTTGATGTAAAATCTGTAAATAAAGATGAGTTAAAACTTGAATTAGTGGATAAATGGATATTCTCAAGATTAAATGAAACAACTAAAGAGGTTCATGCAAATCTTGATAAATTCCAACTTGATGATGCAGCTAAAGCTGTATATGAGTTCTTAAGAGGAGATTTCTGTGACTGGTATGTAGAGCTTGCAAAAGTAAGACTATATAACGATGAGGAATCTGGAAAAGAGTCTAAATTAACAGCACAATATGTGTTATGGACAGTATTAGAAGCTGGATTAAAACTTCTACACCCATTTATGCCATTTATAACAGAGGAAATTTGGCAAAAGATAAAAGTAGAGGGAGAAACAATAATGTTATCTCAATTCCCAGTTGTTGATGAAACACAAATTAACCCTGAAGTAGTAAACTCGTTCAAATATATTCAAGGAGTAATTTCTTCTCTAAGAAATATAAAAGCTGAAATGGGAATATCTCCAGCTAAAGAGGTAAAAGTAGTTATAAAAACTTCTGATGAAAATGAATTAAAAACTTTAGAGGATAACTATCTATTTATCACAAAGTTAGCTAAAATAGAAGAGATGACTTATGGTAAAGATGTTGCTAAGCCAGATCAAAGTGGATTTAGAGTAACTGGAAATTCAGAGGTATATATGATACTTACTGGACTTTTAAATGTGGAAGCTGAAATTAAGAAAATTACAGAGCAAATAGAAAAAGTTCAAAAAGATCTAGATAAAGTAAATGCTAAATTAGCAGATGAGAGATTTACTTCTAAAGCTCCAGCTCACATCTTAGAAAGAGAAAGAAGAATTCAAAAAGAGTATCAAGATAAGATGGATAAATTAACTGAAAACTTAAAGAACTTTCAATAGGATACAATATAAAAGAACTTTATAGAATCTAAAAATTATTCAAATATTGTTAGGATATTTAAAAAGAATAAAGATTAATAAAGGGGCTGTTGCAATTTAAAATTTGCAGCAGCCCAAATTTTTAAAAATAGTGGAGGGATTATGATAAAAGCTGTATTTTTTGATGTAGATGGAACATTAGTTAGTTTTAAAACTCATAGAGTTCCTCAAAGTACATTAGAAGCTATAAAAAAATTACAAGCAAAAGGAATAAAGGTATTTGTAGCAACTGGAAGACATCCTTCAATTCTTACTGAAGGGAATAATGTTCATGAAATAGAGTTTGATGGATTTGTAACATTGAATGGACAGTATTGCTTTACAAAGGATAGAAAAGTTATATATGAAAATAATATTTGTAGAGAGGATATTGTAGCTCTTTTAGAATTTTTAAAAGAAAATAGATTTCCATGTGCCTTTGTAGAGGATAGAGATACCTATATGAACTATATTGATGATGTAGTAGTAAATCTTTTAAAAAGTGTAAATGTACCATTGCCTCCAATTGAGGATATAGAGAGAGCAAAAGATGGAAAGGTATTTCAATTAAATCCATATATCCCTGTAGAATTTGAAGCGGAGGTTATGAAGGTTTTACCTAATTGTGAAGCAACAAGATGGAGTCCAACATTTATTGATGTAATTCCAGCTGGTGGTGGAAAACATGTAGCTATTCAAAAAATAATGGAGTATTATGGCTATAAAAAAGATGAGATAATGGCTTTTGGTGATGGTGGAAACGATAAAACAATGCTTATGACAGCAGGAATAGGTATTGCAATGGGAAATGCTAATGAGGATGTAAAAGAGATAGCTGACTATGTTACAACATCGGTAGATAATGATGGGGTTTTAAATGCATTAAAACATTTTAATGTAATAGAATAAGAGATAAAATGAGGGTGTAATTTAATAAATTATTATACTTTAAAGAGATTTTATGATAGAATATATTATATAATCTTCATTGATTATATATATAATTTTGAGTTTGGGGAGTTGGTAGCTTTGGATTTACATTACCTAAAAATATTTTATGAAGTAGCTAAAGAGAAGAGTTTTACAAAAGCTGCGAGTAAATTATATATAAACCAATCTGCTGTCTCTATTCAAGTTAAAAAATTTGAAGAGATATTAAATGCCAAACTTTTTGATAGAAGTTCAAAAAAGATAAAGTTGACATATACTGGTGAAGCTTTATATAAAATGGCAGAAGATATTTTTGATAAAGTGAAAAGAGCAGAAAAAGAGATAGCAAGGATAATTGATCTAGATAGAGCTAAGATTTCAATAGGAGCAACTTCAGTGATAGGAGAACCGTTAATTCCTAGATTGATGAAAGGGTTTTCAAAGGCACATGAAGAGATAGAGTATGAGCTTACAATCGGTGATAAAAATTGGTTATTAAAACTTTTAAAAGAGGGAGATTTAGATATACTTATTATAGATGAGGAGCATATAAATGATCCAAATTTAGAAGTGATAACTATTGAGAAAATGCCATATGTTCTTGTAAGTACAAAGGAATATCACAGCATGGAAAGTGTTGCAAAAGATCCTCTAATAACAAGAAGAAATATTCCTAATAATAATGAAGCAATAGCAGCTATTGAAGATAAATATAGAGTAGCTTTTAATACAAAAATAAATGTAAATGGAAGCTTGGAAGTAATAAAAGGTATGGTAAGAGAAGAGATTGGAAATGTAATTTTACCTTATTATGCTGTACATAAGGAGATAGAAAAGGGAGAGTTTAAAGTAATATATAAGGTTAATGATATAAAAGATGGATATCAAGCTGTTATTACAAAGGATAAGAAAAGTTTGATACAGATAATAAAATTCATTAATTTTATACAAGATTATAAGATTCAATTTTAGGAGGTTTTTATGAATTTATTGGAATCATATAAGACTGAGTTAACTCTTTTAGAAAATTTTATAAAAGAGGAAGAGGAGAGAAGAGAAACAGAAAAGGTTGCTAAAGCACTAGCTGATACATTTTTAAAAGGAAATAAGGTTTTAATATGTGGAAATG
>UMEL01049405.1_pt1 | contig 19882 bp, 18 predicted proteins | sample 1964741 | NCBI WGS metagenome assembly UMEL01 (sample SAMEA4836019, study PRJEB28245) | human gut metagenome | biome: gut microbiome; material: fecal sample | place: Denmark | collected 2008
TTATTTTATTAATAGCTATGAATTATTAAAAAATTCATTAAATATATCAAAACTACTTGAAATCAAATAATGTAACTAATTAAAAATCTCAAGAGTAGAACTTCTCTATTCTTGAGATTTTTTATATCTATTACTTATTTTTTAAGCTAAACTATCTAATATTTTAAAAGTATTCTCTTTTATTATCTCTATATCCTTTTCTATTTTTTTATCATAAGAGTCATTTTTAGATAAAAGCTTTATAACATCTTGACACAGATGCTCAATACTTTCAATTCTATCTGTAATCATCTGTCTTTGTTCCTCTTTTATTTCATATAACTCTATCACATTCTCAATTCTTTTTCTTAAAAAATATGGAACAAAGGGTTTTTCAATTATATCCTTAACACCTAATTCATAAGCTTCATACATTACCTCTTCTGAGTTATCAGCTGTTATTATAAAAACTGGAACTCCTTCAGCAAGTTGCTCGCTCTTCATCATTTTTAAAACTTCTATCCCACTCATTTCTGGCATAACTAAATCTAAGAGAATTGATACTATTTTATTAGAATTTTCCCTTATATACTCTAATGCTTCTATTCCACTAGCTGCCTCTACTATCTCATACTTCTTTTTAAAAATATTGCTAAGTATAGCTCTATTCATTTCTAAATCATCAACTATGAGTAAAGTATTCTTTTTCTCCATTTTTCCTCCAAATTTATCTAAATAGATATTTATATAGCCTAAATAATTTAATCTCTCTATTTACTTTTAATCTTTTAGAGCAAGAGGCATCAATATATATAAATAATCCTCTACATCCTCTTCTCTTATTTTAACAGAGTTATTAGATGCAATAAATTCTAAAGTTATATCCTTATTTTTATTTAAATTTTGAACGAAATCAGATAAGAACTTTGTATTTAAAGCTATTTTTATATTCTCACCTATATAATCAACCTCTAACTCTTCATTTATTTTAGCTACTTCATTTACACCATTTACTTGCATAATATTACCATCTATATAGAAAGTTGCTCCATATTTAGTCTCATTATTATTTCTTACAAATATGATTATTCTTTTTAAGATCTTCATAAATACTTCAGCATTTATTGTAAGTTTTTTATTGTAGCTATTATTTCCTAAAATTCCCTTATAATTTGGAAATGCCATATCTATTATTCTACTAATAACAAGTACATCTTCCATCTTAAAGAAAATTTGTCTATTTATGAAATAAAAAGCTATCTCAGTACTATCTATACTTCTTAAAAGTTTAGTCAAGGCTTCTACTGTATTTAAAGGAATACTTACATCTATTGCTTCATTTACCCTTTCAACCTCTTTTTCTAAATACACAAGTCTATATGTATCTGTTGTAACAAATTTTAGTTTATTTCCTTCACTCTCTACTCTTATACAGTTTATAGATGGATTATCTCCAGAGGGAGCAGCAGCGTATTTTACCTTTTCTAATATCTCAGCTAGCTCAATACTGTTTATCTTAAACTCTTCCTCCTTTTTAGAAAAATCTTCATCAACTAAAATTTTAGGAAAATCTTCTACATTCATCAATGAAAATTCAGAAGATGAATCTGAACTTTCAATTACTAAATTTCCATCTATTTCACTGAAAGTTACTATCTCATCTTTTAATTCTTTAAGATACTCTTCAACCAGTTGATGTTGGAAAACTATCTTTCCACTCTCTAAAACCTCATCACATTGCATCTCAGTTGTTATAGTTGTTTCTAAATTAGTTCCACAAAAGAAAAGATTGCTATCTCTAGTCTCTATGTATGCACATGAAATAATTGGTTTTATCTTGTTTTCACTAATTGTTTTTTCCACTATTTTTAATCTTTTTAAAAATTCTGCTCTTCTTATTCTTATTTTCACTATTTTTTCCTCCTAACTAGGAACTTTTAAAAAAACTTGTCCTTATTTTTCTCACACTGTAATTTCAACTTTTGCAACGTTTTTTTCTCAATCTGTCTTACTCTCTCTCTTGTTATATTAAAAGTTGCTCCAATCTCTTCTAAAGTATGTATCTCTTCACCATCAAGTCCAAATCTCAATTTTAATATCTGCTTTTCTCTATCATCAAGAACTTTCACTATTTCCCTTACTTGTTCTCTTCCTATTTCCTCAATTATATTATCTTCGATCGAAGAGTTTTCTGTATCAGCTATAATATCTTCCAATTGAATATCATCACCTATACTTGCACTTAAAGACATAGTGTCTTGAAAGGCTAACATAATCTCCTCTATCTTATCTTTATCTATTTTTAACTCTTCAGAAATCTCTTCAACAGTAGGGTATACCCCCTCTTCTCTAACTCTTTTTAATACATATTTATTTACTTTACTCAATAAATCATATTTATATGAAGGGATTCTAATCCCTCTTCCCTTACAAATAATTGCCTTTGTAATAGATTGTTTTATCCACCAAACAGCATATGTAGAAAATCTAAAGCCCTTATCCATATCAAATTTTTCTATTGCATAAATAAGTCCAAAATTTCCTTCACTTATTAAATCTATTAGACTGAGTCCTCTATTAACATAGTTCTTAGCTATATTAACTACAAGTCTCAGATTAGATAATATTAACTGATTTTTAGCTTCAATATCTCCACTTTTAGCTTTTTTTAATAATTCTATCTCTTCTTCTTTATCCAATATCTTATATTTTCTAATATCTTCTAAATAATATGAAATAAGGTCTTTATCTAATGTCATGTTGCATCCCCACTTTTTTGTATTAATATTAGTAAAACTCTACTTTTAACTCTCTTTCCATTAGCTCTTCAACCATCTTTTTAGCTTCTGCATTATTATAGATAATATTATAAGTCGCTTCTACTATAGGCATTGAAATTTTCAAATTTTGAGCTTGCTCATACACTGCCCTCACAGTCGGTACTCCCTCTGCTACCATTGTCATGCTTTCTAAAATCTCTTGAATACTTTGACCTTTTCCTAAGCACTCACCTACATGTCTATTTCTACTATGTTTACTTGCACAAGTAACTATTAAATCTCCTATTCCACTAAGTCCAGAGAAAGTTCTTTCATTAGCTCCTAAGGCTTTTCCAAATCTTGTCATCTCTGCTATTCCTCTAGTTATAAGAGCTGCTTTTGTATTATCTCCAAATCCCATTCCATCTGCTATTCCAGCTCCTATTGCAAGACAGTTCTTTACAGCTGCTCCAACTTCCACTCCTACAATATCTTCATTTAAATAAACTCTAAAGTTTTTTGTATTAAATAACTCCTGTATCTCTCCAGCTTTATCTTTTTGTCCTGCTGCTACTATTGTTGTAGGTAACCCTATAGCTACCTCCTCAGCATGAGTTGGTCCAGATAACACAACTATATTTTTATGATATTTTCCTATTATCTCATCTTTCATCACTTCTGATAATCTCATTCCCGTAGATACCTCTATACCTTTAGCTGTATTTACAAGTATCATATCTTCAGTAAGTTGAGAAGAAAATTTACTGATTACTCCCCTTAGAACTTGAGATGGAACTGAAAAAATTACATATTTAATCCCTTTTAATAACTCTTCACTCTCTGATGTTACATTCAAATTTTCTGGAAATTTTATTCCTGGTAAATATCTACTATTCTCTCTTGCAAGTTGTATTTCCTCAGCTCTAACTTTGTCATACTCCCACATTGTAACATCATAGTTTTTTCCAGCAAGTACAAGTCCTAAAGCTGTTCCCCAACTTCCTGCACCTATTATTACAACTTTTTTCATGAAGTCCCTCCTATTTTAGTCTAAATTTATTCTCCGTTCCCTTCATAAGTCTCTCTATATTACTTTTATGTTTATATACTACAAACAATCCTATCAAACTTGTCATAACTAATAATGGAAGTTTGTCCAATCCATTTTGTGTAGGATAAAAATATGTTAATATCGGTAACATTATAGCGGCTATTATCGAACCTAACGAGATATATTTTGTTATAGCTACTACTACTATAAATATTATCAATAGTGTTAAAGTTACTTGAGGAATTAAAAATAAGAATACCCCAAGTGATGTAGCAACACCTTTTCCACCTTTAAAATTTAAGAAAAATGATAGAGTATGTCCTACTATTGCTACTACTCCTATAAGTAGTAATGAATCTCCAGTTACTCCAAACTTACTTGCTATAAAAGGCGGTAAAAAACCTTTTAAGGCATCTGCTAAAAGTACCATCAATCCATATCTCGGTCCTAAAACTCTATAAGCATTTGTAGCCCCTGAGTTTTTGCTTCCATGTTCTCTTATATCGATACCCTTAAAATATTTTCCTATCCATACCCCATTAGGTAAAGCACCTAAAATATATCCTATTATAATAAAGATTATTAACTTCATATCCCTCTCCTATTTATAAAATCTTCCTACTACCTCAGTATGAGAAGTTCCTGGGAACATATCCACTGGTTGAACCTCATCTATTTTATATCCTAATCTACTTAAAATCTCTGCATCCCTAGCAAAAGTAGATGGATTACATGAGATATAAACAATCTCTTTAATTCCACTTTCTGCTGTTTTTATTAAACTTTTCTCCTCTATTCCTTTTCTTGGAGGGTCAAATATTACAGCATCTACCCTCTCTCCAGAATTTATAAGCTCTAACATCTTATCCTCAACAGCTCCATTTATAAACTCAATATTTTCTATACCATTCTCTTTAGCTGTTTTTATTCCATCTAAAGTTGCAGACTCTACAAGCTCTATTGCATAAACTTTTTCAGCTTTCTTAGATAATATCATAGCTATAGTTCCTGTACCTGAATAAGCATCTACTATATATTTATTCTCTATATTTGGGAAATAATCTATAGCCGTTCTATAAAGTTTTTTTGTTTGAGGTAAGTTTATTTGGAAGAAAGATTTAGGTGATATATTGAAACTTATTCCATCTATCTCCTCTTTTATACTCTTCTCTCCCCAAATAAATATATTTTTCTCTCCTAGGGCAAAATTTGTTCTCTTATTATTTAAAGATACATATATAGATTTTATAGAAGATACCCTATTCTTTAACTCCATCAAAATATCTTTGTATCTTTTTTCAACCTTATTATCATTAATTATAAGAACAACCATAGCTTCATTTTTAGAGTTTGTTCTTACCATTATATGTCTAAGTATTCCTTTATGCTCATTTTCATTGTATACTGAAACTTTCTCTCTGTTCAAGATCTTTTTTAACTCTCTTATTATCTCATTTCCAAGTTTTGAATTTAATACATTTTCCTCTACTTGGAAAACATCATGAGATTTTCTCTTAAAAAATCCTGTTATAATCTCATTTTTATACTTTGAAAATGGTTCTATTATCTTATTACGATAGTGGTATGGATCTTCACTTCCGATTACATCCTTCACAAGTACATCTAATTTCCCTATCTTTTTCATTACATCTTCAACCATAGCCTTTTTATACTTCAGTTGAGCTTCATACTTTAACATACCAAAATCACACCCTTGAAAATCTTCAAAAGAGATTTTAGTAATATCTTCAACTCTCTCCTCACCTGGAGATATTATCTCCTCTATAAGTCCTCTAGCATAGGTCTTTTTTACAGATATTATTTTTATTTTAACAATATCATTTGGAACAGACATTGGAACAAATACAGCAAAATCATTGTAATATCCAAGTCCCTCTCCCCCATTAACGATTTTATCAATTTTTAGCTCTATTATTTGATCTTTTTTTAACATTACTCTTCCTCTATTCTAAAGAATTTTATTCCTTGAGAAATTGCCATTTTTTTCTTATCCCTCATCTCATTTCCAATTCTTTCCAAATCTATTATATTATCATACTCTATTTCTTTTTTAGAAAGCTCTTTTTGTAATTCATCAAGTATTTTTTTGTCCTGTTTTATACTTAGCTCTATTTTAGAAACTTTTATAAGAAGTGTTCCATGTAGTATCCAAATAGATAATATTCCTATTAAGAGTATAGTTAAATTTTTCAATTTTATCCTATCCTTTCTACCACTCTAAGCTTTGACGAATGAGCTCTATTATTAAATTCAACCTCTTCTCCCTCTGGAACAATAGGTTTTCTTGTAATAATCTTTACTTTAGCTTTTCCTCCACATATACATATCGGCAATCCTGGTGGGCATTTACAAGCTGTTGCTAAATCCTTAAATTTAGTTTTAACTAATCTATCTTCTAAAGAGTGGAATGTAATTATACCTAATCTTCCACCAATTTTTAATGAGTCTACAGCTTTATCTATAGCCTTTTCTAAAACTTCTAGCTCTCTATTTACCTCTATTCTTATAGCTTGGAATGTCTTTTTAGCTGGATGTTTTTGAGCTCTCTCTGGATAAGCTCTCTTTATAATAGCTACTAGCTCACCAGTTGTTTCTATATTCTTTTCTGCTCTAGCCTCACATATAAATTTTGCTATCTTTCTAGCATTTCTCTCTTCTCCATATTCAAAAATTATCTTAGCTAATCTCTCCTCTGGATACTCATTTACTACCTCATAAGCTGATAGAGGGTTACTTCTATTCATTCTCATATCAAGTCTTGTATCATATCTATATGAAAAACCTCTCTCTGGATCATCTAATTGAGTTGAAGATACCCCTATATCCATTAGTATTCCATCAACTTTGTCATATCCAGCCATATACAGGACCATATCTAAATTTTCGAAGTTATTTTTGAACACTTGCCATTTTTTTCCATACTTTTCTAATCTCTTCTTTGCAAAATCTATCGCTTGTTGGTCTTGATCTATTGAGATAAGGTGACCCTTCTCAGAAAGCTCTTTTAAAATTCCCTCTGAATGTCCTCCCCCTCCTAGAGTACAATCTAAATATACTCCATCTTTATTTATTACTAAATTATCTATACACTCTCTATATAAGACAGGTATATGATATTCACTTACTATATCTTCCATTGTTCACTCCTAATTCTATTTTACAAAAATAGAGAAGCCTTGGCTTCCCTACTTAGAATATAAGCATAAAAATTAATCTTCTTAAAATTATGAAAAAGAAATATGCTATGATTGGTGAAATATCCATTCTCATATTTCCCATAGGTATAAGCACTCTAAAAGGTCTTAGTATTGGTTCTGTTGTACTATATATTAAATCAGTAAATCCATTTCTTGACATTGGTGCTATCCAAGAAAGAAGTACTCTTATTATAATAAGAGTATTTATTACTGTTATTAATAAATCAACTATTCTTGCTATTAAAATCATCTTTTCCCACCTCTCTCTATTTAGAGTTTAAAAAATAGTGCTTAGCTTTTGAAGTATACTCCCATCCAGACCATAGTGTCAATATAACAGGTATTAACATCATATAAAAGTTATATGGATTTTTTCCAAATACCATCATTATAAGTATCACTATCATCTGACTAGTTGTCTTATACTTTCCTAAATTTCCAGCTGGGATAACCTCCCCCTTAGCTGCAGCTAACATTCTTATTCCACTTATTAAAAACTCTCTAGCTATTACTACAATAGACATCCACGAAGGTATATATCCTAAATCAACAAATATGACTAGGGCTGAAATTACAAGGACTTTATCAGCTAATGGGTCCATTATTTTTCCAAAATCTGTTATTAAATTATGCTTTCTTGCTAAATACCCATCAAAGAAGTCTGTAAGTGAAGCCACTACAAATATTCCAAAAGCTATTGCCCTATAAGTAAATCCTCCCTCATTTGAAAATTGAAGAAAATATATAAAAGGTACAGCAAGTATAAGTCTTAAAAATGTTAATTTATTAGGTAAATTCATTTTTATGCTCTCCTTTATTATTATATCTATTTTTCGTTCTCAACTATTGGTCCAACAAAATCATATTCAAAATTTTGCTCAACCTTTACTTTTACTATCTCTCCTGGTCTTGCAGTTCCATCAGTTGTAAGAACCTTTCCATCTATTTCTAATGCTTGTCCTCTTGTTCTTCCTTCTAGTAAGTACTCACTTTCACTAGAAACTCCATCTATCATAACCTCTATCTCTTGACCTAAGAATCTTCTATTTTTTCTCTCTGCTATCTCACTTTGTAAATTTACAAGTTCAGCATATCTTCTCTCTTTTATCTCTTCAGGTACTTGGTCTGGTAAGTTATAAGCTACAGTGTCCTCTTCTCTTGAGTATTTAAAAACTCCAGCGTAATCAAATTCAAACTCTCTTACATACTCTTTTAACTCTTGGAAATTCTCCTCTGTTTCACCTGGGAATCCAACAATAAGAGTTGTTCTGATAGTAGCATCTGGAATAGCTTTTCTAATTCTATTCAGAACGCTTTTTACTTGCTCTCCATTTTTTGCTCTAGCCATGTTTCTTAAAATATTATCAGAAACATGTTGGATAGGTACATCAAAATACTTACAAATCTTATCTTCTGATTTCATAACCTCTATAAGTTCATCTGTAACATATTCAGGGTGCATATAATAAGTTCTAAGCCATTTTAGCCCCTCTATTTTACATAACTCTTTCATTAGAGCCGCAAGTTTTTTATCTCCGTATAGGTCTATTCCGTACTCAGTAGTCTCTTGAGCAAGTAGGTTTATCTCTCTTACTCCAGAAGCAACTAATCTTTTTGCCTCTTCTACTATATCCTCTATACTTCTACTTCTTAGTCTTCCTCTCATCTGTGGAATTATGCAATAAGTACAAGCTCTGTTACATCCTTCAGATATTTTTAAGTAAGCTGTATGAGGGGCAGTAGTTAAAACTCTGTCAGTATTAGCATTTGCTAAGAATGTCATATTTTTTGTTTCAACTGCCTTTTTTCCTGCTAGAATCTCATCTACAACTTTCTCTATCTTATCTACATCACCAGTTCCTATTACAGCATCTACTTCAGGAAGTTCCTTTAAGATCTCTTCCGAATATTTTTGAGCAAGGCATCCAGCTACTATTATCTTTTTTAAATTTCCAGTTTCTTTAAATTCACTAACTTCTAAGATAGTTTGAATAGATTCTTCCTTAGCATCTCCAATAAATCCACAAGTATTAACTATAACTATGTCAGCTTCTGGTATCTCACTAGTAAGTTCCATCCCTTTTCTTTTAGATAAAATTCCTAAATAGTGCTCACTATCTACTAAGTTTTTACTACATCCTAAGCTAATTAAAGCTAATTTCATTCCTATTTTTTCTCCTTTTTCTAAATAATCATTAAAACTAAAATAGTTTTAATTAGGGAAATAGAAAGTACTTTAGTACTCTCTACTCCCTAATAATTATTATACTCTTTTTTTACTTAAACTAATTTTTCCATTATCAGTAGAGATAACTTTTACATCAAATACATCTCCTACTTTTAATACATCTTCTACTTTTTCTACTCTTTCTTGAGAGATTTCAGATACATGTAGAAGTCCCTCTTTACCTGGTAATATCTCCATAAATGCTCCAAATTTTTGAATACTTGTTACTTTACCAGTATAAACCTCTCCTACTTCAACATCTTTAACATATGAATTTACTAATTTAATAGTTTCATTTAAAGCTGCTTCGTCTTTACAGAATATAGATACTTTTCCATCATCATTTATATCTATTGTAGCACCTGTTTGGTCTATTATTCCTTTTATATTTTTACCTCCAGGTCCTATTAATGCAGCTATCTTATCAGTAGGTATAGTCATTTGATAAATTCTTGGTACATTTGATTTAATTGGAGCTGGTTCAGAGATTGTATTATTCATTAATACTAATATCTCATTTCTAGCATCTAAAGCTTGTTTTAAAGCTATTCTCATTATCTCTTCAGTTATTCCTGTAATTTTTATATCCATTTGAAGAGCTGTAATTCCATTTTTTGTTCCAGCAACTTTAAAGTCCATATCTCCAAGGTGATCTTCAAGTCCCATTATATCTGTTAATACAGTGAACTCATCTCCCTCTTTAATAAGTCCCATAGCTATTCCAGCAACATGCTCTTTTATTGGTACTCCAGCTGCCATAAGTGAAAGTGACCCTCCACATATAGAAGCTTGTGATGATGAACCATTTGATTCAGTTATCTCAGATACAACTCTTACTGTATATGGGAATTCTTCTTCAGATGGAACAACATATTTTAAAGCTCTTTCTGCTAGTGATCCGTGTCCTAACTCTCTTCTTCCAGGTGCACCCATTCTTCCTGTTTCTCCTACTGAGTAAGGTGGGAAGTTATAATGTAAGTAGAATTTTTTGTAATACTCTTTCTCTAAATCATCAACTAATTGCTCATCCTCTTTTGTTCCTAAAGTAGTTACAACGATAGCTTGAGTCTCTCCTCTTGTAAACATAGCTGAACCGTGTGGGATAGGTAAACAATCAACTTCTGCAAATAGTGGTCTAATTTCAGTTGTTTTTCTTCCGTCAACTCTATGTTTATGGTAAAGAATAGCATCTCTTACTAATTTTTTCATAAGGTCATGGTAGTAACCTTTAAATTCAATTAGAACATCTTCAGGTATCTCTATCTCTTCTCCTTCACCATAATTTTCAACTTTGAAAGTCTCTAATAATTCAGCCTCTAGAGAATCTACTGCTTCCTCTCTATTTTTCTTACCTAATGTAAGAACAGCAGCTTTTAATCTTTCCATTCCTCTTTCATCTATGAAGTTTTTAACTATTGGCATAACTTCTGGTTTTACAAACTCTATCTTCTCTTTTCCAATCTCTTTTGCAAAAGTCTCTTGGAAGTCACATATTTTCTTAATATTTTCGTGAGCAAACATTATCGCCTTTAACATTGTTTCCTCATCTAGCTCATTAGCTCCAGCCTCAACCATGTTGATAGCCTCTCTTGTTCCAGCTACAGCAAGTTCTAACTCACTTGCTTCTAACTCTTCTGGAGTAGGATTTAAGATGAACTCTCCATCTTTATATCCAACTACAACTCCAGCAACTGGTCCTAAAAATGGTAAATCAGATAACATTAAAGCCATTGATGAACCGATTATTCCTAGATAATCTGGTGTATTTTTTTCATCAAATGATAAAACTGTATTTACAATGTGTACATCATAGTTGAATCCATCTGGGAACATTGGTCTTATAGGTCTATCTATAAGTCTTGCTGTAAGTGTTGCATTTGTTGAAGCTTTTCCCTCTCTTTTGTTAAATCCACCAGGGAATTTTCCAGCAGCATAGAATTTCTCTATATAGTCAACTGTAAGTGGGAAAAAATCATTTTCCTTTCTAGGCTCCTTACTTCTATTAACTGTACTTAATAATACAGTATCTCCATATTGAACCATTACAGCTCCACACGATTGTCTAGCTATTTTTCCAGTAGAAAATGTAAGCGTTCTACCAGCTAATTCCATTTGAACTTTTCTTTCATCAAACATTATTTTCCTCCTAATTATTCTCAGATTAGGAAGTAAATAATAAGGAGTAAAGAAATAGCTACTATTACCTTACTTCTTACTACTTAACCTTCCTAATCTCTTTTTTTAAACTATTATAACATTTTTAATATTAAAAATCAAATTTTACATAACTCTTTATTTTATTTTTTTGAAAAAATTGGTATAATATATTGAAAGTCAATTAAATATTTTTTAAGGAGGAGGTATGAGAAAAAACAGATTGCTCTTTCTGATGGTTTTACCGTTCCTTTTTATTCCATCCAAAAGCTTTGGTAAAACTTTAAATTTTACCTCAAAAGAGGATATTGAAATAAAAAAACTAAAAAAAGAGATTCAACTTCTTGAGAATAAAATATCTCAACTTGAAGAGATTAAAAAAAATAGATTGATTAAAAATAAAAAAAATCTGAAAATAGGGCTAGCTCTTAGCGGTGGAGGAGCCAAAGGACTTGCACATATAGGTGTATTAAGAGTTTTAGAAGAGTTAGGAATACGCCCTGACTATATAGCTGGAACAAGTATGGGAGCTGTTGTTGGAGCTCTATACTCAGCTGGCTACTCTCTTGATCAGATTGAAAGTATTTTAACTAAAAATGATTGGGATAGTTTTATCAATGGTTCATTCATAGATGATAAAGTTCCTTTAGAAAAAAAGGTTAACAATAAAAAATATATGCTTTCTATCAGATATGACAATAAATTTAATTTCTCTCTTCCAAAGGGGTTTGGAAATAATCAAATGATATACTTTGAATTAAAAAAGCTTTTAAGCAGTGTTGATAATATAAATAACTTCGATGAACTTCCTATCCCTATGAGAATAATAACTACTGATCTCAATACTGGAGAGGCTGTGGCTATGAAAGAGGGAGATTTAGCAAAGGTTATCACTGCTAGTATAGCTATACCAACTGTATTTGATCCTGTTGAAATAGATGGGCGTCTCTATATTGATGGACTTGTTTCTCGTAATTTTCCAGTTGTAGATGTTATAGATATGGGAGCTGACATCGTAATTGGAAGTGATGTTGGAAATGAGATAAAAGATAAAAAAGATTACAACATAATCAGTGTTTTAAATCAATTAGTTGCTATTCAAAGTGCTTCATCTACTAGTGAACAAAGAGAGTTAACCTCTATCTTAATAACTCCAGATGTACTTGAGTACTCAGCTACTGATTTAGAGAAGGGTAAACTTTTTGTAGAAAAAGGAGAGAAGGCAGCAAGAAAGCAACTTCCACTTTTAAAAGATTTGCCAAAGGTGAAGAGGGAAAATTATCTAACCTCTTCTGAAAAAGGTAGCTCAAAAAATATTGTAATAAAAAATATAGAGTATAAAAATAGTATATCTGAAAAAAACAGATCTATTATAAATAGTATTTTAGAAAATATTTTAAATAGAGAGATCTCAGCTGAAGAGTTAGAAAGTTCTATGATGAAGGTTTATGGAAACGATATTATAAATCGTATTTACTATGAAATTCAAGATAATACTTTAGTTATTGATGCAGATATCAATCCTAATAACTCCTTTGGAGTTAGTGTAAACTATTTGACTGGCTATGGAACAACATTTGATGTAGGGACTACCCTTACTAATTTTGGTAAAATCGGAAGTAATACCCTAGTTGATTTTCAAGTTGGAGATTATCTTGGGCTTAATTTAAAAAACTTTGCTTACTATGGATATTCTAATAAAATAGGTATTTTTACCAACTTAGGTTACAACGAAAATCCATTTTTCATATATGATGGGGATAAAAAAATATCTGATTCCCTTGTTAAAAGTGTTGATTTTGAAATTGGATTACTTACCCAATATAATAACCAGCTTACAGCATCTTATGGTATTAAAAACTCCTATAGTAAATTACTTCAAGAGACAGGTTCAATATATCCAGAGGACATTGAATACTCTAAAAACTATAATGGAGCTTTTTTTAGAACTACATTTGACACATTAGATTCAAATACCTATGCTAACTCTGGAGTTAAGCTTGATTTTGAATATAGCTGGGAGGGAAGTTTTGATAAATCTAACTCTAACTTCTATGGTCCTCTTTACTCCTTTGATGGTTATGTTCCTATCAATAAAAAATTCACCTTCAACTACGGATTATATGGAGGAGTTATCTCTGGAGATGGAGTTACTTCAATAGATAAGTTTATCCGTTTAGGTGGAACAAAGAACAATATGCATAACAAAGATTTTGCTTTCTATGGTTATAGATATCAGCAAAAGCTTGTTGATGAATTCTTGATTGGAAAACTTGCTTTAATATATAAACTAGATTCAAATCTATACCTCAGTGCCCGTTGGAATATAGGAACCTACAGTGATTTAGAGACAGAGAGCTATCCAAATTTTAAAAAAATATGGGAAGATTACTCTCAGGGGTTTGATATATCTATTACCTATGAAAGTATCTTTGGTCCCTTTGAATTCTCTCTATCTCGTAACAATGAGAAAGAGGAGATACTATCTCAAATCAGTATCGGATATATTTTTGAATAGTTTTTATTTTAAAAAACACTATAAATTAAAAGAGGAGCTATTACATTTTATCTTTGTAATAGCTCCTAAATTTTATACTTTACTATTCTGCATAAAGCTCTTCAAGTCTAGCTTGAACTCTTTCATCTTCTAAGTATTCATCATAAGTCATTGTCTTATCTAATATTCCATTAGGTGTAATCTCTATAATTCTGTTAGCTACAGTTTGAATAAACTCGTGGTCATGAGCTCCAAATAGGATTGTTCCTTTAAAGTTTATTAAAGCTTTGTTCAGTGATGTAATTGACTCTAGGTCTAAGTGGTCATTAGGGTTGTCAAACATTAATACGTTTGCGTTAGTAAGCATCATTCTAGCTATCATACATCTTACTTTTTCTCCTCCCGATAAAACTGAACAGCTCTTTAATGTTTCCTCTCCAGTAAACAACATTCTACCTAAGAATCCTCTTACAAAAGCCTCATGTTGATCTGGTGAATAAGGTCTTAACCAATCTATTAGGTTTAACTCTTTATTTTCAAAGAACTTAGTGTTATCCTTTGGCATATAAGCTTGGCTTGTTGTAACTCCCCAAGTATAGCTTCCTGAATCTGGTTCCATCTCTCCACTTAAGATATTTAATAGAGTAGTTTTTACGATATCATTCTTAGCTAAGAATACAACCTTATCTCCAGTATAGATAGTGAATGATACATTGTCTAAAACTTTTACTCCATCTATTGTCTTAGTTAAGTTCTCAACTTTAAGCATGTTGTTTCCAGCTTCTCTCTCTTGTTTAAACTCAACAAATGGATATTTTCTGTTAGAAACTTGCATATCTTCAAGTTGTAACTTGTCAAGAAGTTTCTTTCTTGATGTAGCTTGTTTAGATTTAGATGCATTGGCACTGAATCTAGCAATGAACTCTTGTAGCTCTTGTCTTTTTTGCTCAAGCTTCTTGTTTTTAGCTGATATTAATTTTGTCATAAGTTGGTTTGACTCATACCAGAAATCATAGTTTCCAACATACATCTTGATTTTTCCATAATCTATGTCTGTAATATGTGTACACACTTTATTTAAGAAGTGTCTATCATGAGATATAACTATTACAGTTGTATTATCTAAATCCATTAGGAAGTTTTCTAACCAAGTTATAGCTCTAATATCAAGTCCGTTAGTAGGCTCGTCTAGTAGTAGAACATCTGGTTGTCCAAATAAAGCTTGGGCAAGTAATACCTTAACTTTCTCTGGCTCTCCTAACTCTTTCATATATTTGTGGTGTAACTCAGTTCCTATTCCTAATCCCATAAGTAGAGTTTCAGCTTCTGTTTCAGCTTCCCAACCATTTAGCTCGGCAAACTCTCCCTCTAACTCTCCAGCTCTTATTCCATCTTCGTCAGAGAACTCCTCTTTGGCATATATAGCATTTTTCTCAACTATGATATCCCAAAGTTTTTTATGTCCCATTAAAACAACATCTAAAACCTTATCCTCTTCATGAGCAAAGTGGTTTTGGTTAAGTACTGCCATTCTCTTATTTTTATCAAAGATTACCTCTCCTTCAGTTGGCTCTAATGCTCCTGAAAGTATCTTTACAAATGTAGACTTACCAGCTCCGTTAGCTCCTATAAGTCCATAACAGTTTCCCGGTGTAAATTTAATATTTACATCTTCAAATAATTTTCTACCAGAAAATCTCATACCTAGATTACTAGTTGCTATCATTTAAATAATTCCTCCTTGTTAACTCTTCAAAATTCCATATTATTATATCATTAATTTTAAACTTTTACAATTAAAAAAATATATTGTGTTTTTTTAAGTTTTATCATATAATATAACCTGAATGTTTTTAAGAAAAGGAGATTTTAAAGATGGCATCTATATTTGATAGTTTCAAAATAAAAAATATAGAGTTAAGAAATAGAATTGTTCTCCCACCACTTGTGAGATTTTCTATTGTTGGACTAGATGGATATGTTACTGATGAGTTAGTGGAGTGGTATGAAGATGTACTTCGTGGAGGGGTTGGCTTTGTAATAGTTGAAGCTACTGCTGTAAGTGAAGATGGAAAGTTAAGAGAGAATCAACTTGGAATATGGAACGATTCATTTATCCCTGGACTTAAAAGAATTGCAGACAAGTGTCATGAGTACAATGTTCCTGTAATCATACAGATACATCACGCTGGTTTTAAAGAGGATATCAAAAATGTTGATAAATCTGTACTTGAAGATATTTTAGAAAAGTTTAAAATAGCGTTTCATAGAGCAAAATTGGCCGGCTTTGATGGAATAGAGATACATGGAGCTCATACATATCTTATCTCTCAACTGAACTCTAGACTTTGGAATACTAGAAATGATGAGTACGGTGGAAGTTTTGAAGGAAGAATGTATTTCTCTAAAAGACTTATAGAGGAGACTAGAGAGCTTTTTGATGATAACTTTATCCTTGGATATAGAATGGGAGGAAATGAGCCTGAACTTTCTGATGGAATAGAGATTGCAAAATATTTAGAAGGTTTAGGTGTAGATGTAATTCATGTTTCATCTGGTGTCCCTGACCCTAAGTATATGAGAAAGGAAAAGATAGATATACCTTCTGATTTTCCATTAGATTGGGTAATATATATGGGAGTTGAGATAAAAAAACATCTCTCTATTCCTGTGATTGGAGTTAGAAATATAAAGAAAGAGAGTCAAGCTAGTTGGCTTGTTGAGAATAATCTTTTAGATCTTGTAGCTGTAGGTAGAGCTATGATAGCTCGTCCTAACTGGGTAAATGTAGCTAGAAAGGAGTACGAAGCTAGAAATGGAGTTAAAAACTCTTGATATATTTTGTGAAATTATAGATAACTATGGAGATATTGGTGTAGTTTATCGTACTGCTAAAGAGTTACAAAAAATATTTCCTAAAAGTAAGATAAGGGCATTTTTAAATAGATTAGATGAATTTAAAAAAATCAATTCACAAGTACTTGACCTGCCATCACAAAATATTGATGGTATTGAGTATATTACATTTGATTATCTAAGAGATAATGCTAATGAACTTCTGACAGCACAAGTTATAATTGAAGCTTTTGGTTGTCAAATACCTAAAGAGTATATGGAAATTGCCTATGATAATTCTGAGTTACTTATCAATCTAGAGTATCTTTCAGCTGAGGATTGGATAGAAGACTTTCATCTTCAAAGCTCTCCACTTGGCAGAGGAAAACTAAAAAAAGTTTTCTTTATGCCGGGATTTACTGAAAAATCTGGAGGGGTTATAGCTGATTCAAACTATCTTGAGAGAATTCAAAGGGTCTTAGAAAACAAAGAGTTTTATGAAAAAAAATACCTTTCCGATATAGAGGATAGAGAAAATAAGATTGTTGGAACACTTTTCTCTTATGAAAAAAACTTTACTCCTCTTTTAGAAGATCTCAAAAAATTGGATAAAAATGTTGTAATTTTAGCTATGGGAGAAAAGACACAGGATAGTTTAAGAAAAATTTTAAAAAATTTTTCAATAGAGGACTTTAGAAATTCTCTAAAATATGGTAAAATAGAAATAAGGTTTTTAAATTTTCTCAATCAAGAGGAGTATGAGGAGCTAATTAATATAGTTGATTTTAACTTTGTACGTGGAGAGGACTCTTTTATCAGAGCAGTTCTCACTGGTAAACCATATATGTGGCATATCTACTGTCAAGAGGAGTATGCTCATATGGATAAGATTGAGGGATTTTTAGATAAATATAGAAGAGTGATTGAAAACTTTAGTGATGAAGATTTTCTACTCAACATGGAAAAGTTTTTTAAAGATTATAATTTTAGAAAAGAAAACAGTTTGGAGCTTGGAAAGGAGAGTTATCTTTACTTTTTTGAGAACCTTGCAAAGATAGAAAAATATAATACTATCTTTAGAGATTTTCTTATACAAAAATGTAATCTTATAAATAAATTAAAAGATTTTATAGAAAAACATTGAGGAGGTTTACAAATGAAAATAGCTCAAGAATTAAGAGCAGGAAGCACAATCAAAATCGGAAACGATCCATTTGTAATTTTAAAAGCTGAGTACAACAAATCAGGAAGAAACGCTGCTGTTGTAAAATTCAAAATGAAAAACTTAATATCAGGAAACATTTCTGACGCTGTTTATAAAGCAGATGACAAAATGGACGATATCAGACTTGATAAAGTTAAAGCAATCTACTCTTACCACGATGGTGAGTTCTATGTATTCTCTAACCCAGAAACTTGGGATCAAATCGAACTTAAAGAGGAAGATTTAGGAGATGCTTTATACTACTTACAAGAAGAGATGGAATTAGAAGTAGTTTACTACGAATCTACTCCAGTTGCAGTTGAATTACCTACTTTCGTAGAAAGAGAAATAGTTTACACTGAGCCAGGATTAAGAGGAGATACTACTGGTAAAGTATTAAAACCAGCTAAAATCAATACTGGATATGAAATCCAAGTTCCTTTATTCGTAGAGCAAGGAGAATGGATCAAAATAGATACTAGAACTAACGAATACGTAGAAAGAATTAAAAAATAGTAACTATTCAAATCTAAATAATTTAAAAGGTGCTAAGAGCTAAAATTGGCTCACAGCACCTTTTCTTATTACCAAATTCCCAACATATACTGTATAATCAAACTTACAATAGTTATTCCACTCCAACAAGCAAATCCCATTAAAATAGGTTTTCCTCCTGTCTTTAAAAGCTTAATAATATTGGTATTTAATCCTATTGCACACATAGCCATTACAATAAAAAACTTACTTAAAGTTTTTATTGGTGAGAATACAGATATACTTACTCCAAAAGATACAGCTATTGTAGTAACTATTGATGCCCCAATAAAATAAAGTATAAAGAATGGAAAAATCTGTTTTAAATTTAATTTTTTATCAGACTTATTCTCTTTTGCTGATTTTATTGCTAAAAAAATTGTTATAGGAATAATTGCCAGTGTTCTTGTCAATTTTACAGTAACAGCTTTATCCAGTGTCTCTACTCCTAAATTATAGATAGCATCCCAAGTAGATGCCGCTGCTGTTACAGAAGATGTATCATTTACAGCTGTCCCAGCAAAGATTCCAAAAGCTTCTCCAGAGGTTGTTGAAAACCCTACCAAGGAACCAAATGTTGGAAAAATAAGTGCTGCTAATACATTAAAGAAAAATATTACAGATATTGCCTGTGCTACCTCTTCGTCATTAGCATCTATAACTGGAGCTGTAGCCGCAATAGCTGAACCTCCACATATAGAAGATCCAACTCCTACTAATGTTGCTATCTTTGTTGGAATTCTTAATACTTTTTGGAGTATATATGCTATTATTAATGATGTTGCTATTGTAGCTACTATTATTGGTAAAGATTGAGCTCCTGTTTCTAAAACAACAGAGAGATTTAATCCAAAACCTAAAAGAATAACTGCATATTGAAGTACCTTTTTTGATGTAAAGAGAATTCCCTTTTGAAACGGAGCTTTATCTCTTATAAAGTGAGTTACTACCATTCCTAATAATATTCCAAAAACTGGCCCACCTATTATAGGATATTTTTCTCCCAATATCCATGCTGGAATACTCAATATTAATACTAAGAACAATCCTAATATATTCTCTTGCATCCATCTCCTTAAACTATTTTTTTGATAACTCATACCACTGTCCCTTCTATCTAGTAATTTTACTAATAAAAAATATCATATTTTAATTGGGATGTAAAATAATAATTATTTATATCTTTATAAATTATACTAATATAGAAAAAAGCTATCACAATACTAATCTTTAGAAATTAATATTGTAATAGCTCCATTTTATAATCTGAAATCTGATTTTCCACCAGTTTTCTCTATTAATTTTATATCTCCTATTATCATATGTTTATCTACAGCCTTACACATATCATATATTGTAAGAGCTGCTATAGATACAGCTGTAAGAGCTTCCATCTCCACTCCTGTTTTACCTGTTGTTTTCAC
>UMEL01044707.1_pt1 | contig 19859 bp, 18 predicted proteins | sample 1964741 | NCBI WGS metagenome assembly UMEL01 (sample SAMEA4836019, study PRJEB28245) | human gut metagenome | biome: gut microbiome; material: fecal sample | place: Denmark | collected 2008
AGGGGTAGAAACAGGAAATAAGACAGGAGAACTTGCCGATGTAGAGAACGATGCAGCAATCGTATGGGCTGGTGAGACCCCATATATTTTATGTGTGATGGCAGATCAGCTTACAGACACACAGGCAGCCCGAGAGAAAATTGTGGCATTATCATCTGAAATTTACAGTCAGATAAAGGAAGGAGAATAGGTATGTACTGTAGGAAATGTGGAGCAGAAAATGCAGATTATGCAAAATTTTGCGGAAAGTGCGGGGCAGAATTGGTTCAGATTCCGCAGGAATCGACGCAGGAAGAAAAATCTGCAGAGAAAAAGGTGGAAGAAAATCTGCAGAAAGACTTTGAGGCAGAGGAGACAGAGAATTTTCAGGAGATAGAACAAGAGAGAAAACAGGAGGCAGAACAGCAGGAGACGAAGAGGCGCAAAAATTTTCGGATTGCTGCGGCAGTGGGAATCAGTGCAGTTCTGATCGCTGGAGTGACGACAGGTGTCTATTTCGGGATGAAAGATAAGCAGGAAAAGACATTTCAGACGAAGATAGCGATGGCAGACAAATATCTGGAAGATATGGAGTATGAAAAAGCGGAGGAACTCTATCTGGAGTCAATCAAGATCGATCCGAAGGAACGAAAATCTTACGATAAATTAGCAGAAATCTATACCGCACAGGGAAAAGAAAAAAAGGCAGAGGCAATCTTGAAGAAGGCAAAAGAGAATGGTGCTGTGGCAAAAGGGCAGGAAGTACCGAAAAAAGAAGCACAGAGTAATGAGAAACCGGCAGCAGAACCGGTACCAGATGAGAAACCTTCCCCAAATTCAAGCAGTCAGGAAGAGAATAAAGAGGAGGAAGAAAATAAAGGAGAGCATACGCAAGATCAGGATAAAATAGACGACACAAAAGCAGTCAGTCTGGAAACGTATGTGGACAAGGTTCTAGTACCGAAATATGGAAAATGTACTGCGGGTACTTATGAATCAAAATATGTGAAGAAAGATGGCGAGAAAAAGATAGTACAGCCTGAGCGGCTGGAGAAGCAAAAGGGGGTACTCGCATCCAAACTGAAAGATTTTGATGGCGATGGAGAAAAAGAGCTGCTTGTTCTGATGCTGAAGACCGGTGAGGAAGATAAGGCAAAAAAGGATGAAAAACACAACCATGTTTATCTTCAGATGTATGAGAAGAAAGAGAAAAGTATCAAGCTTGCAGCAGAATATCTTGCACTTCGAAATGTGATGGGAAATGCAGAGACAGAGCGTCAAGGTATTTTCTTAAAGGAGTCAGGTGGAAAGATCTATATCTGTGGAAGTACAGCAAATCAGTATTCTCTGACAGCACGTTCGCATGAGTATGGAATGTTTGCAGTGAACTATGATGGGACTTTCCGGGAATATGCATCGACCAAAGGACTTCTGACCGGGGAGGAGCATGAGAAAGAGATTACAGATATTTCTGCAAAACTGGAAAAAATCGGATTGAATGCCACTGCAAAACGGATGAGAGGGTATTCGGAATTATGGTTTGAATTCGATGAGAGCGGGGTGGAAATCTTAGCAGAGCTTACGACGACAGAGCAGAATGGAACAGAAGAACTAAGCGAGTTTTATGAAACATATGATTCATCTGTATTAAAGCCGGTACAGCGTAAGGTAACATTAAAATTTGACAAAAAAGAAATTGAGGCGGCAGCAAAAAGAACAGAAGAACGTCTTAAGAAAGAACAAAAAAAAGATGAAGCTTATCAGAAAATTTTAGATGAATATCAAGAAGCACTTCTCATGGGAGCATCAGAGGTGCAGAAAGATCCAGAGGGATATCCAAATATCAACCCATTATTAGTATTTTTAACTGAGACAGATAAGGGGAAAACAGAAATTATTTATACGATGTATGATATCGATGAGAGTGGAGAAAAGGAATTGCTGGTCGGAAGCAGGAGCAATGGTGGTGATGAGCGGGTAGTAGGAGTGTACTGCTTTGATGGAGTAGATGCCAAAAATATGTTTGAAGATCAGACATTGGCGGAGCGGTCTCTGCTTCAGATTTATGAGAATGGGACAATGTATATCTATGGTTCTGGCGGAGCTTCTTATGGAAATGCGAGTTTTTATCGGATGGATGGAGAACATACAGTGATTCAGACAGAACAATATACCTTTGATATGGAGGGACATCCAGAACAGCCATATTATAACGACAAGGAAGCTTTGTCAAAGGAAGCATTCCAGAAAAAACTGGACAGTATGGGAAAGACGGTATCAGGGCTGAAGTGGAAGACGCTTTCAGAGCGGATTACCGGTGAAGCAGATCCAGAAGCAGCAAAGAAGGCAGAGGAAGCAAAGAAAAAAGAAGAAGCGAAGAAAGCAGAGGAAAAGAAAGCACAGGAAGAAAAGGCGAAGAAAGACAAAGCGGCAAAAAAGAAAGCAGAAGAAGCAAAGAAGAAAGAAGCAGAAACGGAGAATGCCGGACAGAGTCAGGAAGGGATAAAGACACCGGAAAATCCGATACAACAGGAAGAACAGACACCAGTGTATTCTGATTTAGAAATTCAGAAAAAGTTAGAAGAATATTATGCGAAGGGAACAGAAGATGCGAAAGGAGAAGAGATGACGGTGCTTGAACAGGAAAGTACGAAGAGTGAGTACCTTGTGAAAGTTACAACAAAAGTACCGGGAAATGAGACCGTTGAACAAGTGCTATATGAAGTAACTGTCAATAAAATAACCGGAGAGACCGTACAGAAACGAGTATTGACAGACGGAAAGACAGTGACATTTCTTCTCTGGGAAAATTAAGTGTGAGATTGTTTCTGATTCGTTTGCGGAAAGAAACAATGAATGATAAAGAAAGAAGGAAATAGGATGACATACGAGGAAATAGTAACAAATGCAAAACAAGATATTGGGAAATATTGTAAAGCGTGCATGGTGTGCAATGGAAGGGCATGCCGGAATCAAATGCCGGGACCGGGAGCGAAAGGGATGGGGGATACAGCCATCCGCAATTTTGATAAATGGCAGGAAATCCGTGTGCAGATGGATACCATTTCTGAGCATGAAGAAGTGGATACAAGCTTTGTACTGTGGGGACAGAGATTCCGTTATCCGTTTTTTGCAGGTCCGGTTGGGGCAGTGAATCTTCATTATGGAGAAAAATACAATGATCAGTCCTACAATGATGTGATGGTGGCTGCATGTGCAGAGGCAGGGATTGCCGCAATGACCGGAGACGGGGTAAATGCGGATGTAATGAAGTATGCGACCGATGCAATCAGACGAGTGGAAGGAAAAGGGATTCCGACGATCAAGCCGTGGAATATAGAGATCATTCGTGAAAAGATGAAGCAGGCAGAAGGTTCTGGTGCATTTGCGGTTGCTATGGATATTGATGCGGCAGGACTTCCATTCTTAAAAAATATGACACCGCCGGCAGGCAGAAAATCCGTGGAAGAATTACGCCAGGTGGCAGAGATGGCAAAAGTTCCATTTATCGCAAAAGGAATTATGACCGCAAGGGGCGCCATCAAAGCGGTGGAGGCAGGTGTCGATGCGATTGTTGTATCCAATCATGGAGGGCGTGTGCTCGACCAGTGCCCGGCCACTGCGGAGGTACTTCCTGCTATCGTGGAGGCAGTGCAGGGAAAAGTGAAAATATTTGTAGATGGTGGGATCCGTTCTGGTGTAGATGTCTTTAAGGCACTGGCACTCGGTGCAGATGGAGTGCTGATCTGCCGCCCATTTGTAACAGCAGTCTATGGCGGCGGAATGGAAGGTGTGAAGACTTACATTGAAAAAATCGGGGCGGAACTTGCAGATACGATGGCAATGTGTGGGGCCAATTCTTTAAAAGAAATTACAAAAGAAATGATCTATCTGCCAAGATAAAAGTTGTGAAAAATACACAAAAAAATCGAAGAAAATTAGTTAAAAACATAACTTAACGACAACTAGTAAGATGATATACAATCTATACAGATTCATGTATTAGGAAGCAAAAGTTGCAAAATAAGAACTTTGATAGCGTGTTACTGGTGATGCAGGCATAAACTATCCGGTTTTATTCAATATTAGTGAGTAGAACAGGTAGTTTATGCCTTTTTATGTATCTCGATGAAGGAGATGGACTCATATCCTGACGAAAGAAAAGGAGAGCGGATGGTGTACTGCATTTTAAGGATTTTAAATAATAATGCACTTCTTGCAGAAGAAAAGGGCGATGGCAGTGAAAGAATTTTATTAGGAAAAGGGATTGGATTTGGCAAGAGAGCGGGAGATGAGGTGACGATCGATGAGGGAGTTCAAGTGTACACACCGGTCGTGAGAGAAGAACAGCACTCAGCAATCCATGCAGTCAATGCGATTGATCCGGTTTACATTGAGATAGCGGGCAAGATCATTGAGGCGGCAGAGAAAGTATTTGACTCGATCAATGGAGATATTTTACTTCCGTTGGCAGATCACCTTGCATTTGCCGCGAGGAGGGAGAGAGAGAATATATTTCTTTCGAATCCGTTTATACCGGATATTAAGATTTTATTTGGAAAAGAGTATGCGGTAGCCTTAGAGAGCAGATCTATCATCGAGGAGATGACAGGATATCGGATTTCAGATGATGAGGCGGGATTTATCGCACTTCATATTCATTCCGGACTTTCTGATGAAGCGGTGTCAGAGACATTAAAGGCAACACAGCTTATTGATGAGAGTATGCAGATCATAGAAGAACATTTGGAAAAAGAAATGCAGAAAGAAGCTTTGAATTACATCCGGCTGATGAGTCATCTGTATTATATGGTTGTCCGGACAAAGACCGGTGAAGCGGTCAACATTGATCTCAATGAGTTTGTGCAGGAAAAATATCCGGAGGCAATGAAAATTGCCGCTTTAATCTGTGATAACATGGCAGAAAAACTGGAAAGGCAGATCATGCAGGAAGAGGTTGGATTTCTTGCCATTCATATCCAGAGGATGATCGCAGCCTGAGGAATCACTTGTTTGTGAAAAAAGAAGATGATAGAATATTTATGAATTACTCTATTTTTATAGAAAGAAATTTGTCAAGACGAAGGGAGATAGTAAAATGAAAAAGTTTGAGTACACAATCAAAGATGAGATGGGAATCCATGCAAGACCAGCGGGAATGCTTGCAAAAGAAGGAAAGAAGTATGAGAGTAAGATTACAATTACAAAAGAAGGAAGAACGGTGGAAGCGTCTAAGCTGATGGCGTTGATGTCTCTTGCAGTAAAATGTGGACAGACTGTAGAAGTACAGATTGAAGGAAGCGATGAAGAAGCTGCATATGAAGGCATGAAGTCATTTTTTGAAGCGAATTTGTAGGAAGTGTAAGGAGAAGTAGTATGGAATGTTTGAAAGGAAAATCAGTCTATAAAGGAGTTGCATTTGGAAAAATATCCGTGCTGAAAAAAGATGACTATGTGGTAAAGCGTGTAAAGATTGAAGATACACAGGCAGAGCTTCAGAGAGTGGAAGAAGCAGTAGAGGCTTCTAAACAACAGCTTCAAAAATTATATGAAAAGGCATTAAAGGAAGTTGGAGAAGCCAGCGCTGCGATTTTTGAAGTCCATCAGATGATGCTGGAGGATGAAGATTACAAAGAATCCATTGAAAATATCATCAGTACACAGCAGGTCAATGCAGAATACGCGGTAGCTTCTACAGGAGATAATTTTTCCCAGATGTTTGCAAGCATGGATGATGATTATATGAGAGCAAGAGCTGCAGATATTAAGGACATTTCGAATCGTTTGGTAAAAAATCTGTCTGGACAGTCGGCAGATGTAATGGATCTGGATGAGCCGGTCATTGTTGTGGCAGATGATCTTTCTCCGAGTGAGACGGTTCAGATGGATAAGGAGAAAATACTGGCATTCGTGACTGTACATGGTTCCGCGAATTCCCATACGGCAATTTTAGCCCGTATGATGAATATTCCGGCTTTGATCGGAGTAGATATGGATTTAGAAGCGCTGCATACCGGAACAGAGGCGGCGGTGGATGGATTTCATGGAGAGTTCTTTGTGGATCCGTCAGAGGAAGTTAAAGAGAGGATTCAGAGAAAAATTGAGGAGGAGAAGGAAAAACAGGAGCTTCTTCAGCAGTTAAGAGGAAAAGAAAATGTCACAAAAGGCGGAAGACATATCAATCTGTATGCAAACATTGGCAGTGTAGCAGATATGGGATATGTATTGGAAAACGATGCAGGAGGTATCGGGCTGTTTCGAAGTGAATTCTTGTATATCGGAAGGAATGAGCTTCCAGATGAAGAAGAACAATTTCAGGCATATAAACAAGCCGTGCAAAATATGGCAGGCAAAAAGGTGATCATCCGAACGCTGGATATCGGTGCCGATAAGCAGGCGGATTATCTGAACATTGAAAAAGAAGAAAATCCGGCGCTTGGATACCGGGCAATTCGGATCTGCCTTGCACAGCCGGAAATCTTTAAGACACAGTTGCGGGCACTGTTCCGTGCGTCTGCTTATGGGAATCTGTCGATCATGTATCCGATGATCACCTCCACAGAGGAAGTAGCACAGATACAGGCAATTGTGCAGGAAGTCAAAGAAGAGTTGAAAACAGATGGAATCCCATATAACGATGTTGAGGAAGGAATCATGATTGAGACTCCGGCAGCAGTTATGATCAGTGATGAGCTGGCGAAGATGGTAGATTTCTTCAGCATTGGGACAAATGACCTGACACAATACACATTGGCAATTGACAGGCAGAATGAGAAACTTGACCGTTTCTACAATCCACACCATAAAGCAATTTTGAAAATGATTCAAATGGTTGTGGACAGCGCACATCAGGAAGGAAAATGGGCTGGTATCTGTGGAGAGTTAGGAGCAGATCCGGAATTGACAGAGACTTTTGTACGCATGGGTGTAGATGAGCTTTCTGTAGCTCCGTCTATGATCTTGAAATTAAGAAAGATCATTCGTGAGATGGAATAGGAGAAAGGCACAGATGGAGTATGTTCGCAGGCATAAAAAGATTGTTCTGATCGGTCTTATCCTACTGGCAGTATTTACAGTTATTTTTGGTTTCATGGATCATGACAACGACATTACTTTCCACAGATGTTGTGGCAATGCTCACAAACACAGCAGTGGAAAAAGTAGACCCGGCATTTGGAAAAGTTCAGACACAGTTCATCGGTATTCTCTGTGGTCTGATTGCAGCTGCCTGCTACAACAAATTTAAAAATACAAAATTGCCAGATGCATTTTCATTCTTCAGTGGAAAGAGATGTGTTGCGATCGTTACCGCAGGGGCATCTTTAGTTTCCAGCTTAGTGCTGTTCTTTGTATGGCCAATCATTTACAATGTACTGGTAGCTGTTGGTAAATTTATCATGGATTTAGGTCCGATCGGAGCAGGTCTTTACGGTTTCTTCAACCGACTGCTGATTCCATTCGGTCTGCACCACGCACTGAATTCTGTATTCTGGTTTGACGTTGCGGGAATTAACGATATCGCAAAATTCTGGGGAAATGCAGAAGGCGGTGTAATGGGAACAACTGGTATGTACATGGCAGGATTCTTCCCTGTAATGATGTTCGGTCTTCCGGCAGCAGCTTTAGCAATGTATCACACAGCAAAAGATACAAAGAAGAAAGCGGCAGCAGGTCTCCTGATGTCAGTAGCAGTTGCTTCCTTCTTCAATGGTGTTACAGAACCTCTGGAATTCTCCTTCATGTTCCTTGCACCGGCGCTCTATGGTGTACACGCAGTATTGACAGGTATCTCTATGGCAGTTGTTGCAGCACTTCCGGTAAGAGCTGGTTTCAACTTCAGTGCAGGCTTGGTTGACTGGATCCTGAGCTTTAAAGCTCCATTTGCACAGAATCCACTGCTTCTGATCCCAATCGGGCTTGTAGTTGGTGCGGTTTACTATGTAGTATTCCGTTTCGTGATTGTGAAATTTAACATGAAGACACCGGGACGTGAAGATGACAATATTGATGAGACAAAAGTAGAACTGGCAAACAATGACTTCACAGGAATTGCAAAAATTGTTCTCGAAGGTGTCGGCGGACCGGCAAACGTAACTTCTATTGACAACTGTATTACAAGACTTCGTCTGGAGATCAAAGATTATACATTAATCGATGAGCATAAGATCAAATCTGCCGGTGTAGCAGGAGTGATCCGTCCAAGCAAAACAGCTGTACAGGTTATTATTGGAACAAAAGTTCAGTTTGTAGCTGATGAATTTAAAAAGCTTTGTAAATAAGCATGAGATAGTTTAATCCCTTTTAAAACAGAACCGCTGTCGGGTAGCTGGAAGCAGTTACAAGGCGGCGGTTTTATGATATAGTGGAAACAGTATCATACAGATGAAATCAGGTTCAGGAGAGGAGAAAAAAATGGCAGGTATTTTAGAAGTGTGTGCAGACAGCATGGAGTCTGCTCTGGCAGCAGAAAGAGGAGGGGCAGATCGGATTGAATTGTGCGGAAATCTTGTGATTGGAGGAACAACACCGTCTCAGGCATTGTTTGAGAAGATCCGCAAAGAGACAAGCCTTAAAATCAGAGTGCTTTTAAGACCGAGATTCGGAGACTTCTGTTACAGTCAGAATGAGTATGAGATTTTGAAAGAAGAGGTAAAGTTGTTTCGGCGGCTGGGGGCAGACGGGATTGTGATCGGCTGCCTAAATCCGGATGGTTCCCTGAACATGGAGCAGATGCAGGGGTTGATCGCGGAGGCAGGAGATATGGATGTGGCTCTGCATCGCGCTTTTGACGTAAGCAGGGATGCCCTGGAAGCGCTGGAGCAGGCAATCTCATTAGGATGCCGGACAATTCTCACAAGCGGACAGAAAAACTCTGCATGGGAAGGAAGAGAATTTCTTGCAAAGATGCAGCAAGAGAGCGGAGGAAGGATAGAGATTTTGGCAGGAAGCGGGATTAAGCCGGAAATCATCGATCAGCTGCATGAGGAGACTGGAATTGCATCCTACCATATGTCTGGGAAAGTTGTTGTGGAAAGTAAAATGACTTTCCGGAGAGAAGGTGTCAATATGGGACTTCCAGGATTCAGCGAATATGAAATCTGGCAGAGCAGTGTCGAGAAAATCAAAGAGGCAAGAAAGATTGTAGATCAGTTTTAAAAGGATGTGAGGTATGCCCTTCCGTGTAGATAGAAAAAATATCTGTCTGTATGGAAGGGCTTTTGAGTTTTTGGTTAAGGGGAGAAAATACTTTTGCCTTTAAATTGACAAAAAGAAGTAGAAAGGGTATACTAAAAGCAGATTTGAAACGGGTTTCATAATGAAAATTTTGTCACATTTTTAGGAGAAAATGGAGCAGTGAACAGAAAGGAGGGAAAGTGGATGGCAAGTATCAGAGAAGTAGCAAAGCGCGCGGGGGTGTCTCCCGCCACGGTTTCCCGCGTGATCAACGGAACTGCGAGAGTAGATGAGGAGAAGCGGGAACGGGTGGAAAAAGCGATTGAAGAAACCGGTTTCAGACCAAACGAACTTGCAAGGGCGCTATACCGGAAATCATCAAAGATAATCGGAGTCATCGTGCCGGATATTGAGAATCCATTTTTCAGTGAACTTGCAAAGGCGATTGAGAAGGAAGCGTATGAACAGGAATATCGTATCCTTCTCTGTAACTCGGATGATCAGAAAGAGAAGGAACTTGCAAACCTGCAAATGCTTGCACAGCTTCAGGCGGATGGTGTGATCTTAATGACAAATACCGGAGAAAAAAGCCAGAGTTATGAGGCAGTTTCCATGCCAATCGTTTTTGTGGACAGACGTTTGGATGAGATGGGACAGATCAGTGTTATCGAGGCAGATCATTATGCAGGGGGAAAACTGGCGGCGGAGTATCTGATTGCATGTGGATGCAGGCAGATCACATGTATTCGAGGTCCCCAAGAATTGTCCAGCGGCAAGAGGCGATACGAGGGATACCGGGAAGTATGTCGTCAGCATAGCATGAAGGAGCGTTTTGTGGACAGTACATACAAGTATGAGGATGGAGCCAAAGCCGCAGAAGAAGTACTCAGACGCTATCCGGACACAGACGGAATCATTGCCTGCAATGATATGACTGCGGTTTCGGTATATAAAGTACTGCAAAAAAGGGGATACCGGGTACCGGACGACATCCAGATTATTGGATTTGATGGTGTAAAATTTGGACGTTTTTTGACACCGGAGCTGACGACAGTCGCACAGCCGATCAAAGAGATGGGCAAATGTGCGGTGCAGATGATTTTAGGTACTGTGAAGGAACTTCCAAGGGATAGAGAGATGAAGTTTCCAGTGATGCTGATCAAAGGAGAGACAACAAAGAATAAAATGTAGAACATGGAGGACAATGGGTATGAAGTTGGCAGTAGTGGGAAGTATAAACATGGATATGACAGTGACCGCTGAGCGGATTCCGTTGAAAGGGGAGACACTGCTTGGGGACAGCATTCACTATATTCCGGGCGGGAAAGGTGCGAACCAGGCGGTCGCGATGGCGAGACTTGGAGCAGAAGTAGAGATGTTCGGATGTGTGGGGGATGATAGCAATGGAGAAAAATTGCTTGAAAATCTTAGAAAAGAAGGGGTCGGGACCAGACATATCAAAGTTCTAAAAGAAGTTCCGACCGGAATTGCCTTGATTACGGTTGGGGAAAATGACAATACGATCATCGTTGTGCCGGGGGCTAACGGACAGGTAGACCAGATCTATGCAGACAGTATCAAGGAAGAATTAAAGGCGTTTGATATGGTTGTGCTGCAGCAGGAAATTCCTCTGGAAACAGTCCACGATTTAATTTGCTTCTGCGCGGAAAATGGAATCAAGGTGATTTTAAATCCGGCGCCGGCAGCGAAGGTACCTCTTGATATCATTGAGAAAGTGACGTATCTGACACCGAATGAACATGAGGCGGTACTTATTTTCGGTGAGGGAGAGACGACCGAAGAACTTCTGAAAAAATATCCAGAGAAACTTGTGATCACGCAGGGATCTAGGGGAGTATCTGTGTGCAGAAAAAATGGAGAAGTACTGACCGTTCCGGCAAGACCAGCAATTGTGGCTGATACGACCGGGGCAGGCGATACATTAAATGGTGCTTTCTCAGTGCAGATTGCTAAAGGAGAGCCGATTGCAGAGGCGCTTCGTTATGCAAATACGGCGGCAAGTCTTTCGACTGAAAAATTTGGGGCACAGGGTGGAATGCCAACTGCAGAGGAAGTTGAGAGAGAATTAAAGCGGAACGAGGAAAAGATTGGATAAGTAAATAGCAATAGGATAAGGAAATGTAGTCTGCGGGCAAGAACTCACAGAAGATCTAAAAATTGATAAAAAAGATGGTGGGCACAGCCTTGACAAAATGGGACAAATGGAGTACGATAGGCAACATATAAGACATCAGCGATGAAAAGAATAAGTAATAACGGACATCACGTTCAGACAGAAAGCAGCCGGGTGATGAGAGGCGCATGGACCGTTTGTTATGAATACCTCTTGGAGCTTCACACCGAACAGATCAAGTAGGCTGTGACGGAGTAGATACACGTTATCGTATCTGAGTATTATGTTTTGTTCATCAGGAGAGGATGAGACACTGATACTTACTGAGACAGATGATGCGAGTCGTCTGTGAAAAAAGGTGGTACCGCAGGATTTACTCCTGCCCTTTCTGATGAAACAGAGAGGGCAGGAGTTTTTTTATTGCATAGGGATTTCTTCGGAATTTTCTGTAATAAAAACGCTTTGCATGAGAATGCGTAGTTCGCGGAAAGGGAATTAGCCGCTGGCGACATCGCTTGCGGAGAATGATACAGGAAAATAAGGATACTACCTGAAAGGGGGATACAAAATGGAACTTTGGGATCTATTTGATGAAAATCGCAGATTTTTATATAAACAGCATAACCGGCAGGAGCCACTTGCACCGGGGCATTATCATGTTGTTGTCGTTGTATGTGTAGTGAACAGCAAGGAAGAGATTCTGGTCACACTTCGACATCCGGCGAAGGAAACTTACGCAAATTGCTGGGAAAATACAGGAGGAAGCGTACTTGCAGGGGAGACAAGCCGTCAGGGAGCAGTCAGGGAGCTTAAGGAAGAAACCGGAATCGGTGTATCAGAAGAAGAACTGATGCTGCTTGGAAGTGTCAGGGGAATCAGTGCATTTTATGATTTCTATGTGGTGAGAAAAGATGTAGAACTCTCGGATATTGTCCTGCAGGAAAATGAGACAGCAGACGCCCGATGGGTAACTTTGGAGCAATTTATCCGAATGGGAGAGGATGGAACACTGGCAGAACCGGTCTATCGACGTTTCCGGCAGTTTGAAGAAGCATTTTGGAAATTGATTAAAAATGAAGGAGAGGAAAAGAAACATGAAAGTTTATGATGAATTGAAAGCAAGAGGACTGATCGCACAGGTGACAGATGAGGAATTGATCAGCAATTTGATCAATGAAGGAAAGGCGACATTTTATATTGGATTTGACCCGACAGCAGACAGCCTTCATGTGGGACATTTCATGGCACTCTGTCTGATGAAACGTCTTCAGATGGCAGGGAACAAGCCAATCGCTCTGATTGGAGGAGGAACCGGATACATCGGGGACCCATCAGGAAGAACAGATATGCGTTCAATGATGACACCGGAGCAGATCCAGCATAACTGTGACTGTTTCAAAGAACAGATGAGCAAATTTATCGATTTCTCAGAAGGAAAAGCTATGATGGTCAACAACGCAGACTGGCTGTTAGATCTGAATTATATTGAATTGCTCCGTGAAGTGGGAGCTCACTTCAGCGTCAACCGTATGCTGACTGCAGAATGCTACAAACAGCGTATGGAAAAAGGACTTAGCTTCCTGGAATTCAACTACATGATCATGCAGGCATACGATTTCTACGCACTGTACCAGAAATACGGATGTAATTTACAGTTCGGAGGAGATGATCAGTGGAGCAACATGCTTGCAGGAACAGAATTGATCCGTCGAAAACTTGGAAAAGATGCAAGTGCGATGACAATTACACTGCTTTTAAACTCCGAGGGAAAGAAGATGGGAAAAACGCAGTCCGGTGCAGTATGGCTTGATCCGAACAAGACTTCCCCATTTGAATTCTACCAGTACTGGAGAAATATCGCAGATGCCGATGTATTAAAATGCATCCGCATGCTTACATTCCTTCCGTTGGAAGAGATTGATGCAATGGACAAATGGGAAGGAAGCCAGTTAAATCAGGCAAAAGAGATTCTTGCATACGAGCTGACAAAACTTGTGCACGGTGAAGAAGAAGCAGTCAAAGCACAGGAAAGTTCCAGAGCACTCTTCAGTTCCGGAAATGCAGCAAATATGCCTACTGCTGAATTAGAGGAAAGTGATTTCACAGAAGGAATGATCGATATCCTGACACTTCTTGTAAAGAGCGGACTTGTTCCATCCAAATCCGAGGCAAGACGTGCAGTACAGCAGGGCGGTGTGTCTGTAAACGGAGAGAAAGTAGAAGATATTAAGACAGCATATGCTCCTGAGACATTTGATGGAGAAGACTTCGTGCTGAAGAGAGGAAAGAAAAACTTCCGTAAGATCGTGATGAAATAGAGAGAAGGGAAAAATATGGCATTTAGAGAAATCAAAATCGAAGAATTACAGTTCAATCCATTTACAAAGATTGGAAAAGAATGGCTTTTGATTACGGTTGGAGATGAGAAAAAGCACAATACGATGACTGCAAGCTGGGGTGGTGTTGGTGTTCTCTGGGGAAAAAATGTTGTCACAACTTACATTCGCCCGCAGCGCTACACAAAAGAGTTCGTGGATGCACAAGATGTGTTTACAATTACATTTTTTGGGGAAAACTGCCGAGAAGCGCTTGCACTTTGTGGAAAAGTGTCTGGACGTGACGGGGATAAAATCAAAGAAGCTGGACTGACACCATACTTTGTAGATGGAACAACTGCATTTGAAGAGGCGGAAATGATTTTTGTATGTCGGAAACTTTATGCAGATGAGATTAAACCAGAGAAATTTATTGCAACAGAAAACGATGCGAGATGGTATCCGGAGAAAGATTACCATACAATGTATATTGCAGAGATCACAAAAGTGCTTGTAAAAGAAGCATAGGAAGAGAAAAAGAGCTTGAATTCCTTCAAAAATAGAAGGAGATCAGGCTCTTTTTTTATGCTTCGAATTAGGGAAACTCTTCGCTTAAGATACGCATTTTAAAATAATATTACAGAAACATTGGTTGAAAATATACTCGTAAAAAGTACTACATTTGAAAATACTGTACACTGTAAGGAGGAAGAGAAACCTGTCCGTTCATATTCACAGTTTCTCCGCTTAGTAACTCTTCGGCTGTGCCGTTTAATTCGCCGGAATATGCAGTGTATTCGTTGTCCCCTGCGTTGACTGCTACAAGAATCCGTTCGCTTTCAGAACAGCGCTCAAAGATCAGCTGATGATTTTGGATCACTACATTTCGGTAAGAACCATTGCAGAGTGCATCGTGGCTTTTCCGGACGGAGATTAGTTTTGATACAAAATCTGTAAGAGCATTTGGCAGTGGTTTCTCAAAACACGGGCGCAAAGCATAATCATTGTCAGGAGATTTCACGCCTTCTGCTCCCCATTCACTTCCGTAATAAAGGCAGGGAATTCCCGGCATGGAAAACAGCAGTCCATATACGAGCGGAAGATGTGATGGATTGTTCAGGATACTTGCGATCCTTGTCACATCGTGATTATCTGCAAAAGTCATCAGGTGTTTTCCACGGTAAAGACACCATTGTTCAGGACCAAACTGACGATTCAGAGAGTGTGCAATCTCAAAAAGGTTTCTATCGTTGAAGCTGGAGTAGAGACCCTTGTAACATTCATAGTTTGTGCAACTGTGAAGCAGTTCATCGTTGACAATCAAGTTGTAATCGCCGAAGAGTACTTCTCCGATCAAAGCAAAATCAGGTTTTAGCTCCGCGCAGAAATTGCGAAGACGGTGCATGAAATTGCGGTCAAGGCTGTATGCGACATCCAGGCGCAGACCATCGATATCAAATTCTGTGATCCATTTTTGGACACACGAAAGAAGGTAATCGACAACCGCAGGATTCTGGAGGTTCAGTTTGACCAGTTCAAAATGTCCTTCCCAGCCCTCGTACCAGAATCCATCATTGTAGCAGCTGTTGCGGTCAAAACTGATATGGAACCAGTTTTTGTAAGAGGAATCCCATTTGTATTTTCTGACATCTTCAAAAGCCCAGAAATTTCTTCCGACATGATTGAAGACACCATCCAGCACAATCTTAATGCCATGTGCATGGAGTGACTGGCAGACTTCGGAAAAATCCGCATTTGATCCGAGCCTACAGTCCAGTTTTGTGAAATCTTTTGTGTCGTAACCGTGCGTATCTGATTCGAAGACCGGATTAAAGAGGATCGCATCGATACCGAGTGACTGAAGATAATCTGTCCAGTCAAGGACTTTTCGGATTCGTGGTGTTACGATTCCATCATTGGAAAGTGGTGCACCGCAGAAACCGATTGGATAAATCTGATAAAATGTACTATGATATGCCCACATAAAAAATTCCTTCCGTTGCTGTTGATTTTGGAATCTGCCATTTAGGAGCGGATTCCAGTGTAAACACAGTATACCACAGAATGGGGGATTTTAAAATCGGGTGAAAGAAATTGCTTGTGACATTTCAGAGGAAATGTAGGTGATTTCAGGAAGAATATAAAAAATTTGTGGATCAGGACTAGGAGGAATATAGCTGGGAGAGAGAAGAAAAATGTTGCAAAACAGTAGAAAAATACGATAAAACAGTTGACAGAAAGACGTATTCATAATATAATCATAAAGTATGACATGAGAAGAAACAGTTTACACCAAAGCCCCGGAGTGAGCTGATTTCATAATAAACAATATTGATTTAATGAGAGAATATATTAGGAGGTCGACCAATGAAAACTTACATGGCTAATCCAGATAAGATTGAAAGAAAATGGTATGTAGTTGACGCAACAGACAAGACATTAGGACGTTTAACATCAGAAATCGCAAAAGTATTAAGAGGAAAAAATAAACCAGTTTATACACCGCACATCGACACAGGAGATTACGTAATCGTTGTAAATGCAGAGAAGATCGCAGTTACAGGTAAAAAATTAGATCAGAAAATCTACTACAATCACTCTGATTATGTAGGTGGAATGAAAGAAACTACATTAAGAGAAATGATGGATAAGAAACCAGAGAAAGTAATCGAACTTGCTGTAAAAGGAATGCTTCCAAAAGGACCTTTAGGAAGATCAATGATCAAAAAGCTTCATGTATACGCTGGACCAGAGCATGATCATCAGGCTCAGAAACCAGAAGTATTAACATTTTAAGGAAAGGTTGAAAGGAGGAAATTACAGTGGCTAAAGCAAAATTCTACGGAACAGGAAGAAGAAAAAAATCAATCGCAAGAGTATATTTAGTACCGGGAACAGGTAACATTACAATCAATAAAAGAGACATCGACGAATATTTAGGATTAGAGACATTAAAAGTTGTTGTTCGTCAGCCATTAGTAGCAACAGAGACACTTGACAAATTCGACGTATTAGTAAACGTACGCGGTGGTGGATACACAGGACAGGCTGGAGCTATCCGTCACGGTATCGCAAGAGCTTTACTTCAGGCAGATCCAGATTACAGACCAGTTCTGAAAAAAGCAGGATACTTAACACGTGACCCACGTATGAAAGAACGTAAGAAATACGGTCTCAAAGCAGCTCGTAGAGCACCACAGTTCAGCAAACGTTAATTATACGTTTTTGGAACGTACAATTTCAAAAAGAATTTTCGACTCCTCAGGACTTTTGGTCTTGGGGAGTTTTTTCATGTTTTGTGTGTTGACAAGAAACACAAGTGTTCCTTTAAACTTGAATATATTTAATGGCTCCAATTTGAGAAAGAGTCTAGAAGAATGTGTAATTTAATTGCAGTATAAATGTAAAAAAATTACATATAATATTGACATCTTTTTGAGGGTTACTTATTATATATTTATAAGGAGGGTATTACTATGATTACAAAAATGTATTTAACTAATTTTCTATCTTTTTTGGATAGAACAGAATTTGATTTTACAGCATCCAAATATACTATACTTGGTGAAAAAAATGTTTTTGATAATTCTATACTAAAAGGAGCTTTGTTTATAGGTCCTAATGCATCTGGCAAGTCAAATTCTTTGAAAGGAATCGCTTTCCTTATTAATATGATTAAAGGAGAGGATGAGTTTTTTGAACGTTATCGATGTCGTTTTTCAAAGAATCCGCTTGTAATTTTAGAATACGAATTTGTTTTCTCGAATAAAGAAGTTATTTACAAAGTTGAATACAATGCAAAAACAAAGAATATTTCGGAAGAAATAACGATTGATGCAATTGTGGTTTTGAAAAGAGATGGAACAAAAGGAGAATTAAGGATTGGTGATTCTGTCATATTAGATGAACAGCTTGATAACAAAACTTTATTTCTTCGAACTGCTTCATTTAATACAGGTAGATTCCCACAAGAGCCAATACTTCGTGAATTGATGGATTATTTGAATAATTCTTACTACATTGATGGATATAATCGAGGTGCATCGTGGGGTAAAACAATTACAAAATATGCTGAGGAGTATGGTGTAGAGAGTATAAATAAGTATCTTCGAGATTTTAATTATGATTTCTTTCTAGAATATGGCTCAGAAAGCACTGGAGAAGGGGCGCGAATATCCGTTGGATCGGATGAAAAAATTGTTTTTTTTAAACGTAAGAGTTTCCCTTTCCCAAGCATTTTTTATGATGAATCTCAGGGGAATCAAGTGTTTGCAGATATGTTACCTAATCTTATTAAAACTATAGAAAAACCCGGAATGTTTATATTTGATGAATTTGGAAATAGTTTACACAACAAATTGGCAGAAAAGATAGTTAAATACTTTATGGAAAATTCAAAGAAGTCACAACTATTTATTACTTCTCATGCGACAAATTTAATTTCCAATTCTGTATTCCGCCCAGATCAAATTGACTTAGTTATTTTTAATGATTCAAATGGGAGCAAAGTAACTAGACTTTCAAAATTTAAGCCAAGAGAAGCTCAAAATTTGGAAAAAATGTATTTGGGAGGTATGTTTGAGGGATTACCATTATATGAAGAAATATAAAATTGATAAATTGAAAAATATAGGAAATGTAATCTTTGTCGTTGAAGGTGGACGTCAGGATACAGGTGGTACAGAACTTAGGCTGTTAAAGAAAATTTTTTCTGATATTCTTGGATATGAGGTTCAAGAATTACGTAGGGGTTCTGATGAGTTTATAGGGCATGGCAATAATAAACAATTTCGTGTTTTTGCTCTAAATCTTCCGAAAAACCAATTGACGCAAATGACAGAAGAAGCGCTTGATAAATTGTATCGTCGCTTAAATGAAGAGTTTAACATTAAACCAGAAGATTGTCCCATTTTCTATTTATATGACAGAGACTATTTGAGTTATAAACCTAATGAGTTGCGAGGAAAATACGTTATGAAGTATACTGATCCATATGGGAATGAAAAAGGGAATCAAGGACAGTTGCTATTAAGTTATCCAGCGGTTGAAAGTTATCTTTTGTCTTGTATACAAGACGATGTTTGTTTACAGTCATATTTCTTAGGAAAGGATATAAAACAAGAGCTTGTTACAGTCGGTTTTTCTGAAGAAGATATTGAATCAGAAGATTATTTGCTTCATGCAGTTGCAGAAATGGATAAAGGACTTAATGAGTTAGGTTTAGATACGTATGATTTAGATAATCTTGCGTCGACGTTATTAGAAGTTTATGATTATCAGCAGATGAAATATAAAATAGATAAAGGATTTTCATTGTTATCACTTATTTCAATGTCATTGCTCGAGTTAGGAGTTATTGTGGAATATGACGAATAACATAAAGGCTTGGATTATGTAGAGTATGAATGAAGAGTTTATTTGTGTGTGAAAACAGTAGACATATTATTGTAAACGATTTTCCAGAAATCAGGAAAATCGTAATTGTAGGTATAGCGAAGAAATTAGTTAAGATTTGATATTGTTTTCAATAAATTTTTCTTTCATGAAGTATCTCTAAAATAATTATAGTTTTTAGGTGTTCTGAGGAGTAATGAGAAGCCCTGCGTTTGTAACGTGTTTGCAACACCACATTCCAAGAATCCAGTAAAATCAAGCGTTCCCAGTTACCTAAACGTTAATTATACGTTTCAGAACGTACAATTTCAAAAAGATTTTATAACTCCTCAGGACTTTGGTTCTGGGGAGTTTTTTTAGCAAAATAATGAACTTGATTTGCGACACCAATATTGAAGTAGAAGTTTTTATGAACTATAATGGTTGACGAAGATTAACCATAGGAGGGTGTATGGATAAGGATTTTAGCTTGGAGAAGAAAAATTTTATTGAAATTTATAATCTTGCTAGACCGGTTATGACGATACTAGGAGATCAAGTCCGCCAAGAGATCCTGTTAGCTTTAATAGAAAGTGGGGGGATGGGAGGAATTCGAGTTGGTGAAATACAGAAAAAAAGTCATGTTTCTCGTTCCGCGGTATCGCATCATCTTAAAGTACTCTTAGATGCAGGGATTATCAATATGAGACGTGAGGGAACAAAGAATTACTATTATATTGATTTTGATGATACGACAGTAAAGCCGGTGATATTATTTTGGCAACAAGTAGAGCCAATGCTGAAAAGATGTAGCAAAGAAAGCGAAAAGAGGTTATAAAAATGAGTGTATATTCTATTTATTTTAGTCCGACAAACAGTACAAA
>UMEL01017033.1_pt1 | contig 19550 bp, 17 predicted proteins | sample 1964741 | NCBI WGS metagenome assembly UMEL01 (sample SAMEA4836019, study PRJEB28245) | human gut metagenome | biome: gut microbiome; material: fecal sample | place: Denmark | collected 2008
TTTTGTTGACATAATAATTGGGGTTAAGTATTAAATAAATACGCATAATCGGCTTATACTATCTTGATATAAACTGGTTTTCAATATTTACTTATGGGTTATTTATAATAATGAAAATTGATTGAAATGTTATCAGGAAATAGGGTACGGGCGGGCAGACGGGCTTTCAATAACGGGATAAGGCTTGAAATCCGTTCCGCCCTGTCTTTTACCCTGTTTCAGCCCGGCGGGTTCTTAGCCCAACGGATTTTCTTCTTCTCCGCTGTTTCCGCCGCCGTTGCCACCGCCGCCGTTACCGCCACCTGTCTCTCCGTCCATGGCCGCCTGTACATCGAGAAATTCAATCTTCTCCCCTGCACGCGTAGACGTCAGATTTGGTTTCACACTGCTCGAAGCTCGAAAGTTAATCTTCACCGTCCTGATATTCTTGGATGTACAATCCTTTACATCCGCCACTCCCGCCGAGTGCGCCGAAAGGCTGAATACGCCGAACTCCTGAATATTCACCGAATGACCGTTATACAACGCCGTCCGCATCGCTTCCACGAAGTTCGTCAGCACACTCTTGATATCCCCGTAAGAAAGGGAACTTTTCTCTTTCATCTCGTACGCGATACTCTCCAGCGTCATTGTCTGACCCATCGTAACGAGGCGGGGATGAAACACTATCTCGGAATTTTTATTCTTCGGGTCTTTCCGATAACCCACTTTCTTAAATGGTACTGCCATAGTAAATTGAGAATTGAGAATTAAAAATTAAAAAATAGGGAGACTGAGCCGGGGTGCGCAATTGGCGGTTAACCATACCCTCTCTTGTTCCGTAGGACAAAGATACGGAAATACGCACCGCTGTTTTGTCGTACATGGGTGCGGCGGTATATGTATGTCGATAGTTGGATTTCAAGTGATTATAATGTGCGGTTCACTTCCGTAGTCCGTATTTTTTCCGTATATTTGAGGTATATCCGAGAGATGGCTCAAACAAAAAAAACAGTAATCATAAAACGTTTAAAATCATAACAAAGAGATGGAGAATCATTGCATTGAAGAACCTTTCATTATCCGTTCTTACAGAAAATCGGAGTTGGCGCACTTATATAATCCCGATATGCCGCTTGTGCCCGCCATGCGCAAGATGAGGTACTGGATACAAAGAAATCCCGAACTGTACGAGGCCATGTACAGGTCGGGAGAAGCAAGGGGAGACCACCGCTATACGAGGCGGCAGGTGAGGCTGATTGTAGAGACGCTGGGAGAGCCGTAAAAAACAATACCACCGACATCAAACATATACCAAGTTTTTTACCTATCTTTGTCAGTGTACAAAACAAAGTAATTATGAATACCTTAGAATTAGAAGCTTATAAGGCAGAGTTGGCAAGGGAAGTATTGAGCATTGACAACAAAGAAGTGCTGGACGATATAAAAGAAATCATATTGAAAGGTACGGGACATCATGCACCCTGCCGGATGAATTTCAGTGAGGTAAAGCAACACCTGCAAGCTTCTGAAAAGCGGTTTGATGCAGGAGAATACATCAGTGAGGAACAAATGGAAGAGCTTTTTAACTCACTGCGGTAATGATTATACGATACGACGTTAAAGCCCGGTATCAGATTGAAGAAAATCCTGTCCTCTCGAAGTCTGTGAACCATCCTCTCCCTACGGAAAAGAATAATATTTTGCCTATGTCGCCAATCCCGTTTGCCGTACATCAAACGGAAGTTGCAACATAGGCAGAACTTTTTTTGATATACATCCTATTGCCGGAAGTTACGCTCCACCTCGTCCGACTGGAACTTCACCACTTCATACTCCGTACTGCCCTGACCGTTCGTACGCGTCGCAAAACCATACTTCTCGAGCGCCTGCACCAGCTCCTGCTGCGTCTGCCGGTTCACCTGCACCTTACCGTAAATCGTAAGATGGGTAAGGATGGCGGAAGCGGGCATCCACTGAACAGACAAATCCTCTGCCAGAGGACGGCGGAAAAAGACGAACAGGTTCTCTTCCACCGGGTCCTTCATCCGGTGACGCTCGTTATGAGTGTTCAGCCCGTCTATCTCGTCGCCCTCGTACCAATACCGGAAGCCGCTGCCCAGCAGCGACATAGCCTGCGAATACACCCCCTGATAATTCACGGGACGCCGATAATCCACCGAAAGCACCGATGAGGGCAGGAAACGACGGTTGCCGTCGATGTCCTGCAAACACTGGCGCTTGTTGGTACTCGCGATGAACGAGGCGTGCCGCACGAAGCAGAAAGCCTGCGTATCGTACACCTTGCGCTGCGTCACGCTCTCCTGCGTGATGATACGCTTCAGCCCCGCAAGGTCGGCCGCCTTCACACCCTGAAACTCTTCCATGTTGATGAGATAGCGGGTGGAAAGCAGCAGCATGTCGTCCTTGCTGTCCGGACATATCATGCCCGTGTGGTAGTACTCGCGCCACTGGGGCGGAAGCAGACGGCTTATCCACGTGCTCTTGCCCTTGCCCTGACCGCCGAAAAGTATCAGCACGAGCTGGTTCACCTTCTTCTCGTACAGCGCGCAAGCCACCGAACCTACCAGCCAGCGGCGGAAACTCTCGCGCCAGAACTTCCCGTCTTCCGTCCGTACGGTATCGGCCAGCTCGCCGATGTAGTCCGTTACGCCGTCCCACGGGGGAAGATTGAGCAGATAATCCTCAAAGGGATTGAACGCCGTTGCGTAGTCGGAGTCGACAATGGCCTTCAGCGTGTTCAGGGAGCAGTTGATGCCGTCCGTCAGCAGGCTTACGTAGATGGAGTTCAAATCCTTGCTCCGCAGGGGGCTGAAGACGGGAGAAGCGGTAAGGGAGTCCGTTCCGCACGCACCGTCCTGCTCGCAGAACTCCAGACGATCCAGCACCGTATTGCGGCGGAAGCGGTAGCGAAGCGAAAGGAAATCCATGACGCGGCTGACGACGGGAACCTTGTCCTCTTTCGCCTTCTCGGCCGCACAGGTCTTGCTCACGTACAGGTAGGCGTTGCCGATAGCCCCCGCAACGTCCAGGTCGTCCTGCCGGAAGTCACGTTCGGCAAGGAGCACGGCAACTTCCTGAGGGATGTCCTTGCGGAAGCAGCGGTTGCCCAGTATGAAGAGGAAATTGTCACGGTTGCCCTTACGGAAAACCTCGGAACGGCGGGTGGTGTTGAGCGCCTTTTTATACTCCATGAGATGCCAGGGGGCTATTTCGGCAGACAGGGCGGAAGCGTCGTCACGCCGCGGCCTGTCACTCTTCTTGCCCTGCAATGTTCCGTTACCCGCCGTTTCGTCCGGCAGTCCGTTACCCGTCCTCTCACCCGGCAGCGCACCGCCTGTCCTTTCACCCGGCAGCTTCCCCGGCAACCCGTCTTCCACCGACTTATCCCCCGCCCCTTTCTTCTTCCTCTCCGTCTTCCCGGGCACGAGCACCCGGGTCGTCACTTCCTCAATCTCCCCCAACAGAGCCGTATTCAGATACGCCTGCGCATCGAACGAAGCGAAGAAGCCCCTACCGATATCCTTACCGCTCACGTCCACCGGAAGTCCGATGAGACGCTCCACGTACAGGCGGGCGGCCTCGTACATCAGCGCATGATGGTTCTCAAGCTCCGCGTACGTGATGAAAGGCACGGAGAAGGTCATCTTGCGCAGACGGCGGGCATACGCCGTGCGCAGGTAAAGGAAGATTTTGAAGCCGTGCCGCTTGGGCGTGAGGAAGCACGCCACAACGTCGGCGTCGGCCTCAAGCAAACGGCGGACGGCATCCACACGGTCGTCCGCCAGCTCGTCCACGTCCACGGTGATGACGGGGTTGTAGCGAAGCAGGCTGTAAGGCTGCCGCAAGGCGGAGTAGTTTCCCGTGAGCGTAAAAAAAGGGAGTTGCTTCTTGATGGCGTTCGCTTTGGAGAGGTCGCCCAGACGCAACTGCTGTTCCACTTTCCGAACCGTATGGAAGTAGGCGCCGTTGCGAATGTTGGTTATCACGGTAGTCAGGTTCGTTTCGCCGGAAACGGTGGAGAAGCCGCTGTAAGCGGTAATCATGAGGTCTTTCATCGATGTTTGTTTTAGTTTGCCCTATCGGCGGGAACAAAGATAAGCGTACGCTCCCGGATACGAAAATAGTCCTCTCCACAGGAAAGGACTATCCGCTTCACTTATTTCGGACGCTCATCGGACGCGCCCTGCTCCTCTTTCGGGAAAAGACGGGCAAGGGTATTGTACAGCGCCGTTTCGATGGACTGTTCCTTCATCTCCGAACTGCGGTCGCGGTCTTTCTCCACAAAGCAGAACGCGTGCAGAATATGAGCCCAGCACCTCACCTCGCGGCTTATACTTAAATCAGGACATCCCGCCGCCTGATGGCCGTGTATCTGGCAGGCAACGGCCTCGAACAGAAGCTGTTTGCCCGTATCCACGTGCACCTTGCCGTCAAGCATCAGGTCAATCCCCGCAACGATGCGGGATACGTCGAGCTTTTCATCCTTCGAAACAAACACATAACGGTCGCAATCTACAAACTCCGCTTTTTTAAAATAGCACTTTTCATACTCTTTTCTCTTTTTTCGTTTAACATTTAAAGGCTTCAATTAATATTAACAGGCAAATTTAAACATTTATTAAACGCGGGCAAAACAATCGCCGGAAACTTGTTGAGAATAAAAAAAATCGCCGACACCGTGAAGAAAGGCAGGAGGGTATATCCCCCTCTCTAATGAATCGGCGATTTTTAACCGAAAAAAAAGAAAGAATACGCCCGTGCGTGCACACACGCGCATGTACTATATATATGAAACTTGTATCATCAGGGAAAAGTTGTAAAGAACAGAGAAATAACGGCGGTGAATGTTGTAACGAAAATTCAACGAAAACAGGAGTGTTTTTTAAACGTACGTTTGATAAACACAAAGATACGCATACTTTTCATAATACCAAATTATTTTGATAATATTAATTTCGGATGACAGCAAAATAATTTTTCAATATGTTGTGAAACAGACGCTTACATCCGAAATAAAAATAGTGCCCTGACAAAGGAATAAGTATAAAGGGCGGGGCTGAAAGAGAGCCCCGAAAAGGTGTTTTTCAGACGTACGTTTAATAAACAATTTGCCCTGAAAAGCAAGCAAACAAGCAAACAAACAAATAACATTTATGAACCTGAAACCTTTGTTAATCATTGGGTTTATGCAGGTACTGCCTTTTCCGATATATTCACAGGAAGCGCGAGAGACAAAAAAAGAGGTCTTCAGCGCCGATACCGAACAAAAGACAGAACTCGTACTGCATTTCCGCTTTGACCGCTCAATGGTCGACTACGGATATCGTGACAATAACCGGATACTTGCCGCCATGCACAAAATCTTCGCAGACAGCCTGTGTGTATCCCGGATAGATTCCGTGTGCATACAAGCCTTTTCCTCACCCGAAGGAGACGCCGATTACAACCGGCGTCTCGCTCTGCGACGCGCACAGGCCGTCAAAGGGTATCTGGTCTGGAAATACCCCGGACTGAACCAGTACCGCATCCGCACCTCTGCGCAGGCGGAAAGTTGGGATGCCCTGCGTGATGTCGCACTGAACGACACGCTCCTGCCCTGCCGGGACGAAATATTGCAGATATTAAAGCTGAATACAGGCGAAAAACGGAAAGAGGCTCTCTTGAAGAAGCTGAATACAGGTATTCCGTATCGGCATATAAGCCAATGGATTTTGCCTGAATTGAGAAACGCATCTATATGCACCGTCTATATGCGGCCGCTAAGGCATGCACAGCAGGGTAGCAGGCTTGTAGCAGATGCTCAGGGTAATAACGGGAAAGAGTACCAGAAGGCAGACGGAACGGAGATTACGGATGATACGGAAATCGTAAACGGTGTAAGAGTTGCGAAAGGCAATGACACAAACGCAAACGGTACAGAAGTTATAAACGGTGTAAGGGTTACGAAAGGCAATGACACAAACCCTGACGGAACAAAAAACATAAGCGGTGTAAGAGTTGCGAAAGGCAATGATACAAATGCTAACGGTACAGAAGTTATAAACGGTGTAAGAGTTGCGAAAGGTAATGATACAAACGCTAACGGAACAGAAGTTATAAACGGTGTAAGAGTTACGAAAGATAATGATACAAACGCTAACGGAACAGAAGTTATAAACGGTGTAAGAGTTACGAAAGATAATGATACAAACGCTAACGGAACAGAAGTTATAAACGGTGTAAGAGTTGCGAAAGGCAATGATACAAACCCGGACGGTACAGAACTAACAGACAACACAGCAATCACCGGTAGCACGCAAGTAATAGGCAATGCCCCAACAAAAGGCAGCGCCAACGCAATAGCACCCGGTAAATCACGCCGTCGCCCCCTCTTCGCGGTAAAAACCAATCTCCTCTTTGATGCGGCGCTCATGCCCAACATCGAGCTGGAAGTCCCCATAGGCAAACGCTGGTCGCTCAACGGAGAATACATGTTCCCCTGGTGGCTGATAAACGATGACAGATACTGCCTGCAAATACTCATGGGCGGACTGGAAGTCCGTTACCGGCCGGGCAAAAGGAGCGGACGCGACGTACTCACCGGACATTTCATCGGCCTCTACGCGGGCGGTGGAAAATACGACCTGCAATGGGACAAGAACGGCTATCAGGGAGAATTCTTCATTGCCGCCGGAGTGAGCTACGGCTACGCCCACAGCATCGCCCGCAATCTCCGACTGGAATACAACATCGGCATCGGAATGCTCCGAACCGACTATCGCCACTACCACTCCCGAGACAACCACCGGACCCTGCTCTGGCAGGAAAACGGCGAGTACACCTGGCTGGGCCCCACAAAACTGAAAATATCACTCGTTTGGCTGATTACAGGAAAAAACAAAAAATAAAAGAATATGCTATCCCCTCTTACTCAAATAGCAATAACATTGCTGCACGACATCGCCATGCACGAACCGCATGAAGCGATAGGCCACTGCACCTCTCCCGAAGAGCTGCGATACATATACACACGCCTCGAACAGAAAGGAATGATATGCCGCAAGGAAAAGGCAACCGAAAAGGCAACAGAAAAAGCAGCCGAAGATGCCGGCGCCGATACATACACCACCTGTTCCTACAAGTTGTGCCGCCCGTTATGCGAAATCTCCCTGCTCGAAGTGCTCGAAGCCATAAACGGACACCTGAACTGCAACCACCCCACATCCGAAGCGTTCTACACCCGCTACGGAAAGATGGCGCAGAAACTGGGAGTGGTCAACTATATTACAAGGCTCTATCTGTCGGAAATAAAACTGATAGATTGTTAATACTAAAACACAGAAATAAATGAAGAATACAGTTTTGTTTTTGCTACTGCCGCTCTGGCTGGCGTCCTGCGAACGAAGGGAACTGACCTTCTATACGGAGGCCGAAATAACCGTGACGGCCGACTGGAGCCGTGCCGACCAGCAGGAAGAAAACCAATACGGAGCCACCCTGATTTTCTATCCGCAGGACGGAGGCACACCGCGCGTCGTACTGATGGGAGACCGTACGCAAACTACCGTACGCCTGCCCGATGGACGCTACGACGCCATACTATTCAACCGCTCGTTCGACGAGTTCGGCACAATGGCCTTCCGGGGACAGGAGCAACTGCACACCCTCGAAGCCTACGCCCTGCAAACGGAGACGCGCTACGGAACGAAAATCATCACCGCGGCGCCCGGCAAGCTGGCTTCTGCCGTGATACGCGACTTTGAAGTGACGGACAACATGCTGGGCAACTACGCCCCGGCCGGAGCACGCGGCGTGGCCGACTGTCCCGACGGAGCCTGCCGGTTGCAATTCACTCCCCTGCCCCTCACCCGCAAGGTGAAAGTAAAGCTGCACATCACGGGCATCAACAACCTCAAGCAGGCCACGTGCCAACTCAGCGGCGTGCCCCTCTCCATCTACCTGCACGACGGCAATACGGACAACGCCGAGAAAGGCGTGCAGGAGTTTGAAGTAGAGGACATCACCCCGGACGAGGACTTCGCTGCCAACGGCACGCTCAGCGGCACCATCCACCTCTTCGGACTGCCCTCTACCGAAGAAGTGCAAATCAAGGTAAGAGCCTTGCTGAAAGACAACACCACCGTTATAGAGCGCGAAGTGGAGAACATCGAAGCGAACGAAGAGGCGGACGGCAGCGGCGTCACCACCCTGCATATAGAAGCCGACATCACCGAACCTCTGCCCGACGTGACCATCTCGGAAGACTCCGGATTCAACGCCAATGTAGACGAATGGGGACAAGAGAACGATACAGAGATTCCGATTTAAGAAATACGGCTCATCAACCTAAAGACGCAAAGCTAAAGATACAAATTTAAAGATATAATTTATCAATCTAAAAACAACATTCAGTTATGAAAGCAAAGAGTTTATTCTCACTGGCCATCATCGTAATGGCCTTGGCAGGATGTTCGGAAAACGAGATTACCGAACAGAACCCGGACGCCAACAAGCCTATCGGTTTCGACACCTACACCGCGGCGCAAGCCCGTGGAGCGGAAAACGGGCTTCCCGCTGTAAAGACTTCCGGCTTCGGGGTAATGGCGTACCAGACCAACGGAGCTTACAGCACCGCCGGAGCAAAGTCCGAATTCATGAACAACCAGAAAGTGACATGGAACAGCAGCGGCAACGCATGGGTATACAGCCCCGTAAAATTCTGGCCGGCAGGCGCCAACGACAAAATCTCGTTCTTCGCCTACGCCCCCTATGCGGGCAGCAACGGCATCACACCGGTGTCCGCCGACGCAAGCAACAACCCGAAAGTAAAATTTGAGCTGCAAACCAACCAAAAGAATATGGTAGACCTGGTAGTATCCGATCCTACGGACGGTTCCAACAATACGATGGACAAGAATTCGACTTCGGGCACGGTAAACTTCAAGTTCCTGCACCAGCTGACCAGAGTGGCCATGGAAGCCAAAACGGGTACGGACATCAGCGCCAACACCGACACAAAGGTATTCATCACAGCCGTATCGCTGATACATACCAGCAAGCTGAACAGCAAGGGCACGCTGGACATGAAAGCCCTGACGTGGGCAAGCAATACGTCGGATTATCTGGCATCTCCTTATGCGCTGACGGCAGCCTCATCCAACGGCATATTGAACCTGACGGCAGCCAACTTCGCAGGCTACACCACAAGCTCCATCGACATATCTTCCGCCGGAACAACCGCCACATCGCTATTCCCCGCCAATGAATACCTGTTCCTGCTCCCGGTGAGCAATGCCACAGGCACAGCCGTAGCCGGTGATGTACAGGTAAAAATCGCATACGACATGGTGAACAAGACAGGTGCCGCTACCCACACCAAATCCTCGGTGGAAAAGACAGTGAACCTGCCTGCCGGTGTTTTCAAGAAAGGCACAGCCCAAAAATTCACTTTCACGGTGAGCCTGAACGCCATCTCCTTCAACGTAACTACCGTAGAAGGCTGGGGAACGGAAAGCGACACACCCGTAACCGTTCAATAACCCGATGTAACGAAACGACAGTTAAACGATAATAAGACGATTTCCCATCGCCCGGTCAAGGTTGAATGTCCTTCTCCGGGCACACAACAAACTTTTTCAGTAAAAGAAGCAAGCAATGAATATGACGAGAAGAATGAAAGGCGCGTACATCCTGATTCCGCTGCTGTGCACCCTGTGCGCCGGCTGCGACAGCAAGGACGAAAGCCTTATGTCCACCCGGGAGATTGGTTTCTCCACCACCGTAGCAAGCAGTGAAGCGGAACCCGGCACACGTGCCGAAGCCACCACCGACAACCTTACGGAAATGGGCGTATTCGCCTACTTTACGGGCACAGGCAACTTCAGCAACGGCAGTTCCACTCCCAACCACCTGTACAACCAATCGGTGAAGAAAACGGGCGGCGTCTGGACGTACAGCCCCGTAAGGTATTGGCCTGCCAACGCCAACGAGAAAGTATCATTCTTCGCTTACGCGCCCCATACCGCCGCCGTTTCCGGCAACGCCAACGACAAGATACGGATAGCGAAGCCCACCGCCTTCAACGCCCCGGGCAGACCCGTTATCAGCTATTCCGCCCCCAAAGGGGAACTCGACCTGCTGCTCTCGACAGGCGTAACGGACTGTACCAATACTCATGGCCCCGTGCAGTTCACCATGAAGCACGCCATGACCAAGGTGGTCTTTAAAGTAAAGACGGGCGGCAGTGACTCCAAAACCATAACCGGTATCAGCACCGAGTGCGCCTCATCGGCCGACTTCAGCATAAACGACGCCAACACCGCGGTCGCCGCGGAGAACATCGGTACAAGCAAAAGCACTTGTACGGCCACCGTCAGCATAGCGGTCGACGGCACGGCAAAGACCGTAAAAGAATTCTTCCTGATACCCTCGCACCCGAACGATACGAAGGTGACGCTGACCTATGCCGATGGAAGCGGCTCCACAACCGTAACAGCCACCCTGCCCAACGTCACCCCCAACGACTGGCTGTCCGGCAAAGCCATAGGCTACACCCTGACGATACAAAACAACCAGATAACCGCCATCACGGTGAACTCCGACATAACATGGGACGAACTGAAAGTCCCTATCCCTTCCGACACCGACTATGACTATATCATAGCCACCGCCGAAGACCTCGCCCAATTCCGCAATGATGTGAATAACGGAAAAATCCGTCCCGCCAAAGCTTTACAAGTAGCGGACATCGACATACAAGACCTCGCTACCTCGAAATACTTCTCCAACGATGCCACCGACTGGACACCGATAGGATATAAAGTAGAGTTTCAAGGAGTATACAACGGGAACGGACATACCATAAAAAATTTAAAGATAAAAACCGGAAAGACAAGCCAGGGTATCGGCCTTTTCGGACAGGTAATCGAGTCTCTGCTGGTGGGTATAAATCTGCGCGACGCAGATATAACGGTCGGGTCTCCTGTAACCTACACAGGAACACTGGCAGGAACGGTCGACACAGAGACGCAAGTAAACTATTGCTCCGCCACCGGGAAAATCAGGAAAGTTCCATGTAATGCCGACGGCGGCCAGCCGTACATAACAGGCGGGCTGATAGGAGATGCAAAGGATGCTTCAATAATCTTATGCTATGCCAATGTAGATATAGGGGAAGGAGGTATTTACAATCACACCTCGTCAGCCGCCATGAATGCCTGCACCATAGGAGGATTAGTGGGCTACATGTCAACAAACAAAAGCAGAATCGCATCCTGTTGGTCTTCAGGCAATATTAAGTTGGGACCTATTCCTGCAAACGCCGGGTATATTGTCACAGTCGGCGGATTTTTAGGCGGCGATGCCCATAGCGGCGATATTTACGGTTCCTATTCTTTAGGAAGCATAGCGCTCTCTTTCAGCGGAATGGCCAGCAGCGGTGACACCAGAACAGTAAACGCAGGCGGTTTTATAGGCACTGTCAACGCTGTTCTGTGTACATCTTGTTATAGTTATACGCCACTTTCCCTTACGTACCCCGATATAGATTCGCAGGGCGATATAGGTACTGTTAATTTCGGCGGTTTTACACCCCAAGATTATTCGACATTCAGATACTGCTATGGAGACGGCTCGGTTCTGCCCAGAACAAGCTATTTCAATTATAAAATAAGCTGCTATGAGTTCTCCGATAGCCCGAATTCAACATCTTATTCCTGCAATACATTAGGCGGGAAAACGGTACAAGAAATTCTCAGACCAAGCAGCAAGATTAAATCATCCAAAACATTCAGATGCGCCAAGTACGACTCTTCCATCAATGCATACTATACGATGCCCCCGATGCTTTACATCATAAATTGGGACAGCGATAATTTCTGGAAGCAGACTCCGGCCGATCCGACATACCCCGAAATAAACTATTATGTAGATATGACGTCGTTATAGGCGTTATGTCTTTGCAGATACCATGTCTTTATCCTAAAAACAGCGTAACGATGAAAAAGCATATTTTACATATCCCATACAGTAAACGCAGCGTATGCAATGGTGCACACGGCATACACTGTGTACGTAACACATTCCGTGCACGCAACACGAGCCATATACACAGTCTATTCATATGGTGCGGCATAGGCCTGTTATGGCTCTGTACCGCCTGCACGGAACAGGACGAGTTTTCCGCCGCCATCTTGCAACCTCTCACCTTCATCATAGACGAGCCCCTGCCCTTTCAGGAAATGACAGCAGGCAGCGGCAACACCGCCGCTCAGCCGTCAGGCAGGGACTACTCGCATGCACGTCCCCATACCCGTATCGCGGATTCGGGCAAAGCCGTGTCCTGGGAGAATAATGACAAGATATATCTCGCCGCAGCAATAACCGTCAGCACAAGTACCACGTACGCCTACTCCACCGCCACATACAACGGCAGTACAAAAAAATGGAGCGCGCTCACCCCGCCCATCTCCGCCCCGGCAGGCGCCAACGTCAATGTGGAAGCAATCTACGCCAAAGGTACGCTGTCCGGCAACACCATGACTCTTGCGGACAACAGCATCATAATGAAAGCGAGTACCAAAAACATTAAGGTCACAGCCCCTGCCGAACCCATAAAGCTAACCTTTCTGAGCACGCAGGTACGGGTGGAAGTAGCCGGAATGGACAATGGCATTACCCCCACTTCCAGCCTTGCAAATATTCCCCAAAGCATAGACATACAGCCCGCCAAAGGCAGTTTCAGCATCACCACCGCCAGTAAAACGAATTTCATTTCCGACAACGGAGTGTATTACGTATTTCCCGGTGGAATAAACCTTGCAACATCCAATCATAAGGTCATAGCCCTAACCAACACCCGAGTCAACAGCTCCTATTTTCTTGATATGAGCGGCAGAGGCGGCCACGTCCGTCCCGACGGAGATATCCATGTAGGCGACTACTATTACAGCGACGGCACCTGGAGCGACGGTGGCTACCGGCTACTGACGGACGGCACCTGCCTGCAAGAAAACGTACCGCCCCTCGTAGGGAAAACATGTATCGGCATCGTATTCGCCGTAGGCCATTCAGATTATGATACATCCAACTACAGAAACACCGGCATCCGTCAGGATAAATGCCAGGCCTATGTGATAGCTTTAAAAGACACGGGCGCTGAATGCCGGTGGGGCACCCCCGGCCCTGTTGTAGGATGCAGTGTATCCAACAACGGCTCCTATCCCGAAAAAGACTGGAGCGGATATTTATATACCAAAAAAATCGATGATTATGCCACTGCTAACGGCTCAGGACTCGATCCTGAAAACTTTGACGGATACCCGGCCACTTATTATGCCAAAATAGCCTATGAAACGCAAGTAGCAGCCCCAGCGACAAGCAGCGGCTGGTTCCTGCCCGCCATCGGACAATTGTATGAAATTTGGCAGCAGAAGGATTTATTACACAACATTATTCCCGACCATAGACGGTACTGGTCGTCCTCGGAAGATAGCGCGAATACAAGTTTGTCCGTACTGGTATTAGATGTAGCAGCCACTCCCGTAAGCCAACGAATATCAAGCCTTAACAAACACGACCGCTATTCAGACCCTAACGGCACGTATTCCTGGGCGATTTTGGCTTTTTAGTCCATTATAGCGTGAGGCCGATATGACATGCACTGAGAACGGCGGAATAAATTGGGAAGGAGACGTCAACGCCTCGGACAATAATCAATTCGGAAATGATACTCCCGGCTGGCCCGGATACAGCACAGAAGCCTCAAACGGTTGGGGAAGCAGTCACTGGAAATCATTCAGCCATGGCTCTATTCCCGAGTTGCTGTGGGAGTAGCGGGGGATGAATGGGGAGAGAGAAATAAAGGTAGTAAAATAGAAAAACTACTTATAGAGATAATAGAATTATTTATACCGTTGCAGAAGAGGTGGTGACGGTGACGATTATTTCAGCCAAAGGACATTATGGGGATAAATGAATTATTACAATGCAGAGTAGCGCAGCTACTCTTGACTTTTTTCGATATATATTTCCTTTTAACTATAAGTTTGGCTGAATTTATATTCACATAAATAATACTAATCTAGTCTTTAAGGTTCACTTATCAGTAGATTTCCATTTAAACCGTTTTTTGCGGCTTAATTCCAGTAAACCACGCTCATACATCGCTTTTAATTTCATATAGGCGGGAAAATAGTGCTGGTCGCTGGCTTTGAGATACCATTGAAAGGCTTGAAAATAATCTTGTTCCGCCCCTTTACCGGATTCGTATATACTTCCCAATTTATATTGTGCATAAGGTACTTTTGCCATTGCAGCTTTTCGAAAGCATCGTAGAGATTTCCTGTCATTATGCCATATTCCCTCCTTGCCATACAGGTCGCCAAGATTGCAAAGCGCATCCGTATTCCCGCTCTTCGCAGCTATACTATACCATTCCACAGCTTTCGTGAAATCCGATAACATTTCATAATAGAACCCCACGTTGAACTGCGCTACCGGACTGCCATTCATGGCGGCACGTATATACCATTCCAAGGATTTTTCTTTGTTTGGTGTAGTCCCCATACCTTCTTCATACATTTCAGCTATCAATAGTTCATCGCCTGCATAGCCTTCCTCGGCAGCAAGTGTCAGCAGTAGCAAAGCCTTACTGAAATTCTGCTTTTCGTAATATCTCAGACCTAACTGATGAACTGAAATGCAAAAGGTTTCTGTCAATAACTCATCCTCTCTTTTTTCGGGTATCTGCACTGGTAACTCCTGCTTGGAAAGGCTATTTTGTAGGAAAAAACTATTTATTTTCATTATTTCTTCGGTACAGGTGTAGAAGTGTTTGTACAGACTTTCCTCTCCCATTACGTCAGCATTCACAATGAGCCGTTCTATCAAAGCAATCATTCGGTTCTCATTCAACTCCAATACATCGAGCAGTGACGATTCATCTTCTTCAGACAGCAGGTCATTACAAAGAATAAACACAGGATGACCATACTTCTCTACAGAATGTAAAACACTAATCGCTCTTCTCATATTTCCTCTTCCTTCCCACTGGAAAGGAAGAGAGAATACAGATTTATAGGCAATTCCCCCTTCTGCCAACCGCTCCGCCAATCGTGAAGTATACACACATCCTGTAGTTCTCCCAAGGGTAGAAAAGAGTATGATATGTTTGTTATGAACTTCCGTATCCGACATGAGCGTCTGTAATATATCTTCTACCGCATTTTTGTCATGGTCCACAAAGAGAAGCTGAAAAGAATTTTCCGCCTTTCCGGACAGTTTACGTTGTGATATGCGGCAAGCTCCTGTGCCAATGGCAATAAGTATAGTCGATAGTTCCATTTTTTAAGTTTTTAATGATTAATCATTAATTATTGCTAATGTATATCAAAAGTTATACACTATTGAATTAATATTGCTAAAGATTGAGGTTTTAACCTCTTTGTGCCTATAAATATAGAATTTACTCAATCTACAACTAAAGATTTTTTATGTTTCATCATTCTGCCAATAATAATTTGATATTTAAGTTGCTTTTACTTCTATTTTTTTCGATATTTGCAATCGAATAAGGGAAACCTTGTTTTATTATTTCTTAAAATAAGAAGCGTTATGCCTATCTTGTAGTTGAAAACCTAGGAAATTTTCAAATGAACAAGGATAGCATAGTGGTTCTCACGTCATAAGCGTGGGCTGCTATTACTACATCTGTTCATTGGGTTTTCCTAGGACCTTCAACTAAGACGTAGTATGCAGTACCACGCTTCGCAAATTTAAGTGGGGAGGTAAGACTTTTTTTGTCTGAGGAGTGGAGTTATTTTGTAACCGAATAATAAAAACACTATGGGAAAAATTGAAAAATGTCTATATATTATAGAACTTCTGTCGCGTGGTAAACCGATGTCGCTCAAGGAAATCAACTATCATTGGGAGTATTCCTCTCTCTACGACGGAGAAATCATACCCAAAACATTCGGACGATACAAGGAGTATGTCTCCAATGTTTTTGCTATTGACATAGAGTATGATACAGCCGCAAAGAAGTATTATATCTCCAATTTTGACTATATAAAGAATAACTCACTTTACAAGTATCTGCTTTCCGCTTTCCACGTGCAAGGGCTTTCCGAACTGGCTATGAAGCATCGCAGAGAGTTGGCCTTGGAAGATGTGCCCAGCGGTGTGGAGCATCTGCATGCTATCCTCGAAGCCATTGATCGCAAGGTGGTGATGGAGTTCGACTATTACTCTTTCAACCGGCAAGCAGTAAAACATCACGAATGTATTCCTTGCTTTCTTAAGACATGGGAACAGCGCTGGTATCTCATTGCCGAGCCGCTGAATCGCAAGAATCCCTCAGTCTATGCACTGGAGCGTATCAGTAACTTACGGTTGACAGAACAACAGCTTTCCCCTTCACCACACATCAATCCGCAAAGCTACTTTGAAGGTTGCTATGGCGTGAATCACGAGGACTGCAACCCTGTACCTATTAAAATAAAGGTGTATGGCAGTCAAGTGGATTATGTGAGAGCACGACCTATTCATGCTTCACAAGAGGAAGTGGAGCAAGGGGATGGCTGGAGTGTATTCTGCTATTGGCTTCGTCCGAGTTATAACTTTTATCAGATGCTGTTGTGGCATAGGGAGAAGGTGGAGGTGATGGAGCCGGAAGAGGTGAGGGAGGAAATGAAAGAGATAGTGGGTGAAATAGGGGCTATGTATAACCAGTAAATTATAAGCGTTATGAAACAATCTGAGAATCCTCGTGCAGGAGAAGATACAAGACAAAACAAATTCGGGGACACATTTCTTTTATTTTATTGATAATAGGAGTAAAATAACTGCAAATTTAGGAAATGCCATGTCATTTATAAATATGAAAAGATAAATGACAGGAGCATTGATAATCAATATTCTAAAACCTATTCAATATATTGTTTAATACTCAATATAAAAAGATATGGAAGATTCTACTATTTTATTAGACAAAGAAGAAGTTGAATTGATGCAAGAGCTAAATCAACTTCATTCAGAAATGGATAAATTAAATCCTGATTTAATTCATAAACAAATGTTAGAAGCATTACAACAAGAAGCTTTGAATTCAATAGCTACAGCATTAAATATTTCTGATGTTTTAGAGAGACGCCCTGAAAAGAATTCAATATATCATGATGATATGATCATTTTAAGAGACAATAAAAGTGCTCTTGAAAAACGTCGCAATAATTATGTGCGTGCAGAAATAACAGGAAAAGAATTTATGGCAGGAATAAAACGTATAGAAACATCTGCTAAAAATCCTGACGGAACAACTATTCACGTTGATTGTTATACTGGCGAAGAACTAAAAGCAGGGAATGTAAATGACAAATATGATCATGAACACGTTATTGCTGCTAAAGAACTTAGTGAATCTTTTTTCACTGGGCTTTTTCTGAATAAGGAAGAAATAAGAAATTTTGCCAACTCAGAAAGTAATCTAAAAGTAACACGTGCTGGCATAAACCGTTCAAAAAGAGATACAGATCTTAAAGTATGGCTAGCCAAAGAACATCCAGGGAAACCAGGCATGACCAATGCTGAATTTTATAATATCAGCCCTGAAATAGCCAACAAGACATATACCGAAGCTCATTCTGAATTGAAAAAACAAATTGCAATAAAAGCTGGTGAAAGAGCCGTATCAATGGGAAAAGCAACAACTATCAATGTTGGAGGATATGCACTTAAACAAACATTAGGTGAACTTTTAAAAATAACCATAATAGAATTAATTAATGAATTCAAAGAAAAATGCTTAGACCCACTAAAAGAAAGAATATCTAGAGTTCTGAAGAAAATAAAAAGTCAACTAACTCGATTATGGAAAACTTTTAAAGAATCTGCATTAAATAATTTTGTAGCAACTATTATGGATGCAGTTCTGAATATATTCTTAGATACAACAAAAAAACTATTTAAAATTGTAAGAATGTTGTGGAAACCAATATTGCAAGCCATAAAAGTTATCATTAGTCCTTCTTCTGAATATTCTTTTCAAGAAAAGCTATTAAGTGCTAGTAAAATTATCGGAGCCGCTTTAGTTGGTGTACTTGGAGTATTTCTAAATGAAATTATAAATACAGCTTTATGCAGCATACCAGGAGTTGCAATCGTTGCACCTTATATCTCTCCCATTTTATCCGCACTGATAGTAGGAATGGTTTCAGCACTTATACTTCAAGGATATGATATATATAAAAAGAAAAAACAAATAGTTGAATATAAAAATAAAGAGGGACAAATTATATATCAGTTAGAGCAAATAGCAGAAAAGAGAACATATATTGCAGGATATGAATCTAAAGTTATTCAATTAGAAACTGCTAATATATTTTCTAACACTTTATTATTATATAAACAATGTGATGACCACATAAATAATTATGAATCTTCAATAAGGAAAACTTCTTCAAAAACATGGGAGGAGATAAAAAAAACGAATACAATTTTAGACGAAATAGCAAATCTTTTAAATCAAAATAAAAACAATGAAGAATAAAACATCATACACTCTTTCCGATTTAGAAAATAGCTTAGGAAGGCTAAAAGAAATTATAAACAATTTTGATAACAAAAAAATCTATTTAGATTCGGAATCATATCATTTAATACAAACTTTGGAAAAAAGAAAAGGAAATTTCTTAGGTATAAAGTATTCAAAAACACCTACGTCTGAGGAATTATTAGATGTTAGCCGCTCTATTTGTAACTCAACAACCCAAGCTCTTGCTGAAGTGTGCAAACAAATTGAAGACTTGCATAAAGTAAACCAGAATATTTTTACGCTATTTATGGTTCTAAATCAACTAACAAACATAAATCAACAACGTTTAGTTGGTGCATATTCTTTGATAGATAATGCCCAGAAAGATATAAGAGAGAATAGCAAACAGACATCGGTGTTAGGAAATCAGTTAAAAGATATGGTATTAATGCACTTACAACATGTAAAGAACGAGAAAAGATTTCGTTTTTTTAATTCAATAACATACAAAATAATCGTAGGAGTTATGGCTTTAAGTGCATTGATTTGCTCTTTATACGATAAATATCTGATATAAATACTAAAACCATGAAAAACGAAAAACTTGCAGAAAAACTACTGAACGAAGGACTAGAATTACTATCTAGCGAGAAACCCCAAAAGCAGAAAAAAAGGATTTTACTCATTGCGAGGAGCAACCGCTTTAGGTCATATGAAAGCCTTCTATTATGAAGGAGTATGCTATAAAGAAGGTCTTGGAATATACCAAAGCGATGAACGAGCTTTTGAGCGTTTTTTAGTAGCTGCGGACGAAGTTCCAGAAGCTATGTATGAGCTTGGTCTGTGCTATATCCATGGAATGGGTACTGAACAGGATATAGACAAAGCCGTTGTGTGTTTCAACGATGCTGCACAGAGTGGAGTCCCTGAAGCCCAGTATGAATTAGGTGTTTGCTATCGGCGTGGCGAAGGTGTTGAACAAGATATAAAGGCTGCACTATACTGGTATGAAAAAGCTGCCAGTCAGGGATATTTG
>UMEL01021269.1_pt1 | contig 18247 bp, 16 predicted proteins | sample 1964741 | NCBI WGS metagenome assembly UMEL01 (sample SAMEA4836019, study PRJEB28245) | human gut metagenome | biome: gut microbiome; material: fecal sample | place: Denmark | collected 2008
AAATTGTGTTATCCAAATGGCAAAGAGATAGCGAAGAATGAAAATGTAAATTTATATAGAGGAGGTTTTTTAGCTGCTAATATTGAAGGAAAAACATTAGAGTATAAACCGGATTTTGTAGCAAAGAATGTCATTATGAAAAACGAAGTAGTGACTATTCCAATAAAAGGGAAATTAATTGTTCCAGATATAGCTCATTTTGGTGAATATAGTGCTAATATAAGAGTAAAAGCAAGTTATAAAAGTTTTGCTAATAACTAAAAATTAAATATAAATGAATTATATACCCTAGTGGGAAACTACTAGGGTATTTTTTATAGAGGGAGAGAAATGAGAAAATTAGGATTATTATTAGGAACATTAGTACTAGGAGTATTAGCTTCAGCTAAGGAAATAGAGCAAGCTCCACCAGAGATATTAGTAGAAGAACCAGTGAAAGTTATAGAAAAAGAGATAATAGTATATAGAGATAGGGAAGTAGATAATAGCTTTAGACCTAATGGTGAGTTAAATCTTGAGTATAGATATTATGGAGATACAGAGGGACAAAATAAAAATAGTTGGAATGGGGATAATAATAATTATTCAAGAACTCAATTAGAGGGAATTATAAATACAACTGAGAGTCAAAAGTTAGAGTTTAGAATAAGAGATTATAACAATTTAAATGAAGATGAGGTAGATAGACCTAATTATACAGAGACAAGGTTAAGATACTACTTTGATCATGGGGTATTGTCAGAAAGCAAAATTAATTTTACTTCAAGACTACACTATATGAAAAATGGGAATGATAACCATGACGAACAAGAGATAGAGTATCAAGCAAGATTTAATTTTGTAGATTACCTATTTAGCAATGAATATGTAAAACCTGTAGATCTAACAATAGCTCCATATTATAGATATACTTGGAATCAAAATAATAGTTCAGACTATGACAATGAGTTAGGGTTTTATTTTAACTTTCAATATGATTTACCATTTGGTTTTGGTACTCAACTAGAAGTAGATACATTTGGATTTCATTTTTATGGAAATGATAAATATGGAAATGTAGTTGATGAAGATGGTAAATATAGTGATAAAAATACAGATTTAGCTGTAAAGTTTTATATTACTCAAAATACTATACTATATAGTAACGAGAACTTAGTGTTAGATTTTTTTGTTGAAGCTGGATATGACCCATATACATGGACAGCGAAACATGAGAAGGGAACTGATGCTACTACTTACTCCTTAAAAGCAGATCCACAGCTAAGATTATTTTATAATGTAACTCCAGAGTATCAAGTTTATACTTTAATTGGAGCAGAGTATAGAAACTGGGATATAACTACAGAATCCACAGCTAAAAATTGGAGATGGCAACCATTTATGGCTTTAGGATTTAATATGGTATTTTAAAAAATGGAAGTGTGTGCTGGTAGAGTCAGCTATCAGCACTTTTTTTATTGCTAAAAACTATGCTCTTTGTTATACTTATAGTATATAGATATATAGAATAAAAGGGGTTATTTAGTTATGAAAAACAAATTTTTTGATATGAAAATAATGATAATAGGGATAGTATTTACTATATTAATAGTTATCTTTCAAATACATAAACATAGAATAACAGAAGAGAATCAAATTAAAAATGTAGGGATAATTTTAACTAATAAACTAAAGGCTAAGATGGAAGTTTTGGAGGATGTAACAGAGTATTTGAAAGAATCAATTATAATAAGGAAGGGGAATTTATCACAAGAGGATTTTTATAAAATATCTAGATATTTATATTCACTTTATAAAGATAATGAAATTATGGGGATATTTTATTTAAAAGGTGGAAAAGTTGAATATATATATCCATTGAAAAGAAATGTAGGAACATTAGGTTTAGATATTTTTAAGGCTGAAGATAGGAAAGAAGATGCTTATTTAGCAATGGAGAAAAAACAAGCAGTAGTATCTGGACCATATGACTTATACCAAGGTGGTAGAGGATTAATTATAAGAAATCCGATTTTTATGAAAGAAGAGGATGGTAGTGATAAATTTATTGGGTTTAGTGTTGTTATTGCAAAATTTCCAGATTTTATAGATAGTATTGACTTAAATGAGATTTCAGATTATAACTATAAAATAACTACATTTTCAAATGGAGAGGAAAAATTAATTGCTAAAAGTAAAGGTGAGATGACATCACCTAGAGTATTTACTGTAAACATTTTTAATAATAAGTGGAAAATAGCCTTAGAACCAATTAATTTTCTGGGGAAATTAGATGGAGTTTTGGTTGTATTTGTGAGTTTGATTATTTTGACTCTAATACTATCAAATCTTTCACATAGATATAAAGAAAATCGTATGTTACTTGAAGAGCTAGAATTAGAAAAGGAGTTATTTGTAGTAGCTTTAGAAAATAGTAATATGGTTATCTTTACATATGATGATGAAACTGGAAAAATAATTTTTAGAAATAAAAGATATTTTATAGAGGAATATAGTAATTATACAGAGATATACCCTGAAATGTTAGAGGGAAGTCTAATTATAGAAGAGGGAAAAGAAAAACTTATAGAGATATTCTCGGCGATAAAAGGTGGAAGAAAGAGTGCTTCTTGCATAGTTAAAAAGAAAAATGAAAAATATGGATATATTTGGGAAAAAATAACACTGCTAAATCCCTTTGTTGATAAATATGGTATGAGAAAAATAATTGGAGTAGTTGAAAATATAACTGATTCTAAAGAAAAAGAGTTAAAGTTAGAAAGAGAAAGACATTATAAGAATGCCTTGAATGAAGGTTCTGTATTTTATTTAGAGGGAAATATTACAGCAAATAGCATATTGTTATTAAATGTTGAAAATTTTGAAGAGAATAAAATAGAGTATGAGAGTTTCATAAAAAAATATATAAAAAATAATATTTATGAAGATGACCAAAAATGGCTAGAGAAAGCTTTAAGTATAGAAGGATGTAAAAAAAGATATTTTGAATATGGGAGTAAAGCTTTTACAGTAGAGTATCGTTGTCTTCATGAAGAGAGATATATTTGGGTAAGAGCAAATATTTATTTTACAGCGACTCCTAAAAATGATGAGTTGAATATTGTAATAGTAGTTAGAGATATAGATGAAGAGAAAAAAAGGGAGATGTCTTTAATAAATCAAGCCGAAAGAGATATGTTGACAGGATTATACAATAGAAGTGCTATAAAAAATAGAATAAATGATTTTTTCTCTCATGATGTAAGAAGTGGAGCATTCTTTATTTTAGATTTAGATAATTTCAAAAGTATAAATGATAACTACGGTCATCACTATGGAGATATTGTTTTAAAAGATACAGCAAAAATTTTAGTAAATAGTTTTAGAGAAGAGGATTTAGTAGCTAGATTAGGTGGAGATGAGTTTGTTGTTTTTATGAAGGATATTAAAAGCAGTGAAATTGTAGAAAGAAAAGCAAAATTATTAACTACTGCTTTGAAAAGAGTTTATAAAGAGCAAGGAAAAAAAATAGAGATAAGTGCTTCAATAGGAGTAGTAGTAACTTTCAATAGTAAGAAAGATTTTGAAACTCTTTATTTAGCTGCAGATGACTTAATGTATGATATAAAAAGAGAAAAGAAAGACGGATATAAGTTGGTTGTAAATTCTTAAGGAAAGTTGGTGGAATAGATGATAGATGAAAAAGTTATCCATGATATTTTGCAAGAGGCTGATATAGGAATATGGACAATAGAAATTGACAATAATAAATTACCAAGAATGTTTGCAAATGATACTATGCTAAAATTAATAGAGGCAAATAAAAATGATACTCCAGAAATAGTTTATAAAAAATGGTTTGAAAATATAGAGGAAGAGGATTATAAAAGAGTAAATCAAACTGTAGAAGAGATAGTTAAAGTTGGTAAAGCTGAAATAAGTTATTCTTGGAAAAGTCCTAAAAGAGGAAAAACATATGTAAGATGTGGAGGAACATTAGATTCTAAATATTTAGATGGAATTAGAATTTCAGGGTATCATCAGGATATTACTGAACTTACTTTAGCTAAAAAAGAAAAAGAATGGTTAGAGAAATTAAACATTGATATAACAAACTCCTTAGGAATACTTTATGATGGAATATATCGTATTGATTTAGAGAAAAGAGATATTAGTATATTAAAATCTATTTTTTCTAAAAAGAAAATAGAAAAAAAATTAAGTTATGAAGAGTTTTTAGAAATATTGGAAAAGCATTTTGAAGGTGAGGAGATAGGACAACTAAAGGATGATTTTTTAATAAAGAATTTGAAGAAAATTTTAACTCAAAAAGAGAGTGTAAAGATAAGAGAGATAAAGAATAAAAATAATTGGTATGAGTATACAATATTTTTTAAAAAAGAGAGTGAAGAAAATAGATACTTAATAATAACATTAAAAGATATAACTGATAGAAAAAGTAAAGAGGAAGAGAATACAAGAAATTTGAAAGAAGCTTATGAGGCAGCTAAGCAAGCTAACATATCAAAAACTAGTTTTTTATCAAGAATGTCTCATGATATAAGAACTCCAATAAATGCCATAATAGGAATGGTAGGAATAGCTAAAAGAAATTTAGAAGATAGAGAGAAAGTAGACGGATGTTTAACAAAGATTTTAAAGGCAAGTAATATTTTGTTGGAGTTAATAAATCAAGTTCTAGATATGAGTAAAATAGAGAATGAAAATTATATAGAAAAAATAGAAACTTTTAATTTAAAAACATTTACAGATGAATTAAGTCAAATTTATTGTGAATTGGCTAAGAAGAAAAAGCAAGATTATAGCTTAAGATATGAAAATTTAAAAAATGAATATGTGAAATCAAATATTGTATCTTTACAAAGAATTTTTACCAATATTGTATCAAATGCAATAAAATATACACCAAAAAGTGGTAAAATAGAGATAGTAGTAAGAGAGTTAGAAAATAATAAAGCGGATAGAAAAAGTTATCAACTAGAAGTAAAAGATAATGGAGTTGGGATATCTAAAGAATTTTTAAAAAAGATATATGAACCTTTTAGTAGAGAAAAAATTTCTGAAAGTGGAACAGGATTGGGAATGTCTATAGTACATAACTTAGTTTCAATGTTAAATGGAAATATAGATATAGAAAGTGAGTTAGGTAAAGGAACAACTGTATATGTAACTTTGGAATTTGAAATAGAAAAAAAAGAGATAAAGAAAAGAGAGAAAGATAAAATTCAAGAAGAGAGGTTGGAGGATCTAGATCTTAAAGGAAAAAAAATATTACTTGTGGAAGATAATGAGTTAAATTGTGAGATAGCTTGTGAGCTTTTAAAACTTACAGGAGCTGAAGTAGAGATAGCTGAGAATGGTATAAAAGCTGTTGAAAAATTCAAAAATTCTAAAATAGGAGAGTTTGATATTATATTTATGGATATTCAAATGCCTGTAATGGATGGCTATATGGCTACTAAAAATATAAGAGAGCTTGATAGAGAAGATGCAAAGAGTATAGTGATAGTTGCTATGTCAGCAAATGCTTTTTCAGATGATATTCAAAAAGCAAGATATTATGGTATGAATGATCATATTCCAAAACCTATCGATATAAAAAAATTAATTAATATTTTAAAAGCAATATAGATAAAATATATAGAGTAGGACTTTTACAATTTAGAAGAGGTAAAGGTCCTTATTTTTTATAAAAAATAAAAAAAAACTTGACAAAAAGAAAAAAATATTATATATTTACATTATAAGAATTAGCACTCTTAATAAATGAGTGCTAACAAAAAGGTGGTAAAAATGTCTATAACAGAGAGAGAAAAACTCGTATTAAACGCTATAGTAAACTATTACCTCAATTTTGGTGATACTATAGGTTCTAGGACATTGGTAAAAAAATATGGTATTGATCTTTCCTCAGCAACTATTAGAAATGTAATGGCTGATTTAGAAGATATGGGATTTATAGCAAAAACTCATACCTCTTCTGGAAGAATTCCTACTGATAAGGGATATAAATACTATCTTGATGAACTTTTAAAAATAGAGAAACTTACAAAACAGGAGAAAGAAAATATTGAACTTTCTTATGAGAATCGTGTAAATGAATTGGATATGTTATTACAACATACATCTTCACTTCTTTCAAAGTTGACTACATATGCTGGAATAGCAATGGAGCCAGCTATAATAATAGAGAAGGTAAAAAAAGTTGAGTTAGTACATATAGATGATTATATGATAATAAGTATAATCGTTTTAGAAAATAGAGCTGTAAAAACTAAAAAGGTAATACTGACAAATCCAATAACTAAAGATGAGTTAGCTGAGCTTACTGAAGAGATAAATGAGAGATTGAAAGTTGAAGATTTAAGTTCAACAGAGATTGAAAATTTTATATTAGGTAAGAAGAAAATTATTCCTAAGGTAGCACGGCATTATGAGGATGATGGAAAACTATTTATTAATAATGTACCAAGTATATTTAGAGATAAAAATGTAAATGAAGTTTCAGAAGCATTGGAACTATTTAATCAAAGAAAAGATATCAGAGGAATATTTGAGCATATAATAAATACAAGAAATACTACAAATGGAAGAGTAGAGGTAGTATTTGGAGATGAGCTAGGAATAAAGGGACTAGAGGATTATAGCTTTGTATATTCAACATATAGCATTGGAGATTCACAAGGGGTAATCGGAGTAATAGGACCTAAGAGAATGGCTTATTCGAAAACAATGGGACTTATAAAATATGTAACTCAAGAGGTAAATAAGGTAATAAATCAAAATCAGATTGAGAGAAAGGATGAAATTGATGAAAGATAAAATAAAAGAGATGTTTGGAAAAAAAGAAGAAGATAAAAAAGAGTGTGGATGTGGACCTGAATGTGAGTGCTCTTGTAAAGATGAGAAAGTAGAAGAGCCAAAGCAAGAGGATATATTAGCACAAAAAGATGAAGAAATAGGAAAATTAAAGGCTGAAGTAGAGGATTGGAAACAATCATATTTAAGAAAGCAAGCTGAATTCCAAAACTTTACAAAGAGAAAAGAAAAAGAGATGGAAGAACTTAGAAAGTTTGCTTCTGAAAAAATAGTAACTAAGCTTTTAGATGGACTAGATAACTTAGAGAGAGCTATAGCAGCTTCATCAGCAACTAAAGACTTTGATGGACTAGTAAAAGGAGTAGATATGATACTAGGACAATTAAAAGGAATTATGGAATCTGAGGGAGTAGAGGCTATAAAGTCAGAAGGAAAGTATGACCCTATGTATCATCATGCCGTAATGGTAGAGGATAACCCAGAGTTTGAAGATGATCACATTGTATTAGAGTTACAAAAAGGATATACAATGAAGGGAAAAGTAATCAGACCATCGATGGTTAAAGTTTGTAAAAAAGGATAATTAAATCATAGTAAATGGATAATTAAATCATAGTAAATAAAGTTTTAATATAGATAGAGTATTTTAGGAGGTTTTAAAATGAGTAAAATAATTGGTATTGACTTAGGAACAACAAACTCTTGTGTAGCAATAATGGAAGGAGGTAACGTAACAGTTATCCCTAACTCTGAAGGAGCAAGAACTACTCCATCAGTAGTAAACATAAAAGAAAATGGAGAGATCATAGTAGGGGAGATAGCAAAAAGACAAGCTATAACAAATCCAAACTCAACAGTAAGTTCAATCAAAACTCACATGGGTTCTGACTATAAAGTGGAAATATTTGGAAAAAAATACACTCCACAAGAAATTTCTGCTATGATACTTAAAAAACTTAAAAAAGATGCTGAAGCTTACTTAGGAGAAGAAATCAAAGAAGCAGTAATCACTGTACCAGCTTACTTTACAGATTCTCAAAGACAAGCAACTAAAGACGCTGGAGCAATAGCTGGATTAGATGTAAAAAGAATCATTAACGAACCAACTGCAGCAGCACTAGCTTATGGACTTGAAAAGAAAAAAGAGGAAAAAGTTCTAGTATTTGACCTTGGAGGAGGAACTTTTGACGTATCTGTACTTGAAATAGCTGATGGAGTAATCGAAGTTATAGCAACTGCAGGAAACAACCACTTAGGAGGAGACGACTTTGACGCGGCTATCATCAACTGGTTAACTTCAGAATTCAAGAAAGAAACAGGAATAGATTTATCAAATGATAAAATGGCATACCAAAGATTAAAAGATGCAGCTGAAAAAGCTAAAAAAGAGTTATCATCAATGATGGAAACTTCAATATCTTTACCATTCATCACTATGGATGCTACAGGACCTAAACACTTAGAGATGAAATTAACAAGAGCTAAGTTTAATGATTTAACAAGACACTTAGTAGAAGCAACTCAAGGACCTACAAAAACAGCTTTAGCAGATGCTAAATTAAATCCATCTGAAATAGATGAAGTATTATTAGTAGGAGGATCTACAAGAATACCAGCTGTACAAGAGTGGGTAGAATCATTCTTCGGTAAAAAACCAAATAAAGGAATCAACCCAGATGAAGTAGTTGCAGCAGGAGCGGCTATTCAAGGTGGAGTATTAATGGGAGACGTTAAAGACGTATTATTATTAGATGTAACTCCATTATCATTAGGAATTGAAACTCTTGGAGGAGTATTCACTAAGATGATAGAGAAAAATACAACTATCCCAGTTAAGAAATCTCAAGTGTTCTCAACAGCAGTAGATAACCAACCAGCTGTTACAATCAATGTATTACAAGGAGAAAGAGCGAAAGCTTCTGACAACCATAAATTAGGAGAGTTTAACTTAGAAGGAATTCCAGCAGCTCCTAGAGGAGTACCTCAAATTGAAGTAACATTTGATATCGACGCAAACGGAATCGTACACGTATCAGCAAAAGATTTAGGAACTGGAAAACAAAATACAGTAACTATCTCTGGATCAACTAACCTATCTAAAGAAGATATCGAAAGAATGACTAAAGAAGCTGAAGCTAATGAAGCTGAAGATAGAAAATTCAAAGAATTAGTTGAAACAAGAAATAAAGCAGATATGTTAATCTCTTCTACTGAAAAATCATTAAAAGAGTATGGAGATAAAGCTTCTGAGCAAGAGAAAAAAGATATCGAAGCAGCTATAGAAGAGCTTAAAAAAGTAAAAGATGGAGAAGATAAGGAAGCTATAGATAAAGCTATGGAACACCTATCTCAAGTAGCTCACAAATTTGCTGAAGAGATCTATAAAGAAGCTCAAGCTAAGGCACAAGCTGGACAACAAGCAGGAGCTCAAGAAAATAAAAAAGCAGATGACGATGTAGCTGAAGCTGAAGTAGTAGACTAATATAGATAAAAAGTTCTAATGAAAGTATAGAAGGGGAGAAGGGGTTATACCCCTCTTCCCTTATCTTATAATTATAAGGGAGAATGGAATATGGAGATAAGATTAAATAATGGTTTATTAGAAGTTAGATTAGAAAGTTTTGGTGCAGAATTAGTAGGGCTTAAAGATTTAAAAAATGGTAGAGAGTATATGTGGCAAAAGGATCCAAGATTCTGGGCTAAATGTTCTCCTATACTATTTCCTTTTGTTGGAGCTTTGAAAGAGAACAGATATTTTTATGAAGGAAAAGAGTACCAAGTAAAAACAAGACATGGATTTGCAAGAGATTATGAGTTTAAAGTAAATCATCAAGATGAAAAAAGTGTTGAGTTTCTATTTGAAAGTAATGATGAAACACTAAAAATTTATCCTTTTAATTTTAAACTTTATTTAAAATATATCCTAGAGGGAAAAAAGCTTAAGATGGAGTATAGAGTTGAAAATTTAGGAGATAAAAAGATGTATTTCTCTTTAGGAGCACACCCAGCATTTGCACTACCAGTAGGTAATGGGATAGACTATTCTGATTACTATATAGAGTTTGAAAAAGAGGAGAGTGGAGAGATAAAAATAGTAAATAATGCACTAGTTGACTCTCAAAAAACAGAAAAAGCTTTTGATGGTAAAAAAATAGTTTTAACAAAAGAGAGATTCAAAAATGATGCTTTGATAATAGAGAATCCTAACTCTTCAAAAGTAAATATTAAAAATGATAAAACTAACTACAATGTAAGTTTTACATATAAAGGATTTACGTATATGGCTTTCTGGAATATGGTAGGAGCTGAGTATGTTTGTTTAGAGCCTTGGTGTGGAATATCTGATTATGATGATTGTAGTGGTAATATAGAAGAAAAAAAAGGTATTGAAGTAATTGGTGTTGGAGAAAAATTTATAAGAAATATAGATATAGAAATTCTATAAATTTAAAATCTATGATATAATTAAAAAAGAGTGTAAAATTATTGTTGAAGGAGAGAGAATATTAAATGGCAGATAAAAGAGATTACTATGAAGTCCTAGGAATATCTAAAGGAGCTTCAGAAGATGAAATAAAAAAAGCATATAGAAAAGCAGCCATGAAATACCACCCTGATAAGTTCAGTAATGCAAGTGAAAAAGAGAAAAAAGAAGCTGAAGAAAAATTTAAAGAGGTAAATGAAGCTTATCAAGTTTTATCAGATGCACAAAAGAAAGCTCAATATGATCAGTTTGGACATGCAGCATTTGAGCAAGGAGCTGGAGGATTCGGCGGTGGATTCGGTGGCTTTGGTGGAGCTGGAGGATTTGAAGATATATTCAGTTCATTCTTCGGTGGAGGAGGTTCTGGATTTGGAGGATTCGGTGGTGGATTTGGAGGTTCATCAAGAAGAAGTTATGTAGAGCCAGGAAGAGACTTAAGATACCAAGTTGAGATAACACTTGAAGAGGTAGCAACAGGAGTAGAAAAAACTCTGAAATATAAGAGAAATGGAAAGTGTAAAAGTTGTGATGGAACAGGTGCAGAATCTGGAAGTGCAATGAAAACTTGTCCAAAATGTAATGGAAGAGGTTATGTAGAGGTAACTCAAAGAACAATCTTAGGTAATATGGTAAGTCAAATGGAATGTGATGAGTGCCATGGAAAAGGAAAAGTACCTGAGAAAAAATGTAAATCTTGTGGTGGAACTGGAATAGCAAAAGAGACAGTTGAAAAGAAAGTAAGAATACCAGCGGGAATAGAGAATGGACAAAAATTAAGACTTGATGGTATGGGAGAAGCTAGTGAATCTGGTGGACCAAATGGAGATTTATATGTGATAGTAAAAGTTAAAGACCATGCAATCTTTGAAAGAGATGAAATGGATATTATGTGTGAAATCCCTATTAAATTTACAACAGCTGCTCTAGGTGGAGAGGTAGAAGTACCTACTTTAAAAGGTAAGAAAATAATAAAAATACCAGCAGGAACTCAAACAGGTAAGAGCTTTAGAATGAGAGGAGAGGGATTACCAGCATTGAGAGGATCTATGGTAGGAGATGAAATTGTAAAAGTTGTTGTAGAAACTCCAATAGATTTAAATGAAAAACAAAGAGAATTACTAAGAGCCTTTGAAGATAGCTTAAAAGATAAAAACTATACGAAGCATAAAACATGGTTAGATAAAGTAAAAGCATTTTTTAAAAAGTTTGAAAAATAAAAGTTTTTATGCTATACTAAAGAGAAGAAAAATTTGGTTAGAGGGGGATAACAATGGAACAATTACTAGGTAAATACGGTGGAATGATACTTACTTTTGCTATATGGATAGCAGTATTCTATTTTCTATTAATATTACCAAATAAAAAGAAACAAAAGAAACAACAAGAGATGTTAGACTCTATAAAAGAAGGATCTGAGATTATTACTGTTGGAGGAATAAAGGGAACAGTAGTAGCAGTATTAGGAGATTATGTAGAAGTAAGAGTAGATAAAGGTGTAAAAATAACTTTTAGAAAAACTGCTATATCAACAGTATTACAATAATAGTTAAAGAAATTTTAAGGAGGGTTTAAGGGACAATTCCCTACCCTCTTTTTTCATGATAGAGATGGAGAGATTGATGAAAAAATTTTTTATATTATTTCTGATTATAACAAGTTTCTGTTTTGGAGGAACAATAAGCTCTGTAAGTAAAAGTGGAAGTAAGCTTACTTTTAATTTTACTGGGAGTAATAAATCAGCTTACCAAATAAACTATGATTCATACAATAGATTGATATTTGTGGAATTTCCAGGAAGTAATCTATCAACAAAAATTAATGATAAGAATTACTCATCAAAGTATGTTGAAGAGTTTTCTACTATTGATTATGGGGGCTCAGTAGGTTTCTTCATAAAACTTAATAAAAATATATCCTATTCAACATCTTTTAGTGGTAATGATTTTGTTTTTACATTTAATGATAAGAGTGCTAAAAAACAATATACAATAGCTATTGATGCTGGACATGGAGGAAAAGACCCTGGAGCTATTGGATTCAATAAGTACTATGAAAAGAATATTGCCCTAGCTGTAGCAAAATATTTAAGAGATGATTTGAAAAAGGATTTTAATATAGTAATGACTAGGGACAGTGATGTGTTCGTAACACTTGGAGAGAGACCAAGGATAGCTAATAGGGCTAAAGCTGATATGTTTATAAGTATACATGTGAACTCGGCAGTAAAAAATACTTTATCAGGTATGGAGGTATTCTATTTCTCTAAAAAATCATCTCCTTATGCTGAAAGAATAGCTGCATTTGAAAACAGTGTTGGGGATAAATATGGAGAGAAAACTAGTAATATAGTACAGATAATGGGAGAATTAGCTTACAAGAAAAATCAAGAAATATCTATAGGATTTGCTAAAAAAACATCTGCTGCTTTAGCTAAAGGATTGGGAATGAAAGATAGAGGAATTCATGGGGCAAACTTTGCTGTTCTAAGAGGTTTTAACGGACCTGGAGTGCTTGTGGAGTTGGGATTTATTAACAATAAAGATGATATTAATAAATTGATTAATGCAAACTCTCAAAAAAAGATGGCCCAAGAGATAGCTAAGATGGTAAGAGAGAATTTCTATTAATATTAAAGAGGTGTAGAGTTGAATAAAAAAGTATTGGTAGTAGTTGGAATAATATGGGGATTGGTAGTAGTAACTGGAATAGCATATTTTCAAATGAAAAAATCTTCTGAACAAATAAATATAGTTGAACTGGATAAAAAAGAGAATATGGTAGTTGAAGAGGGAAAAGTAGAGAAGATAACTCTTTATACACTTTCTGATAAGGGAGATAGGTTGATAAAAAAAGAGGACGAGATTCCACAATATATAAAACCAAAGGATAAAATAAGAAAAATTACACAGCTTAGCATAGAAAATTTATGGAAAAATAAAGTGTTGAAAACTTCTCAAGTGGAGATAGGAAATATCTTTATAACTGGAGATATGGCATATATAGATATAGATGCTAATATGTTAGAGTTAAAATCTGAAAATAGAAAAAATTTATTGGCAATATACTCAATAGTAAATAGTGTTACAGAGATAGGAAATATACAAAAAATTAAATTTTTAATAGATGGAAGAGAGGAAGAAGAGGGAAGTTTCTCAAAAGTCTATACTAGAAATACAAATATTTAATAATTTGGTGTGGTTATTAAGAATAAAGAGCAAGTATAGCTTGGAGTACTAAAAACACAAATTTATTTTGTTTAAAAGCTGTGTTTTTTACATTCTCCTTTGCTTATTTGCTCTATTTTTTATATAATTAAATAAATATGGTATAATTAAAATGGAAAAGAGTATTTTTTAAGGGGGGTTAGAGCCGAGAAATGTTAGATAGATTAAGGGAACTTGTAAAGTCAAGAGTTACTCAGAAAAGATATATACATACCTTAGGAGTAGAGGAGAAAGCTGTAGAATTAGCTAATAAATATGGTGTTGATGAAGAGAAAGCTAGAGTGGCAGCAATACTACATGATATTGCTAAAAGTGTAGATGTAGATAGCTTAGAAGAGGTATGTAGAAAATATTTTTCAGATGAGTTATCTGAAGAGGATATAAAGATAACAGAGATACTACATGGTTTTGTAGGATATATGATAGCTAGAGATGAGTTAAAAATAGAGGATGAAGAGATATTAGAAGCTATAAAATATCATACTATAGGAAAAAAAGGATTATCAAAACTTGGTAGAGTGATATATATAGCTGATGGGATAGAAAAAAATAGAGATTATCCAAATGTGGATAAGATAAGAGAGATAACAGATAGAGATTTAGATGAGGGAATCATCTATGAGATAGATAGAAAGATAGAGTATTTAAATAATTGTGGAGGAAAAATACACAAAAATACTTTAGAGATGAGAGATTGGCTAAAGAGCCTAAGGAGGTAAATATGAAGATAGAAAAAGAGTTAGAAAAATTAAAAGAGATATTTAAAAATACAAAGGGAAAGGGTTTAAAATTAGATGAAATAACTAAGTTATTGGGGTGGTCTCCAAAGTTTAAAAAGGAGAATAGAGATATAATAGAGAAATGGGTAAGTGATGGTGAACTTATCAAAAATAATAGAGGTAAATACAATCTTCCAGAAACTCAAGGATATATTAAAGGGGTATTTAGTATAATTAAAGATAGATTTGCCTTTGTTGATACTGAAGATGAGGGAATTTTCATTCCTAAAAGTGGTTTTAATGGAGCTCTTGATGGAGATACAGTTTTTGTAAGACTGACAGCTGGAATGAAGGGAGATAGAAAAAAAGAGGGAGAAGTAGTAAGAGTAATAAGTAGAGATAAGGATATAGTTATTGGAATATTCCAAAAAAACAAAAATTTTGGATTTGTAACTCCTACACACTCTTTTGGAAGAGATATCTATATTCCAGCTATTAGAATGAAAAATGCTGAAAATAATCAACTAGTAGTAGTAAAAATAACTTTCTGGGGAGATAATGAAAGAAAACCAGAGGGAGAGATAGTAGAGATACTAGGAAATCCATATGATACTAAAAATATGATAGAAGCATTGATTATTAGAGAGGGAATGTCTGAAAGCTTTCCACCAGAAGCGATGGCAGAAGCTAGAAGTATACCTGTAGAGATAGGTAAGAAGGAGTTAGAAGGAAGAAGAGATTTAAGACACCTACCAATTATAACAATAGATGGTGATGATGCTAAAGACTTAGATGATGCTGTCTATGTAGAAAAATTAAAAAATGGAAACTATAAACTAATCGTAAGTATAGCTGATGTTTCTCACTATATTCCAGAAGGATCTGCATTGGATAGAGAAGCATATAAAAGAGGGAACTCGGTATATTTAGTAGATAGAGTGTTACCAATGTTTCCAAAGGAGATATCAAACGGAATATGCTCTTTAAATCCTAATGAGGATAAACTGACTTTTACTTGTGAGATGGAGATAGACCAAAGGGGAAAAGTTGTAGATTCTGATACATATAAATCAGTGATAAAAACTGTCTATAGAATGACATATAACAATGTTAATAAGATGATAGCTGGAGATGAAGAGGCTTTAAAAACTTATGCTCCTATAAAAGATATGGTTATGGATATGTTAGAACTTTCTAAAATAATTAGAGAGGTAAAATATAAAAGAGGAAGTATAGATTTTGATATTCCAGAAATAAAACTTGTGTTGGATGAAAAGGGAAAAGTTGAGTATATAAAGAGTAGAGATAGAGGAGAATCAGAAAGAATCATAGAGGATTTTATGATAGCAGCCAATGAAACAGTAGCAGAAAAGCTATTTTGGTTAGAGATTCCATCTGTATATAGAACTCACGAAAAACCAGATATGGAAAGAATAAAAAATCTAAATGAAACTTTAGCTAAGTTTAAGTACAGAATACACTCTTTAGAGGAGATACATCCAAAGCAATTCCAAAAAATAATAGAGGATTCTAAAGAGAGAGGAATTAATCTATTAGTACATAAGATGATATTAATGGCATTAAAACAAGCTAAATACACAGTTGAAAACTATGGACACTTCGGACTGGCTTCTGGGTACTACACTCATTTTACATCTCCAATAAGAAGATATGCAGATTTGACTGTTCATAGAATATTAAACTCTGTATTACATGGTTATCCAAATAAGAAAACTATAATGAGAAATATGGAAGAATTACCAGTAACATGTGCACACATATCTAAAACAGAGAGAGCAGCAATGAAAATCGAAGATGAAAGTGTTAAAATAAAATTAGTTGAATATATGATGGATAAGGTTGGAGAAGAGTATGAAGCAACAATAGTAGGATTTAGTAATAAGAGAGTATTCTTTGAAACTGAAGATCATGTAGAGTGTTTCTGGGATGTTGTTTCGGCTAAACACTATTATGAGTTTGATGATAGAGAGTATGTGATGAGAGATACTGATGCTGGTAAATTCTATAGTATAGGTGATAGATATAAGGTAACTTTAGTAAGAGCAAGCTTAGCTGAATTAGAGATTGAAGTAGTACCAAATTTTGTAATGGATGAAGGACTTATATTAAAATAATAAAAATAGAGGTGGGATAAAATGAGATTAAGAGAGTTATTAATGGAAGAGGGAAAAAATATTATAAGTATGATAATTGAGAGTGAGGATATGACATATTCGAGCTCAAATATCTCAAAACTAGATTTAATTCCTGTTGGAGTAGGAAATTACACACTTGTTTTAAATGAGGTTATATTTGATTTTTCTGACGAGGATTTAGATAAAGAGGGAATTTTAAAAAATGGGATCCTATATTTTGAGCTAGAGAAAGCGAAGATAGAGGTTGGAATGAGATATTAAATCAAAAGTTAAAGATTTTAACTCAACTTTTACAAAAAATTAATATTTATTTAACAGATAACTTTTATTATTAACTTAATAACTTTAGTGCAAATTGGAGGAAAAATGTTAAAGAAAATATTAATTTTGATAATGGTGTTGGGAAATTTTGCTTTTGGAAAAGATAGCTATAACTTAGTTCAAGAGGGAAGCTATAGATTAAAATCATCAAAACATTTAGTTCATGAGATAGGAGCATTAAATGAGAATAATAAAGTAAATATTTTAGTTGAAATTCCAGCTGGAACAAATGGAAAATGGGAAGTAAATAAAGAAACTGGAGATCTTGAGTGGGAATTTAAAAAAGGAAAACCAAGAGTTGTACAATATTTACCATATATAGGAAATTACGGAATGATTCCTCAAACTTTATCAGCTAAGGAAGAGGGAGGAGATGGAGATCCTTTAGATGTAATTTTATTGGGAGAAACTGTACAAAGAGGAAGTTTGGTGGAAGGTAAAATTATTGGCGTTATGTTAATGAAAGATAATGGAGAAACAGATGATAAATTAATAGCTGTAGCTAAAGATTCTGTATTTGAAAGTATTAATTCAATAGAAGACTTAAATAAAGAGTTTCCAGGAGTACTAACAATTTTACAAACATGGTTTACTAATTATAAAGGACCAAATGAAGATATGAGAGTTATAGGATTTTCAGGAGAAAAGGAAGCTAATAAAATACTTAATTCTGCAATGAAAGAGTATAAAAAATATAACTAAAATATATTAATTAGGGTGTATAATAATTAACAAAATTAATTACAATACACCCTTTTATAATACTAAATTCAATGTAAATTATCTATTTTTATCCTCATAAAACACAGGGATTTTATCCTCTTCTGCCACTTCTTTCTTAAGTATATATCTAATTTTATAGTCTTTAAATAGTTTAAAGAAAGTTCCACTTAAAGATAGAATAACAGCGATATTTATAAAAGTAGGAATAGCAGTTGTAAAATCTGCAAACAGCCATACTGTAGCCCCAGGCATTCCTATTGTTGTAGCCATTACTACCATTATAAACCCAGGAACAGGGTAAAAAACTCTATAAAATTTTAAGATACTATCTTTTAATTTTGGAGATGATTTCATAAGATGTCTTAAGATAATCTCATAATAAGCATACCATCCAGAAGATGTAGTTACTCCAAATAGAAATATTCCAACAGCAATAAATATTTTACTAGCCGATCCCATACCAGTTTCAAATGCACTTAAAGTGAGAGTCGCTCCAGTAGCTCCACTATTCCAAACACCAGTGATAACAATAACTAAACAAGTTAAAGTACAAACAACCATAGTATCTACAAATACTTCAAAAGCTCCTCAAAGACCTTGTTTTATAAGTAGGACCTCCACTTTCTATAATAGATTTTGAATAGTCGATACTGACAGTAGTTCTATGGTAGTTTCTAAGACCATCTTCTATTTCATAAGCTGATGTTATACCTATTATAGGTTTTTTCATATAAATCTTTCCTCCTTTTTTGTATTTTTTTTCCAAAATATTATAATAATAAAAATAATTTATTTTTTTTA